>Ga0196971_1000191_pt1 | contig 59386 bp, 73 predicted proteins | sample S1v_1013CmetaG_FD_148660 | JGI IMG/M metagenome (GOLD analysis project Ga0196971, IMG submission 148660) | Soil microbial communities from Anza Borrego desert, Southern California, United States - S1+v_10-13C | ecosystem: Environmental > Terrestrial > Soil > Desert | place: USA: California... | reverse complement strand
GCGAAGTATTTACCGGCCCTGTGGAGGATTCCCTGAACGGCTGCATCCGCTATACATTTCCTGCCATAAAATCAGGGACCCAGGTGGAAGATGTGAGACTGACCTTTGAGAACGGCAGGGTAGTTAAGGCTTCCGCAAAGCAGGGTGAGGAATTCCTTAATACAATGATAGCTACGGATAAAGGCTCCTGTTATGCCGGAGAGTTTGCCTTTGGTACGAACTATAGCATTGACCGCTTTACAAACAATATCCTCTTTGATGAAAAGATAGGCGGAACCATACATATAGCCCTCGGGGCAGCATATCCCTCCACCGGCTCAAAAAATGAATCAGGACTTCATTGGGATATGTTGTGTGATATGAGAGAAGGCGGAGAAGTATACGCTGATGGTGAACTCATATATAAGAATGGGAATTTCATTTTTTAAGGTTTTCCCTCAGCCGGCGGCCTGCTTCAAAGGCTTTCAGCTGTACATACTTCCTGTCTTTTACATGTTCGGCGTCCACATCAGAAACAAGGAGGCTGCCGATAAGCTCTGTATTTATGCATTTATAGAACAGCTCAAAAACCTTGACTGTACATCCAAAATAGCTTTTATCCTCCGGTTCTCCTGCAGTACATACGATGTAGCCGACTCTTTGTTTTCTGGATATTAGGTCGCTGTCGGACTTGTACTTGCTGGCCCATACTGCCTGGCACCTGTCGATAAGCTTCTTCATATGGGAGGTAACTGTATAAAAATATACCGGTGATGATGCTATGATAATATCGGCTTTATCTATAGTCTGATACACCTCCTGCATATCATCCTTTATTACGCACTTCCCCAGCTTGTAACAGCCTTCACAAGCAGTACAGCTTTTTATATCAGGTTCAGAGGCATATATCTTCCTGACACTGACATCATCCTTTCCTATTCCCTCAAGAACCTTATCAAGAAGGATATCGCTGTTCTGCCCCCGCCTATGACTGCCGTAGATGGCTAATACGTTTATCATACTATTCGCTTATCCCTTCCGCATCAAAATAGTTACACTGTGAATCTATAATTCTTTTGCCACGTACCGCGTGCTTCGTGCCTCGTGCATTAAGTCGAGTCTTCGAAGCTTAAGCGGACGCCCATGGCCGCCCCTACAACTCTGAATTGCGCACTAGGTCATTATGCTCCAACGCCACTCCCCAATCCTCGCGACTAGAGACTAGCGACTAGCGTCTCGACCCCATAGCCAGGCCCATCAGCCTCTTATGTATCCCTTCCTGATCAGCTTCTCTATATGGCTTTTTACCTTTTCCTGAATATCTATCGAATAGCTTTCCTCCAGCACATACATCATGGAAATTGCTACCTGGGCAACATCCAGCAGTTCCTCTGCTATCCTGTCTATCGCCTGTTTCTCTTCCATCTTGCAGCTTTCCCCATTGAGTCCTCTGTATTTCCCGATAAGCTGTGCCAGCTCTCCTGCTTCCTCCATTAATTTCAAAGCCGTAGATTCTATATTGGGCTTAAGGTTGTTAAGCCTTGGTAAACTGATACTCTTAAACTCCGTACCTTCAAATTTATCCATTGAGAATCCTCCAAAAAATAATATTTGTTATAAGATATTCCTATTGCGGAACGCATGCAATGCGTTCCCTACTCCTCGAAACCCCGAGACCTCGTAACCTCGCACCCCGCACCCGTTTATTTAAACACTTCCTCATAAAGCTCTTTTCTCTTCTTTTTCAACTGCTCTTTAAAGGTAAAAAGGGATATGGCTTTTATGTCCTCCACACTCATGTTGATAAATTCGCAGCCTATCAGATACCTCTTCTCATTCGGAATTTCACTGACTCTTCTTATCCGTACTATACATTCGATGAAGTAATTGATCTTGAGCTTGAAGCTGAAAACCATATCCTTAGGGAGACATAGATTGGTCTCTGCCAGAATTCCCCCTGCACTGATATTCTTTATTGTCCCTATAAATGTCTTACCCGATTTTGCAACAGAAACGTTATTTATAAGCATAAGCCTGGCAACAAAACCTATTTCACAGTCTACCCTGTTGAAGCTTCTCTTCTCTATTGAACTCATATCATCCTCAACAGGTCTCTCTATCAGGACATTATTTCCATCTATAAATTCAACCCTGCTGTAAAACTCATATACATCCATATCATCAATTATAATACATAATATATCCCAGCCTTCCTTCAACAGTCCGGCTGTTTTGACAGTAAGTGTAAGGGACCTGGGGGCCAGGAATTTGATATTCCCATACACTTCGACTTCTGTAAATGGTGACAATATGACAACAAGCTGACCCAGTTTGAAATCCATCACTTGCTACCTCCCCTGGTTCGAAACAATCAATAATCAATAATATGTAAAAGCACTTGGTACTATTATATCAAATTATATTGCAAATCGACATTATTTTATTATGTTTTGTCGTTTTTAACCCATATATGGTTATTACTATCCCAGAGCGCATACAATGCGTTCCTGTACGGGCGATTCATGAATCACCCCTACCCCTCGTACCCCGTACCTCGAACCTCGCACCTGCGTTAGCATACAAAAAGAGAAGGCATAATACCTTCTCTTGATTTCTGAAATTCTATCTCTTTGAGAACTGAGGAGCTCTTCTTGCTTTTTTAAGACCGTATTTCTTTCTTTCCTTCATTCTTGGATCTCTGGTAAGGAATCCGGCTTTCTTAAGCATAGGTCTAAGATCCTTATCAGCTTCCAATAATGCCCTGGAAATACCATGTCTTATAGCGCCTGCCTGACCTGTAAAACCGCCACCTACAACATTTACCAAAACATTAAATCTTGAAAGTGTTTCTGTAAGTACCAGGGGCTGCCTAACGATAAGCTTCAATGTTTCCAATCCAAAATAGTTATCTATCTCTCTATTATTAATTACAATCTTTCCATCCCCAGGAACCAGTCTAACTCTTGCTACGGAGTGTTTTCTTCTTCCTGTTCCAAAATACTGAACCTTCTTCGCCACAGTTACTTCCTCCTTTCAACCTATATGTCCAGTTCAAGAGCTTCAGGCATCTGAGCTGCATTTTCATGTTCAGCACCCTTATATACTCTTAACTTTTTTAACATTTTTCTGCCCAAGCTGTTTTTAGGAAGCATGCCTTTTACTGCTTCATATACGGCCTTGTCAGACTGTTCAGCCATGAACTTTCTGTATGGAGTCTCCTTCATGCTGCCAGGACGGGTAGTAACTGTCCTGTGCATCTTCTGGTCAAGCTTCTTGCCAGTAAGGACAACCTTGTCGCAATTAATAATTATTACATGGTCACCTGTATCAACGTGAGGTGTATATATCGGTTTGTTCTTACCTCTTAATATCTTTGCAACTTCGCTTGCAAGTCGTCCAAGAACCTTATCGGTTCCGTCAACTACATACCATTTTCTCTGCACTTCTTCTGCCTTTGGTATATAAGACTTCATTTTCTTCACTCCTTGTTAGATATTTAAAATTGTCTATATCCTTTTAATACTGATTCTACAGCAGTCTTTGTGTCCCACAATCACAAAGTCATGCCGCTCCTTCTGCTAAAAGGAGTATACTATATATAATCCAACGTTCTGCATGTTGTCTATTTTATTAATATTAACATGCCGCAAGTGATTCGGGGCTAATGAATCACAATTCGCAACATATAATATTGTAATACATTGAACCACGTGTGTCAAGGCTAATACACTTTATTTCTTTACTTTTACCAATTATCATTAAAAACTTTCATATATACTTATGACAACCACCGGCGAGAGGCAATAGGTTCAGTCTGGCTTCGAAGTCCTGTCTCAACCCATTGCCAATTGCCCATTGCCTAATAATATACCTCTTCCAAATACAAACCGCATGCGGGAACAGTTATTCCTGCTCTGTCCCTATTTTTTGAAAGTATTATGTCTCTTATGCTCTCAGGATCTATTCTACCAATTCCCACATATAGTAGGGTACCTGTAATGATCCGGACCATATTGTACAAGAATCCGTTACCCTTATAGTTGAAACGGATCAGGTCCTTTTCTTTTTCAACAGAAAGCTCAAATATCGTCCGTACAGTATCAGCAATCTTGCTTCCGGTTGACATGAACCCTGAAAAATCATAGGTGCCTATAAATGCCTCCGCAGCTTTCTCAATCCTGTCTATATCTAATCTTTCACAATAGTTTATATGATATGCATAATTCCTCAGCAGTGCAGAAGGAAATTTGCTATTGATAATAAGGTAGCTGTACTTTTTCCCAACTGCACTGTATCTTGCATGAAAATCCATGGGCACTTCTGCTGAATCTTTTATTACAATATCACGTGGAAGCAGACTGTTCAATGCATAAGCAAACTTTTCCTGGGGAATACTGCTGATTGCTGTAAAATTAGCGACCTGTCCCCTGGCATGGACGCCTGCATCTGTCCTTCCCGAACCGTTTATTCTGATATTTTCGCCGGTTATGACCTTAAGTGCTTTTTCTATTTCAGCCTGAACCGAAGGCCCATTCTCCTGCACTTGCCAACCGCAGTAATTCGTCCCGTCGTATTCGATGATTAATTTGATGTTTCTCATGGGTATTCCTACCTTGTCTGGGCGATAGGCAATGGGCAATAGGCAATAGGTCCAGCAAGGCTTCGAAGCCCTTCTCAAACCTATTGCCCATAGCCCATTGCCCATTGCCGAATTCTTCGCAGCCCCGCCTTGGGGTTATCTGCTCCATATTACCATAAAGCAGAATGCTGCTGTGATGAGGATTGCGCTGTAATCTCTGAATTCCAGCTTCAGCTGCTTCATTCTTGTCCTTTGCTCGCCGCCCCTGTAGCATCTTGCCTCCATTGCCAGAGCCAGTTCATCGGCTCGCCTGAAGGCACTGATGAATAATGGAACTAAAAGCGGTACCATTGCTTTTGCTCTGTTCATCAGATTTCCGGTTTCAAAATCCGCACCTCTTGCCATTTGCGCTTTCATGATCTTGTCTGTTTCCTCCAGAAGAGTTGGAATAAACCTCAATGCAATAGTCATCATCATGGCTAGCTCATGAGCAGGAACTCCGATCCTCTTAAGTGGATTCAGAAGCTTCTCTATTCCATCAGTCAGGGCTATAGGTGATGTTGTCAGTGTGAGAAGGGAGGCGCCTGTTATAAGAAAGATAAGCCTTAATCCCATAAAACCTGCCTGATAAAGTCCTTCTCTGGTTATTTTCAGCCCCCATATGCTATAAAGCACTTCCCCCTGTGTCATGAAGGCGTTCAGTACCACAGTCAATATGATTATTGCAATCAGCGGCTTAAGACCTTTAAATATGAATTTCAGGGAGATATTTGAAAGTGCAAGTGTCAGACCCATGAATGCTACAATATAAAGGTACGAAAAATAATTCCCAACCAAAAATAATAGTGTTATAAAAGCAAAGGTTATAATAATTTTAATTCTGGGGTCAAGGTTGTGTACCGGTGTATCTCCGGGAATATACTGTCCAATGGTAATATCTTTAATCATGTTTATTACCTCTTAAAGAGCTTCAACAGCTCATTTTTTGCTTCATCTATATTAATACAGTCAGATATTTCATAGCCTTTCTTTCTTAGCTCCCTTACAAGATAAGTAACCTGAGGGACACCCAGGCCAATTTTTTCAAGGGCTTCAGCTTCTCTGAAAATGTTTCTGGGAGTATCAAAAAATGCAATCTTTCCTTTGTTCATCACCAGTACCTTATCTACAAGGTTGGCTATATCCTCCATGCTGTGTGATACAAGCACCACTGTGATTTTCTGCTTCTCATGCAGTGTTTTTATACCCCCCAGTATTTCATCTCTGCCCTTGGGATCCAAACCCGCAGCGGGTTCATCCAGTATCAGCACTCCGGGCTCCATTGCCAGCACTCCGGCTATAGCTACTCTTCTTTTTTGACCACCACTGAGCTCAAAGGGCGACAAATTGCTTATTTTGTCAAAATCCAAGCCTACAAGGCCGATCGCCTCCCGGACTCTTTTGTCAACTTCATCTGCAGAAAGGCCCAGGTTCTGAGGGCCAAAGGCAACATCCTTAAATACAGTTTCTTCAAAAAGCTGATACTCCGGATATTGAAAGACCAAACCGACCTTCTGTCTGATTTTCTTCATCTGGACGTCCTTTGTATGGAGCTCCGCTCCATCGATAAAAATCTTTCCGCTACTGGGCTTCAAAAGTCCATTCAGATGTTGTATCAATGTTGACTTTCCTGAGCCTGTATGACCGATCAAACCGATGAATTCTCCATCCTGTATCTCAAAACTGATATCATCTATAGCTGCATGTTCAAATACTGAATCTTTCATGTATATATGGGTCAGGTTCTCTACTTTAACCGGCATAGTTCCACCACCATTTCTTCCACAGTCAGAATATCCGGAGGCAGCTTTACACCCTCCCTGCCCAACCTGTAGCTCAATTCTGTGACCTGAGGAACATCAAGCCCTGCATTCTTTACCGTTTCCACTTCCCTGAATATTTCCTTGGGCTTTCCCTCCATTATGACTTTGCCGCTTTTCATGACGATTATACGGTCAGCCTTTATAGCTTCATCCATGTAGTGGGTAATGAGTACTATGGTTATTCCCTCTTCCTTGTTAAGCCTTATTATAGTGTCAAGCACTTCCTTTCTGCCTGACGGATCAAGGAGTGCAGTAGGTTCATCAAGAATTATACATTCCGGCTTCATAGCAATTATACCGGCTATAGCAACTCTCTGCTTTTGGCCTCCGGAAAGCAAATGCGGACTGTGAGTGGCATATTCGGTCATCTCCACTGTCTTGATGGCTTCATCCACCCTTTTTCTTATCAGAGAAGGTTCAATCCCCAGATTCTCAGGACCAAAAGCCACATCCTCTTCAACTATAGTTGCAACTATCTGATTATCAGGGTTTTGAAAAACCATCCCTGCAGTCTGCCTTATATTCCATAAGAACTTTTCTTCCCTGGTATCCATTCCCTTTACATATACAGTACCACCGCTGGGCAGCAACAGGGCGTTAAAGTGCTTGGCAAGTGTCGACTTCCCTGATCCGTTATGACCAAGTACAGCTACAAACTCGCCTTTTTCTATACTGATATTTATATCATCCAAAGCCATATTTGTACCGCCGCTGTGTGTACCATATTCAAATTTGACGTTTTCTGCGTTTATCATATTTGCCATAATTTAATTCCTTCTTTTTACTCTTGACTGAGCTTATGGATTATGGCAATAGGCAATGGGCAATAGGCAATAGGTTTAAGCAATGCTTCGAAGCCTTGCCTGAATCCTCGTGCCTCGTGCCTCGTACCTCGTGCCCGGCGTTTTGCACGCAAAACGCCCCATAGCAAAATGGGACTAAGCAATCACTTAATCCCTGATAGTTCAATATGATTTATGCTTTCTATACGAGTTCCAATACAACTACTTCTGCTGCATCGCCGCGTCTAGGAGCAACCTTTGCTATTCTTGTATAGCCACCGTTTCTCTCCTTGTACTTTGGCGCTATTTCATCAAATAGTTTTTTAACTACATCTTCTTTTGTTATATATTCTAAGGCCTGACGTTTTGCATGCAGGTCGCCGCGTTTGCCGAGAGTTATCATCTTTTCGGCAATGCTCTGGGTTTCTTTCGCCCTTGTCTCAGTAGTCATCATTTTTCCATGCTCGAGAAAAGAAGTAACTAAATTCCTGAGCATAGCTTTTCTCTGATCAGTAGGACGTCCCAGCTTTCTATATCCAGCCATTGCAATACCTCCTTTTGTTCAATATGTGCATTGTTGAAAGTTTATTCCTCACTCATCTTTAAGCCCAAACCAAGGGCTTCAAGCTTCTGCTGCACTTCCTCCAGGGATTTCTTCCCCAGATTCCTTACCTTCATCATGTCTTCCTCAGTCCTCTGAGTAAGCTCTTCAACAGTATTTATACCGGCTCTCTTCAGGCAGTTGAAGGATCTGACCGAAAGATCCAGTTCTTCAATAGTCATTTCAAGAACCTTTTCCTTCTTGTCCTCTTCCTTTTCTACCATTATTTCAACATTACCAACATGCTCAGTCAAGGTTATGAATAACTTCAAATGCTCGCTGAGTATCTTGGCACCGAAGCTTATTGCCTCGTCCGGCTTTATTGTCCCATTTGTCCACACTTCAAGTATCAGCTTGTCAAAATCTGTTACCTGACCTACTCTCGTATTCTCAATCAGGTAATTGACCTTTCTTACCGGTGTGAAAATTGAATCTATCGGAATCAGTCCTATTGGCTGTCCCGGCTGTTTATTTTTCTCTGATGTCTGATAACCTCTACCCTTTTCTACAGTCATTTCCATGTAGAATCTATGACCTTCATCCAGCGTGGCTATATGAAGCTCGGGGTTTATGATTTCTATATCAGCATCACAGATGATATCGGAAGCTAATATCTCTCTTTCACCCTGGACGTCTATCTTGATTATCTTGGTATTATCCCCATGCATTTTAAGCGCAAGGTTTTTGATATTCAATATTATTTCAGTCACATCTTCTGCTACGCCAGGAATAGTGGAAAACTCATGGAGCACACTGTCTATTTTGATAGAAGTAACAGCACAACCCGGAAGAGAAGAAAGCAGTATCCTTCTCAAGGAATTGCCAAGTGTAGTGCCATAACCTCTTTCCAGAGGCTCCACAACAAACTTACCAAAAGTATAATCATCCGACATCTCAATGCATTCTATTTTGGGCTTTTCTATTTCGATCATCCGACAAAACCCTCCTTTTATCTATAGCATTCAAAACATTCTGAGGGTAACTGATTCATTCAATTTATCAAAAAATCTGCATTTTTTATTGCTTATGCTGCACTTAATATCTTATCTTGAATACAACTCGACGATGAGATGCTCTTCTATTGGAAGGTCTATATCTTCTCTAACTGGAAGAGCAACTATTCTGGCTTCCATCATTTCTGCATTTATTGACAACCATTGTGGTGCTGTCTTGCTTGCGGAATTTTCTGCAAGCCCCTTGAACTTTTCTGTGCTCTTGCTGCTCGGCTTTACAGCGATAAGATCGTTAAGACCTGCCTGATAGGATGGTATATCTACCTTCTTACCATTCACTGTGAAATGGCCATGTCTTACAAGCTGTCTTGATTCAGCTCTTGATTCACCAAAGCCCATTCTATATACTACATTGTCAAGTCTGAGTTCAAGAAGTCTTAAAAGGTTTTCACCTGTTACGCCCTTCTGTCTTTCAGCTTCTGCAAAGTAGTCTCTGAATTGCTTTTCAAGTATTCCGTATATTCTTCTGACTTTTTGCTTTTCTCTGAGCTGTATGCCATATCCGGACATTTTCTTTCTGCTCTGACCATGCTGACCGGGAGCATATGCTCTTCTGGTAATAGCACATTTATCTGTATAACAGCGGTCGCCCTTTAAATAAAGCTTGGCTCCTTCTCTTCTACAAAGCCTGCACTTAGCGTCTGTATATCTTGCCATCTATCTATCACACCTCCTCATAAACTAAACTCTTCTGCGCTTCGGCGGTCTACAGCCGTTGTGAGGTATCGGAGTAACATCTTTTATTAGGCTGACTTCGAGTCCTGCAGCCTGAAGTGATCTTATCGCTGCTTCTCTGCCTGCACCAGGTCCTTTAACAAATACCTCTATTGTCTTTAGACCATGTTCCATTGCACCTTTTGCAGCAACTTCAGCTGCCATCTGCGCAGCAAAGGGTGTGCTCTTCTTTGATCCTCTAAAGCCAAGTGATCCGGCGCTGGACCAAGACAGTGCATTTCCTACGCTGTCTGTCAAGGTAACTATGGTATTGTTAAAAGTGGACTGTATATGTGCAGCTCCTCTTTCAACATTTTTTCTTTCTCTTCTTTTTCTGGTTTTCTTAGCCTTTGGCTTTGCTACCATTAAAGCAAACCTCCTTTAACTACTTTCTTCTTACACCAACAGTTTTCTTTGGACCCTTCCTCGTCCTTGCGTTTGTCTTTGTTCTCTGTCCTCTGACCGGAAGTCCTCTTCTGTGACGTAATCCTCTGTAGCATCCTATTTCCATTAGTCTTTTTATATTTAAAGCTACATCTCTTTTCAGGTCGCCTTCAACCTTATAGTCTCTATCTATTATACTCTTTAATCTGCCTACTTCAGCTTCAGTCAGATCCTTTACCCTTGTATCGGGGTTTACGCCTGCTTCTGCCAGAATCTTGTTAGATGTTGCTCTTCCAATACCGAAGATGTATGTGAGACCAATTTCAACTCTCTTATCTCTCGGTAAGTCAACACCGGATATTCTCGCCATTAGTACTTGCACCTCCTAATTGGTTATTAGTTTATACTAAAATCAACCGGGAACACCCATCCTTGCTTGAACGGGTCAGCCGCGCTCCCAAAATTGGTTTTAACCCTGTTTTTGTTTGTGTTTAGGATTTTCACAGATAACCATAACTTTACCTTTTCTTCTGATTATCTTGCATTTTTCACATATAGGCTTTACTGATGGTCTAACTTTCATCTTAAACCCTCCCTGTATCATTTACCTCGCCATGTGATCCTGCCTCTTGTAAGATCATAAGGCGACAGCTCAATTGTTACTTTATCTCCAGGTAAAATCTTAATGAAATTCATCCTGAGTTTACCGGATATATGCGCTAAAATTTTATGACCGTTTTCAAGTTCTACCTGAAACATTGCGTTCGGTAAAGCTTCAACGACTTTTCCTTCTACTTCTATTACGTCCTGCTTTGACATAAGGTAATCAGACCTCCTGTTCCCGATATCAATCAATAGATTTTAACAGTTTCCTGATCTCGCTGTTACTAAGCTTCTCTAAAGATACCAATTTGTCTTTTATCGCCTCGGCAACATGATTCAGCTTTTTCAGATGCTTCACTTTCTTCTTCTTGGGTTTTTCAAGCTTTCTAATGCCCCCATCAGAAATATAGACATACTGATCATCAATTATACATAAAACAACGAATTTACGGTCTTTATCCCGTCCGGCAGCTGATATCACTACCTGCCCTATACTTAAATCCTGCATATATTCACCTTTTCGATGACCTACAAAAGCGTCAATATCTCAGGCTTGCCATTGGTAATAACAATTGTGTTCTCATAATGTGCCGATGGTTTTCCATCAGCCGTTACAACTGTCCAACCGTCTTTTTGCACCTTGACTTCATATTTGCCCATGTTCACCATGGGTTCAATCGCAAGTGCCATACCAGCCACAAGTCGAGGTCCTTTGTTTGGCGGTCCGTAATTGGGTATCTGTGGTTCTTCATGCATGGCTCTTCCTATTCCATGACCTACGAAGTCCCGGACTATGGAAAATCCATTTGACTCCACGTGCTTTTGTATAGCGTTGGAGATATCCGACAGCCGGTTGCCTGCGAGTGCCTGCTCGATTCCTGCGAAGAAGCTTTCTTCGGTCACCCTTATAAGCTTTTTCCTTTCATCATCCACATGCCCTATCCCGTAGGATCTGGCTGCGTCCCCGTAGTAACCTTCATATACAGCTCCAATATCAATACCTATGATGTCGCCATCCTTTAACACTATAGAACCCGGTATGCCGTGTACAACCTGTTCATTTATTGATGAACATATGCTGGCAGGAAATCCATTATAACCCTTAAATGCGGGGATCCCTCCGCTCTTTCTTATATGTGCTTCTGCAATCGTATCGAGTTCCAATGTAGTAATGCCAGGCCTAACTACCTCTTTTAACAGTTCATGGGTCTGGGCTACTATTCTGCCTGCGATTCGCATCAGTTCAATTTCCCTTGGTGACTTAATACTTATCATTCGAATCTCTCCAATGCATTAATTATATCCTCAAATACTATATCGGCAGGCTTATCACCATCTACAGTCACCAGAACACCCTTTTTCTTGTAATACTCTATAAGAGGAAACGTCTGGTTCTTATATACATTCAAACGGTTTGCGACTGTCTCTAACTTGTCGTCTTCCCTTGTATAAAGCTTTCCTCCGCACTTGTCACAAATTTCATCCAATACAGGCCTGTAAAAGCATAAGTTATAACTCTCGCCACATTTACTGCAGACTCTCCTGTTGGTCATTCTATCAATAATCGATCTGTCAGATACCTCCAGGTTCACAACTGCACTTAATTTCTTTGACATTACTTCAAGTTCTTTGTCTAAAGCCTCCGCCTGGACTAAAGTCCTTGGAAACCCATCCAGCAGGAATCCTTCTTTGCAATCATCCTCAAGAAATCTATTTTCTACTATTTTGAGAGTCAAATCATCGGGAACCAATAGGCCCTTTTCAATGTATTTTTTAGCTTCTACACCTATTGGAGTATTTCTACTAATGTTGTCTCTGAATATGTCTCCGGTGGATATGTGCGGTATACCAAACTTACTTTCTATCCGGCTCGCCTGAGTACCCTTGCCGGATCCTGGCGAACCCAACAACACTATCCTCATTTCTCTCTCCAATCCGGCGTTTTGCGGAATTGCTCTTTATAATCTGTTCAGGTTCCGCAAAACGTTTCCTTACTTAATTGATTCCGCACAGCAGTGCGTTCAATATGCAATTTTCTATTTCAAGAAGCCCTGGTAATTCCTCATCACCATCTGTGCTTCGATCTGCTTTACAAAGTCCATTGCAACACCGACAACTATAAGCAGTGAAGTACTTCCGAAATACACCTTTATTCCAGTGAAGTTCATCAGGAATATCGGCACTATAGCGATAACAGCCAGGAAAAATGCACCAACCAATGTTATTCTGTTCAGAGATTTTGCTATGAAATCGGAAGTTGGTTTTCCTGGTCTTATTCCAGGTATGAATCCACCATACTTCTTAATGTTATTGGATACTTCTATCGGGTTGAAGGTTACAGCTGTGTAGAAGTATGTAAATCCAATAATGAGCAATGCATATAGTATCCCGTGAGCCCAGCTGCCCCAGTTCAAATATGTGTTAAAAAACCTGTATGCGCCTGAATTTGGGAAGAACTGTGCGATCTGCCCCGGGAATGCAATAAGCGACATTGCAAATATAACCGGTATAACTCCGGCCTGATTTACTCTCAGCGGAATGTGTGTACTCTGTCCGCCGTACATCTTTCTGCCGACAACCCTCTTTGCATACTGTACAGGTATTCTTCTCTGACCTTCCTGAATAAGTACAACACCCATGATTATAAGTATTGCAAATACTGCGAACAGTATTATCTCTATGATATTAGTCGTTTTTACTCTATAGAGCTCAATTATTTTCTGTATTCCGCCAGGAAGCCTTGAAATAATACCTGCGAATATTAATAGTGATATACCGTTTCCGATACCTTTTTCATTTATCTGCTCGCCCAACCACATCAAAAATGCGGTTCCAGCTGTAAGTGAAAGTGCAACAAGTATTATTGATGCAGCATCACTTTTCAGCAAATATCCTCTGAGTCCGTAAGACAGGGCCAGAGCCTGGATAAGCGCCAATACAACTGTTCCATATCTTGTATATTGAGCGATCTTCTTCCTTCCCTCTTCACCCTCTTTAGCGAGAGCTTCCAGGCTAGGAATAGCTATAGTTAGCAGCTGCATTATAATAGTCGAGTTAATATAAGGTGTTATGCTCATTGCGAATATTGCGAAGTTTTCAAATGCTCCACCTGAAATAGTGTCAAAAAATCCAAGTAAACCGCCGCTTTGAATAAGCTGTGACAATGCTTCGGTATTCATACCAGGTACAGGAATGAAGCTTCCAAGCCTGAAAATTACAAGCATAGCGAGTGTGAACATCATTTTCTGTCTCAGATCTGGAATCTTCCAAGCATTTCTTATTGTGTTAAACACCCTATATCACCTCTACCTTTCCTCCTGCTGCTGCTATTTTGTCTGCAGCTGTTTTGCTGAATTTATGTGCTTGCACTGTCAAATTCTTTGTAAGGTCTCCGTTACCCAGTATTTTGATTCCGCCAAGCATTGCTTTTACCAAGCCTGCCTCTTTCAAAACTTCCGGGTTGACAACTGTTCCATTGTCGAATTTTTCAAGATCGCTGAGGTTAACAACAGCATACTCTTTTCTGAATATATTAGTAAAACCGACCTTTGGTAGTCTTCTATACAGAGGCATCTGTCCGCCTTCAAAACCAAGCCTTACTCCGCCGCCAGACCTGGACTTCTGTCCTTTTTGGCCTTTGCCCGCGCTCTTGCCCTGGCCGGAAGCTGTTCCTCTTCCAAGTCTCTTCTTAGACTTGGTCGTACCTTCTGCAGGTTTAAGCTCGTGTAATTTCATATTTACACCTCCTTGATTACATTTCCTTTACTTCAACCAAATGTACAACCTTCTGGATCATACCTCTTATCTGAGGTGTGTCGTTGTGCTCAACTTCACTGTTTATTTTCTTGAGTCCCAGAGCTTTTACCGTTTTCACCTGGTCCTCTTTCCTGCCAATTATACTTCTTACTAATTTAACTTTTAGTTTAGCCAAGGTTCGTCCCTCCTAGCCTAATATCTCTTCGACAACTTTACCTCTGAGCCTTGCCACTTCTTCAACTGTCTTTAATGAAGCAAGTCCCTGTATTGTTGCATTTACCATGTTTCTTGGATTATTTGATCTCAAGGATTTTGTTCTGATATCCTTTATGCCAGCCAGTTCAAGAACTGCACGGGCAGGACCACCTGCTATAACACCGGTACCTTCTTTTGCAGGCATCAGTAATACTTTACCTGCTCCAGATACTCCAACAACCTCATGAGGAATTGTAGTTCCTACTATTGATACCTTTACAAGGTTTTTCTTAGCATCTTCGATACCTTTTCTGATTGCTTCAGGTATTTCCACTGATTTTCCGGTGCCAACTCCAACATAGCCATTTAAGTCTCCAACAACTACTATAGCGCTGAATCTGAAGTTTCTACCACCTTTAACAACCTTGGCAACTCTGTTTATAGCAACAACCTTTTCCTTAAGGTCAAGTTTACTTGCATCTATTGGCTGCATTTATTTCCCTCCCTTATCCTAGAATTCCAATCCGGCTTCTCTTGCTGCATCAGCCAGCTCCTTAACTCTACCATGATATATATATCCGCCTCTGTCGAAAACAACCTGCTTTATGCCAGCTTCAATAGCTTTCTTAGCTACTAATGCGCCAACCTCTTTAGCTGCTCCCTTGTTTCCGCCGTGACCTGGATTATCCTTTAACTCTTTATCCAGAGTTGAGGCTGATACTAAAGTAACACCCTTTACGTCATCGATTATCTGAGCATATATGTTATTAAGGCTTCTAAAAACATTCAGTCTTGGTCTTTCTGTTGTACCTACAAGCTTCTTTCTCATTCTTAAATGTCTCTTGAGCCTAGTGCTGTTCTTACTTGCTTTAGTTATCACCCTGTGTCACCCCTTTGCTATTTATTTCTTACCTGTTTTACCTTCTTTACGTCTGATTACTTCATCAGAGTACTTGATACCTTTTCCAAGATAAGGTTCAGGCTTTCTTACCGCTCTGATATTAGCAGCATGTATTCCAACCTTCTCCTTGTCTGCGCCTTTTACAATCACTTTGTTCGGAGCCGGAACTTCAGTTGTTATTCCATCCGGATCATCCATTTCAACAGGGTGTGAATAACCCATTGTGAGTGTAAGCTTTTTACCGGCCTTTGCAGCTCTGTAACCAACTCCGTTTATTTCAAGTGTTCTTTCGAAGCCCTTTGAAACACCTTCAACCATGTTGTTCACAAGAGCCCTTGTAAGACCGTGCAGCGCTCTGTGCATTTTCTGGTCTGTTGGCCTTGTAACTACTACCTTGCCGTCTTCTATCACTATTTTAATATCTTCATTCATCTTCTTGACAAGCTGGCCTTTGGGTCCCTTAACAGAAACCGTATTATCACCAGCTATCTTTACCTCAACTCCCTGGGGAATTGCTATAGGTAATTTTCCTATACGTGACATGCTTGCACCTCCTCTATACGTAAGATTTTACCAAACGTAGCAAAGCACTTCTCCGCCAACGCCCTGGAGTCTTGCACTCTTGTCTGTCATTATCCCCTTGGATGTTGAAATGATTGCTATGCCTAGTCCTCCAAGTACCTTTGGTATATCTTCATTCTTTGCATATACTTTAAGTCCTGGCTTGCTTATCCTCTTCAAGCCTGTTATAACCTTCTGCTTGTTTGATCCATATTTAAGACTTATTTTGATTACGCTCATGCTTCCGTCTTCGATTATTTCGTAACCCTTTATATATCCTTCATCAAGCAGGATCTGCGCAATAGCCTTCTTCATATTTGAAGCAGGTACATCAACCGTATCGTGCTTAACTGTATTGGCATTCCTGATTCTGGTTAGCATATCAGCAATTGGATCAGTTGTAACCATTAATCTTAACCTCCCTTATACCGTAATTCATGGACATTTCGCATCCCTCAGTCCATTTAGTGCTGTGCACTTTAGGTAATTTCTGAAACTCTGTTTATGTTTACTTGATGACCCGGCAGGTCATCAACAATATCATCTTACCAGCTTGCCTTCTTAACACCTGGTATTTGTCCTTTATACGCCAGCTCCCTGAAGCAAATACGGCAGATACCATACTTTCTCAGAACGGCATGTGGTCTTCCGCATATCTTGCATCTGGTATATGCTCTGGTCTTATACTTAGGTGTTGCCTGCTGCTTTAAAACCATTGATTTCTTAGCCACAATTTTACCTCCTTCGCGCAGTATTTCTGCTAGCTTGCATAAGGCATTCCGAGGAGTCTCAAGAGTTCTCTTGCTTCCTCGTCAGTCTCGGCTGTGGTTACGAATATAATATCCATACCCCTTATCTTATCAACTTTGTCATATTCTATTTCAGGGAATATGAGCTGTTCCTTTATTCCAAGTGAGTAGTTCCCTCTTCCATCAAAGGCTTTGGCGGATACCCCTCTAAAGTCTCTAACTCTTGGAAGAGCTACATTAAATAACTTGTCAAGGAATTCATACATCTGTTCGCCGCGAAGTGTAACCTTAGCACCGACTGACATTCCCTGTCTAACCTTAAACGATGCAACTGATTTTTTCGCCTTAGTAATTACAGGCTTCTGTCCAGCTATTGTTCCAAGCTCTGATACTGCTGCATCAAGCCCTTTAGCATTGTCCTTAGTATCTCCCAAACCCATATTAATTACTACCTTCTCAAGCTTGGGTATCTGCATAACACTCTTATATTGAAACTTCTGCATCATTGCAGGAGCAACTTCTTTCAGGTATTTCTCTTTTAGTCTGGCCATTTCTTTTTACCTCCCTTCAGAGATTATTTATCTAATACTTCACCGCAGCTCTTGCAGTATCTTACTTTTGATTTATCATCAAGTACTCTGTGTCCTAATCTTACGCCCTTCTTGCACTTATCGCACCACAGCATGACCTTAGAACTGAATATTGGTGATTCCTGGTGTATTATACCACCCTGCTGCATGTTTTTGCCTGCTTTTTTGTGCTTCTTGCTCATGTTGACACCTTCAACAAGCACTTTATCTTCCTGTGGTAAAGCTGAAAGCACTTTTGCCTTTTTGCCTTTATCCTTACCGGAGATTACAACAACCATATCGCCCTTTTTAACATGTAACTTCTTAACTTCTGCGTTTGCCATTCAATACACCTCCCTTAAAGCACTTCAGGTGCGAGGGATATTATTTTCATAAAATCCTTTTCACGAAGTTCTCTTGCAACAGGCCCGAATATACGGGTTCCTTTCGGCTGCTTGTCATCCTTAATGATTACTGCTGCATTATCGTCAAATCTTATATAACTTCCGTCAGGACGTCTCTTGCCTTTTACAGACCTTACAATAACGGCTTTTACAACGTCTCCCTTTTTAACAACACCGCCTGGTGTTGCGTCTTTAACAGAAGCAACTATTACATCCCCAATGTTACCATATTTCCTTGTGGAACCGCCCATAACACGTATACACAAAAGTTCCTTAGCTCCGGAATTATCTGCCACGGTTAAACGTGTTTCTTGCTGAATCATTTAAAACCCTCCTTTCGGAATTTTTACTTAGCCTTCTCAATTATTTCAACAAGTCTCCATCTTTTGTCCTTACTCAAAGGCCTTGTTTCCATAATTTCTACTCTATCTCCAATTTTGCACTCGTTATTTTCATCGTGTGCCTTGAATTTAGTTGTTCTCTTTATAGACTTTCCATAAAGCGGATGACGAACCAATGTCTCAATAGCTACAACTATTGTTTTGTCCATCTTGTCGCTTACGACCTTGCCTATCCTGGTCTTTCTATTATTTCTATCCAAAGTCTAAACCTCCTTCTTCCTACTTTGCCTGTGCGGACTTAAGTTCTTTTTCTCTAAGGATGGTTTTTATTCTAGCAATAGATTTCTTGACATCTCTCACCTTTATCGGGTTCTCAAGCTGTCCTGTAGCCATCTGAAATCTAAGGTTAAAAAGCTCTCCTTTTAATTCAATCAGCTTCTGCTCCAATTCATTTACAGACAAATCGCGTACTTTGTTAGCTTTCATTTGCATCACCAACCATTTCCTCAGTTTGCTGGCGGGTTACAAACTTACACCTGATAGGAAGCTTATTCACTGCTAGTCTAAGAGCTTCTCTAGCTACTTCTTCCTCAACACCCGCTATTTCAAATAATACTCTGCCCGGCTTTACAACAGCTACCCAGTATTCAGGAGCACCTTTACCGGAACCCATACGAGTTTCAGCAGGTTTCTGAGTTACAGGCTTATCCGGGAATATTTTTATCCAGATCTTACCGCCTCTTTTTGTATATCTTGTCATTGCCTGTCTGGCTGCCTCGATCTGGTTGCTTGTGATCCAGCCTGGTTCTGTAGCCTGAAGTCCGTATTCACCATATGATACAACATTGCCTCGTGTTGCCTTGCCTCTCATGTTGCCTCTCATCTGTTTACGGTGCTTGACCCTTTTTGGCATTAACATTATGCTTCTCCTCCTTCCGCAGCTGCTGCATTCAGCTTAGCCTGCTCGTCCTTACGAGTTTTGGCTTGTGGAAGAACCTCCCCTTTATATATCCAGACCTTTACACCTATTCTTCCATAGGTAGTATGTGCTTCTGCGAATCCATAATCTATATCAGCTCTTAAAGTCTGTAGAGGAATTGTTCCTTCACGGTACCATTCGCTTCTTGCAATTTCTGCACCGCCGAGACGGCCTGCGCACATAGTCTTTATACCCTTTGCGCCAACTCTCATTGTTCTCTGCATTGACTGCTTCATTGCTCTTCTGAATGATATTCTCTTCTCCAGCTGTGCTGCGATGTTTTCAGCTACAAGCTGAGCGTCCATTTCCGGTATCTTTATTTCTGTGATGTTTATTGAAACACCCTTATTGTTTGTGAGTTTTTCCAACTCTTTCTTGAGTTCTTCTATTCCTGCTCCGCCTTTTCCGATTACCATACCTGGTTTAGCTACATGTATGTTAATCTTTATCTTGCCGGCAGTTCTTTCTATTTCCATTCTTGATACTCCTGAAGAATAAAGCTTGGATTTCAAGAATTCTCTTATTTTATTATCTTCTACTAAAAAATCTGAAAAGCTTTTATCATCTGCATACCACTTTGTGTCCCAATCCTTGATGATACCGACTCTCAGTCCATGTGGATTAACCTTTTGGCCCACTAAAATCCCTCCTTCTTCACTCTTTTTCCTTAACCGCCAGTGTTATATGGCTTGTTCTCTTGAGTATGCTCACGCCTCTACCCTGCGCCCTTGCCATAAATCTCTTAAGTGTAGGTCCCTGAGTGGCATAAACCTCTGAGATGTACAATTTGTCAACATTCATGTTGAAGTTGTTCTCGGCATTAGCCACTGCAGATTTTAAAAGCTTTTCCAATATCGCCGACGCGGCTTTTGGTGTATGCTTTAATATAGCAACAGCGTCTCCAACCTTTTTACCTCTTATCAAATCTATAACTATGTTAACCTTTCTCGAGGAAATTCTAACGTGTTTAACTATAGCTTTTGCTTCCACAGGAAATACCTCCTTCCATTTTATCATGGTTCTGCTTATTCTGATTGCATCCTACTTCAGAGCTGAAGACCTTTCTGTGTGATGTCCGTGGCCTTTGAAAGTTCTGGTGGGAGCAAATTCACCCAGTTTGTGGCCTACCATATCCTCTGTAACATATACAGGAACATGCTTCCTGCCATCATATACCGCAATTGTATGGCCTACCATTTCAGGGAATATTGTTGAACTCCTTGACCAGGTCTTAAGCACAACCTTTTTGTTTGATTTATTCATATCTATAATTCTGTTCAGTAATTTCTCATCTACAAAAGGTCCTTTTTTTGTTGAGCGGCTCATTGATTTGCCTCCTTTCATAAACTGTCCACAAGTAAATTCGCGGTCTGCGGTACTGTACCAGCCTCTATACTGCCATGAGCAGCCCTGGCTTGCCTCGTGCCGCGTGCCACGTGCCTCGTGCCAGAAAACTTTTTAAAGTTTTATTTCGCGTTTCTTCTCTTAACAATGAACTTGCTTGAAGCCTTCTTGTTGTTTCTTGTCTTATAACCGAGTGTAGGTTTGCCCCAAGGAGTAACAGGTCCTGGTCTTCCTATCGGTGACCTACCTTCACCACCACCGTGCGGATGGTCTACAGGGTTCATTACGGAACCTCTTACTGTTGGTCTGATACCCATATGTCTTGTTCTGCCCGCACTACCTAAAGTAATGTTTTCATGATCAAGGTTTCCTACCTGACCTATAGTAGCTTTGCACTCGATTCTTATCATTCTTACTTCGCCGGATGGGAGCCTTACCTGTGCATAATCCCCTTCCTTAGCCATAAGCTGGGCGGAGTTTCCTGCTGCTCTTACAAGCTGTGCTCCCTTGCCTGCCTTAAGCTCTATATTGTGAATTACCGTACCTACCGGTATGCTTCCAAGGGGTAAAGCGTTTCCGACCTTTATATCAGCATTATTTGATGATATAATAACATCGCCTACTTTTAGTCCGTTAGGAGCTATGATATATCTCTTTTCACCATCAGCATAGTTAAGTAATGCTATATTGGCTGATCTGTTAGGATCATACTCGATTGTTGCAACGGTAGCCGGTACATCAACCTTGTCTCTTTTAAAATCAATTATTCTGTATTTTCTCTTATGTCCGCCGCCTTGATGTCTTACTGTTATCTTACCGTAGTTGTTTCTTCCAGCTTTACTTTTTAATATTTCAACCAGGGATTTCTCCGGTTCGGTTCTTGTAATTTCTTCAAAGGTTGAAACCGTCATATTACGTCTAGCTGGAGAAGTCGGATTATATTTTTTTATTGCCATTTTTTCTCCTCCTTTTACAGTCCTTCGAAGAATTCAATGCCCTTGCTATCTTTAGTGAGCTTTATAACTGCTTTTTTGTAGCTAGGTCTTCTTCCTTCATATTTTCCCATTCTCTTCATCTTGCCCATTACTCTTATTGTGCTGACCTTATCTACCTTTACCTTGAATATTTCTTCAACAGCATGCTTTATTTCAGTCTTGTTAGCATTGACATCCACTATGAAGGTGTATTTTTTGTCTGCCATTTCGCTCATGCTTTTCTCAGTTATTACCGGTCTTCTTACTATATCATAAGCATTCATTATGCATACACCTCCTCGACTTTTTTAACAGCATCCTTTGTTATTATGAACTTGTCGTGATTTAAAATGTCGTATACATTTAAAGTGTTTACCGAGGCTGTCTTTACACCCTTTATGTTTCTTGCTGATTTAACAATGTTCTCATTGTTGTCGGCAATAACGATGAGTGTCTTGGAATCAACCTTGAGGTTCTCAAGCAAGCTCACAACCTGCTTTGTCTTTGGCGCATCAAAATTCAACTCTTCAATAACCACTATGTTATTATCGTTGACCTTTGAGCTTAATGCCGATTTCAATGCAATTCTTTTTATCTTCTTAGGCACTGTGTACCTGTATGATCTTGGCTTTGGAGCAAATACGATACCGCCATGCTTCCATTGTGGTGATCTGATACTTCCATGTCTTGCTCTGCCTGTACCCTTTTGTCTCCAGGGCTTGATCCCTCCGCCGCTTACCTCAGCTCTGGTGAGGGCTGACTGAGTTCCCTGCCTCTGGTTTGCCAGATACATCTTTACTACCTGGTGCATTGCTTCAACATTCACATTTGCACCGAATATATCTTCACTTAATTCGATTTCTCCAACCTGTTTGCCACTTAAATTGTAAAGTGCTACGTTAGGCATTTTACATCCTCCTTTCTACCCCAAACGTTTTATTAGGATTTCACTGTATCCTTTATCATCACCAGTGAACCTCTTATTCCAGGAACTGCACCTTTTATAAGGATTACGTTCTTTTCAAGATCAACCTTTACAACTTCGAGGTTCTGCACTGTTGTATTTTCTGAACCCATATGTCCCGGAAGCTTCTTGCCAGGAATTGTTCTTGAAGGATCTGATGATGCTCCCATTGAACCTGCAGCTCTGTGATACTTGGAACCGTGTCCCATAGGCCCTCTGTGGAAATTGTGTCTCTTTATGGAGCCTGCGAAGCCTTTACCTTTTGAGATACCGCTTACATCAACCTTGTCGCCTTCCTTAAAGACATCAGCCTTTATTTCCTGACCTACCTCATAAGCTGCTGCATCTTCGAGCCTGAATTCTCTGAGATATCTCTTTGTTGCAACCTTTGCCTTGGCAAAGTGTCCTTTTATAGGCTTTGTAACCTTTTTTTCGGCCTTATCGTCAAAACCTACCTGTATTGCTGAGTACCCTTCGTTTTCTACTGTCTTTTTCTGAACAACTATGTTCGGGTTAGCAGCTATTACAGTTACAGGAATTGCTTTTCCAGCTTTATCGAATATCTGAGTCATTCCTACTTTTAAACCCAGTATTGCTTTTTTCATCTCTTTACACCTCCAAAATTTACAGCGGACCGCTTAGCGGTCATACTAAATTTAATCTTAGATTCGAGATTCGAGTATTTTGCGAAGGGCTTCGAAGCCTTGCTTTAACTCTCGTGTCTCGTATCTCGTACCTCGCATCTGTTTTACAATTTTATTTCGATGTCAACACCGGCCGGCAAGTCAAGTCTCATAAGTGAGTCAACGGTCTTTGGTGTTGGGTTCAATATGTCGATTAGTCTCTTATGAGTTCGCATTTCGAACTGCTCTCTTGAGTCCTTATACTTGTGCACTGCACGAAGTATTGTGACTATTTCCTTTTCAGTCGGCAGCGGCACCGGACCTGACACCTTTGCGCCCGTCCTCTTTGCAGTCTCAACTATTTTTTCTGCTGACTGGTCGATCAATATGTGATCATACGCCTTCAACCTGATTCTGATTTTTTGTTTTGCCATTTTCTATTCCCTCCTTTTCATCGCACGCTTTAATTTGCTTACGTGCAACCGCATACTGTTATACACTCACCCGGGTGTGTTCTATTTTTTTATTTGTGTCCAGCAAATATGCTGAGACACTTCCTTTTCACCCGATACAGCTGAATAATCAGTAGAGTCGCCCGAATTCTAGAAACGGACAATACTCGGTAAGAATTCGCCAGCCATATTGATTTACAGCTGTGGCTTCCCAGAATACGCCTCTTCCGAGGTTTAATCTGCAACCTCTTACTTCATCGCATGCTAAGTTTCGCAACCTTATATATTTTATAACATTTTAGGACAAATTACAATACTTTTGGAGCTTATTTAAAAATTTTTTCATAAACAGCCCTAAAGGACTAGGAATATGTATCCTAGTCCTTAGGGACATTTTTGCTTCGAGCCTCGTGCCACGCGGCTCGTGCTTTACGCAAGCCTCCGAAGTCTGTACGGGCGATTCATGAATCGCCCCTACCTCGAAACCTCGAAACCTCGGAACCTCGGAACCCCGTGACCTCGAAACCTGATTTATTCTACTATCGATGCAACTGCGCCTGAGCCTACTGTTCTTCCGCCTTCACGAATAGCGAATCTCAAACCTTCTTCGATAGCTATCGGTGTGATAAGCTTTATTGTCATTTCTATGTGGTCACCAGGCATGCACATTTCTACTCCTGCCGGAAGATCGATTACTCCTGTTACGTCTGTTGTCCTGAAGTAGAACTGTGGTCTGTATCCGTTGAAGAACGGTGTGTGTCTTCCGCCTTCTTCCTTTGTCAGTACGTATACCTGTGCTTTGTAATGTGTATGAGGCTTTATTGATCCCGGTTTTGCAAGTACCTGGCCTCTTTCTATTTCATTCCTCTGTACGCCTCTTAACAGTACGCCGATGTTGTCTCCTGCCTGTGCCTGCTCAAGAAGCTTCCTGAACATTTCCACACCTGTTACTACTGTTGATCTTGGTGCATCTGCAAGTCCTACGATCTCTACTGTGTCGGATACCTTTACTACTCCTCTTTCTACTCTTCCTGTCGCAACTGTTCCTCTTCCTGTGATCGAGAATACATCTTCCACAGGCATCAGGAACGGCTTATCTGTCTGTCTCTCAGGTGTTGGAATGTAACTGTCTACAGCATCCATAAGGTTGTGTATACCTTTGCACCATTCGCAGTCTTCGTTTCCGCATCCGCACTCAAGGGCCTTTAATGCCGATCCCGGTATGATCGGTGTGTTGTCTCCGTCAAATTCATATTCTGTAAGAAGCTCTCTGACTTCCATTTCTACCAATTCTATAAGCTCTGCGTCATCTACCATGTCAACCTTGTTGAGGAATACTACTATGTATGGTACTCCTACCTGTCTTGACAGCAGTATGTGCTCTCTTGTCTGCGGCATTGGGCCGTCTGCTGCCGATACAACAAGGATAGCTCCGTCCATCTGTGCTGCTCCTGTTATCATGTTCTTTACATAGTCGGCGTGGCCGGGGCAGTCAACGTGTGCATAGTGTCTGTTCTTTGTTTCATACTCAACGTGAGCTGTGTTTATTGTTATTCCTCTTTCCTTTTCTTCCGGTGCCTTGTCTATTTCGTCATACTTTGTGGCTGTTGCCTGACCAAACTTTGAAAGTACTGTTGTTATTGCCGCTGTAAGTGTAGTCTTACCGTGGTCAACGTGACCTATTGTCCCTATGTTTACATGGGGTTTGGTCCTTTCGTATTTTGCCTTTGCCATTTTTACTTTTCCTCCTTTAAAAATCAGATAACATAATATTTTTAGGAAATTGTATAACTGCGCTATCGGAGCTATACAATTCCCTGATTTTTAATTTAAGTTATTTATCGCCCAAAACCTTCTCAGCTATGTTCTTGGGAACCTCTTCAAAGTGATCCATTTCCATGGAGTATACGGCACGGCCCTGAGTTTTTGAACGCAGGTCTGTTGCATATCCGAACATTTCGGAGAGAGGAACGAATGACCTTATAACCTGGGCACCGTTTCTTGCTTCCATACCCTCAACTCTGCCTCTTCTGGAGTTTATATCACCCAGAACGTCTCCCATATACTCTTCAGGTACTGTTACTTCAACCTTCATTATAGGCTCTAAAAGAGCCGGATCGGCTTTTTTCATACCATCCTTGAAGGCCATTGAACCTGCGATCTTGAACGCCATTTCAGAGGAGTCTACCTCATGGTATGAACCGTCATAAAGTGTGACCTTTAAGTCGAGAACCGGGTATCCGCCCAGTATACCATTCTGAGTAGCTTCTTCCACACCGCGCTGTACAGCCGGTATATACTCTTTAGGAATTACTCCGCCTACTATTTTGTTTACGAATTCGAAGCCTGCACCAGGCTCTTTCGGTTCAAGCTCAAGCCATACATGGCCGTATTGTCCTTTACCGCCTGACTGTCTGACGAACTTGCCTTCAATCTGCGCTTTCCTTCTGATGGTTTCTTTATAAGCAACCTGCGGTTTGCCGACATTTGCTTCCACCTTGTATTCACGCATCATTCTGTCAACGATAATCTCCAGATGCAGTTCACCCATGCCGGCTATTATAGTCTGGCCTGTGTCAGCATCGGTATAGGTTCTGAAGGTAGGGTCTTCTTCTGCCAGCTTCTGAAGGGCTATCCCCATCTTATCCTGGCCTGCCTTAGTTTTGGGTTCAATGGCAACATTGATAACCGGCTCCGGAAACTCCATGGATTCAAGGATTACTGCATTGTCTTCATCACAAAGAGTATCTCCTGTTGTTGTATCCTTCAAGCCCACAGCGGCCGCGATATCGCCTGTGTAAACCTCTTTGATCTCTTCTCTGTGGTTGGCATGCATCTGTACTATTCTGCCTATTCTCTCCCTCTTACCTTTTGTGGAGTTAAAGACATATGAGCCAGACTCAGCTACCCCGGAGTAAACTCTGAAGAATGCAAGCTTACCAACAAACGGGTCGACCATTATCTTGAAAGCAAGAGCTGCAAAGGGCTCTTTATCGTCTGAATGCCTTACTATCTTCTCTTCCCCATCCACTGTAGTACCTTCTATAGGAGGTATATCCAGTGGAGAAGGCATGAAATCGATAACTGCATCCAGCATTAGCTGTACACCCTTGTTTTTATATGAAGATCCGCAAATGACAGGATTGAGCTTAACACCAATGGTGCCTTCCCTGAGAGCACCCTTAATTTCCTGCTCCGTCGGCTCAACCCCCTCCAGATACTTCATCATTAACTCCTCATTGACCTCAGATACTGCTTCAATGAGGTTCTCCCTGTATTCCCTTGCCTTTTCCTGCATATCTGCAGGTATATCTGTTATTTCCATTTCTTTACCAAGGTCATCCTTATAGATATGAGCCTTCATGTCAATCAAGTCCACTATACCTATAAATTTGTCCTCGCTGCCAATCGGAAGCTGAATTGGAACAGCATTAGCTCCGAGTCTGTCTTTCATCATTCCGACCACCCGGTAAAAATCTGCTCCCATTATGTCCATCTTGTTAACATATGCAATTCGTGGAACTTTATACTTGTCAGCCTGCCTCCAGACGGTTTCAGACTGAGGTTCAACTCCACCCTTGGCACAGAAAACCGCTACAGCACCATCTAATACACGCAGTGACCTTTCTACTTCAACAGTAAAGTCCACGTGCCCCGGCGTATCTATGATGTTTACCTTATGGCCCTTCCACTCGGCTGTTGTAGCTGCAGAAGTTATTGTTATCCCTCTCTCCTGCTCCTGCTCCATCCAGTCCATTGTGGCAGTACCTTCGTGAACTTCGCCTAATTTATATGTTTTCCCAGTATAATACAGCACTCTTTCTGTAGTGGTTGTTTTCCCTGCGTCAATATGAGCCATTATCCCTATGTTTCTTGTTTTTTCTAACGGATATTGCCTAGGCACAGTTATCCTCCTTTCTGTTGCAAGATTCACTGTTATATTTCCCTAAAATCTTATTATTTAGCACTAATATATATCTCTTTATATTGTTCAAGTTTAACCTCAATCCGAAATTACCACCTGTAATGCGCAAATGCCTTGTTAGCTTCTGCCATCTTATGTGTATCTTCTCTCTTCTTTACACTGCTTCCTGTATTGTTAGCAGCATCTAAAAGCTCTCCGGCCAATCTTTCCTTCATTGTCTTTTCTCCTCTTTTTCTGGAGAAATCAATCAGCCATCTCATTCCCAACGCTTGCTTCCTGTCAGGTCTGACTTCTATCGGAACCTGATATGTGGCTCCACCGATTCTTCTTGCCTTTACTTCCAGGACAGGCATGATGTTGTTCATAGCTGTCTCAAATACTTCAATGGGATCTTTACCTGTCTTTTCTCTCAATATTTCGAAGGCACCGTATACTATTTTCTGTCCGGCACTCTTCTTTCCATCATACATTATGTTGTTGATAAGCTTGGTAACAATCTTATCGTTGTATAACGGATCCGGCAATACGTCTCTTTTTGATATATGTCCTCTTCTTGGCACTATGCTTCCCTCCTTAATATTATTTTTAATATCATCGGTACTCGGCAGTATCAAGTAAAAACTGCCGTTGTGCGCAAATATATTTTAAACATAGGCTAAATCAGCCAATGTTAAATAACTCGCACAATATTATTTCTTTGGTCTCTTCGCGCCGTACTTTGATCTGCTCTGCTTTCTGTTAGCAACGCCAGCGGCATCAAGAGTACCTCTTACTATGTGGTACCTTACGCCAGGAAGGTCCTTAACTCTGCCACCCCTGATAAGAACAACTGAGTGCTCCTGCAGGTTATGACCGATTCCAGGGATGTAGCCTGAAACTTCAATACCGTTTGTAAGTCTAACTCTGGCAATTTTTCTTAATGCGGAGTTAGGCTTCTTTGGTGTTGTAGTTTTTACAACAGTACATACTCCCCTTTTCTGCGGGCTTTCCTTCAACGCTGGTGCAGTTGATTTGTACTCAACCTTCTCTCTGCCTTTCCTTACTAACTGGCTAATTGTAGGCATTAAATGCACCTCCTTGTATTATTTATCATATACAGGCCCGGCAATTGTCAGGCACTGCTATACGCTATGAAAAAGTTATAAACCCCTTCATATGAAGGGGCCTTAAAGTTATGCATCCTAATCTTTGATGACCGCCGCCGTTGAGGCTCCGATATCTATACCGCATGCATTCCCAAGTTCCTTCATATTACTGACATATATGATTTGTAAGTTTCTTTCCGTACATGCATCAAGTACCGACTGTTTTATAAAATCATCGGCGTCCTCTGCTACATATACGTTTTTAGCAGTTCCATTCCTTACTGCCTTTACTGTCTGTTTCAACCCCACTATCCTTTTGTGTGAAGCTTTCAGTTCCTGCATTTATAACACCTCTCAAGGATATTTGATATCCCGCCTGAAAAGAATCGTGGACTTTTGAATGTTACTTCATATAAAACGCGCATAAGAGAACCATTATACATGGTCCTCTATAACGCACTAAATAATTTTAGCATTTGTTATATTTTATGTCAATAGATTTTATTCGATAGCATCTACTTGTTTTATTGATATATCCTTGTACTTTTTCATACCCGTTCCTGCAGGAATAAGTTTTCCTATTATTACATTTTCCTTTAGACCTACAAGCGGATCTATCTTACCCTTTATTGCCGCTTCTGTAAGAACCCTTGTTGTTTCTTGGAAGGATGCAGCCGACAGGAAGGAATCAGTTGCCAGAGAAGCTTTGGTTATACCAAGCAGCACTCTCTTGCCGGCAGCCATTTCGCCGCCTTTGGCACTGACTTTCTCATTCTCTTCTTCATATTTGAATATGTCGAAGAGTCCGCCGGGAAGAAGCTCTGTCTCTCCGGATTCATCTATCTTGACCTTCCTCAGCATCTGTCTGACTATAACCTCTATATGCTTATCGGCAATGTCAACACCCTGCAGTCTGTAAACCCTCTGAACCTCCATAAGCAGATATGTCTGAACTCCGGCCACACCTTTGATTTTCAATATATCATGAGGATTTACCGAACCTTCGGTTATTTCATCCCCCGCTTCTATTACATCGCCATCAGCAACCCTGAGCCTTGAGCCGTAAGGTATGGTATAGGTCCTTGTATCTCCATCCTCTGCCAACACTACAGCATCCTTCTTTTTCCTCTGGTCAATTATCTTGACGACACCGGATATTTCGGATATTATAGCAAGCCCCTTCGGCTTTCTTGCTTCGAAAAGCTCTTCAACTCTGGGAAGACCTTGAGTTATGTCATCACCGGCAACACCTCCGGTATGGAAGGTTCTCATTGTAAGCTGTGTGCCAGGCTCCCCTATTGACTGTGCAGCAATGATACCGACAGCTTCACCTATATGAACGGGATCGCCTGTCGCAAGGTTTATGCCGTAACACTTGGTGCATACGCCATATTTTGAATGACAGGTCAGTACTGACCTTATCGGAACCTTCTTTATTCCCAGCTTTACTATGGTATTAGCCATCTGCTCGGAAATCATTTCACCCTTCTTGACCAATACTTCACCTGTTTCAGGGTGGAGCACATCGCCGTTTGTATACCTTCCCATGAGTCTGTCTGCCAGTTTTTCAATTACTTCATTTCCGTCTTTGATCTCACTTACCATGAGTCCTTCTTCAGTTCCACAGTCCTCTTCCCTGACTATAACATCCTGGCTTACATCAACAAGGCGTCTTGTGAGATAGCCGGAGTCAGCAGTACGGAGCGCCGTATCGGCAAGACCTTTTCTTGCACCGTGAGTGGAAGTGAAGAACTCCAATACATTAAGACCTTCACGGAAATTAGCTTTAATAGGTATTTCTATGATTCTACCTGATGTATCAGCCATCAGACCTCTCATTCCACATAACTGCTTGATCTGATTTACGCTGCCTCTTGCTCCTGAATTGGCCATCATATATACTGAATTGAGCCTATCCAGGTTATCCATCAATGCTTTTGTTACATCATCCGTTGCTGTCTTCCAGGTCTCTATGACCTGCTCATATCTTTCTTCATTGGATATAAGGCCTCTTCTGTACATCTTCTCAATCTTGTCTACTCTCTCATCCGCTTTTGAAAGCAGTTCCTTCTTGGCACCTGGTATATCCATATCCGATACGCTTATTGTAACTGCTCCTTTTGTTGAGAATTGGAAGCCCAATCTCTTTATCTCATCCAGTACAATTGCTGTATTGGTATTTCCATGATTTCTGAAGCATCTGTCTACTATTTTACCCAGCAATGACTTATCAACCGGCCTCATATTTCCGTCCTTATCCTTTGGATCAAGCTCCAGGAGGAACATATCATCCTCTGTATTTCTTTCCACAAAGCCAAGGTTCTGAGGAATTGACTGGTTGAATATAAATCTTCCAACAGTATTTTCAACTATTTTAGTCTTCTTTTCGCCATTGATTTCCTTTGTTATTCTTACTTTTACCTTTGCATGAAGGGATACTTCACCAACCTGGTAAGCCATCAGCATTTCATCCAGATTGGAGAATACCTTTCCTTCTCCCTTCTGGCCAGGCACGTATATTGTAAGGTAGTATACACCCATAACCATGTCCTGTGTAGGACTGACCACCGGTCTTCCATCCTTAGGAGCCAGGATATTGTTGGCGGAAAGCATAAGGAATCTCGCCTCTGCCTGGGCTTCTACTGATAAAGGTACATGCACCGCCATCTGATCCCCGTCAAAGTCTGCGTTGTATGCCGTACATACCAGCGGATGGATCTTTAATGCTTTTCCCTGCACAAGTATTGGCTCAAAAGCTTGAATACCAAGCCTGTGCAGTGTTGGTGCACGGTTTAGCAGCACCGGATGCTCGCTGATTACTTCTTCAAGTATGTCCCATACCTCCGGCTTCACTCTCTCGACCATTCTCTTAGCACTTTTTATATTATGGGCAAGCCCGTCATTCACAAGCTTCTTCATAACAAAAGGCTTGAAAAGCTCCAATGCCATCTCATTCGGCAGACCGCACTGGAAAAGCTTCAGTTCGGGGCCGACTACTATAACTGAACGCCCTGAATAATCAACACGTTTTCCAAGCAGGTTCTGTCTGAACCTCCCCTGCTTTCCTTTGAGCATGTCGCTCAAGGACTTCAATGGTCTGTTGCCGGGACCGGTTACCGGTCTGCCTCTTCTGCCATTGTCGATTAGTGCGTCAACAGCCTCCTGAAGCATTCTCTTCTCATTTCTGACGATTATATCCGGCGCTCCCAGGTCCAGAAGCCTTTTAAGTCTATTGTTTCTATTAATTACCCTTCTATAGAGATCATTAAGGTCTGAGGTGGCAAACCTGCCGCCATCCAACTGTACCATCGGTCTCAAGTCGGGCGGTATTACCGGTATTGTCTCAAGAATCATCCATTCAGGCTTGTTGCCGGAATTCTTAAAGGCTTCAACTACCTCCAGCCTTCTGACTGATCTAAGCCTTTTCTGTCCAGTACTGTCCTTGAGATCCACTCTCAGTTCTTTTGACAGTTTTTCAAGATCAAGCTCAACAAGGAGTTCCTTTATTGCTTCAGCTCCCATTCCTGCTCTGAATCTGTTACCGTACTTTTCTACGTTCTCTCTGTATTCCTTCTCGCTCAAAAGCTGTTTCTTTGAAAGGGGTGTATCACCTGTGTCGACTACTATGTAGGAAGCAAAGTAAAGCACCTTTTCCAAAGCTCTTGGAGACATGTCAAGTATGAGGCCCATGCGGCTCGGTATCCCTTTAAAATACCATATGTGGGATACAGGTGCTGCAAGCTCAATATGACCCATTCTCTCTCTTCTTACCTTTGCTTTTGTGATCTCAACACCGCAGCGGTCACAAACTATGCCTTTATATCTGATTCTCTTATACTTTCCGCAGTGACATTCCCAATCCTTTGTAGGACCGAAAATCTTCTCGCAGAATAGACCTTCCTTTTCAGGTTTTAAGGTTCTATAGTTTATTGTTTCAGGCTTTTTTACCTCACCCCTTGACCATTCCCTTATTTTCTCCGGGGATGCCAAACCTATTTTGATTGCTTCAAAGTTATTTAATTCAAACAAGGAGGTATCTCTCCCTTCTTATAATTTTAAAACTCTTCGTCATCCTCATCGACTTCGTCTTCACTTAACAGGAGTTCATCAAAGTCCATCTCTACCTCAAACTCTTCCGAGCCTTCAGCCTCTCCCTCATAATCTTCGTAAAGATCCTCTTCTGTCCTGGTTTCTCCTTTATATGAAAGACTTGTGAAATCCATATCCTCCCGCGCTTCCATATCAGCTCCAAGATCCTCAACATCCTCATCGACTGATTCCCTGATTGTTATCTCTTCATTCTCCTCGGTCAGAACCTTCACATCAAGGGCCAGACTCTGAAGCTCCTTTATCAGAACCTTGAAGGATTCAGGCACTCCAGGCTCCGGTATGTTTTCACCCTTGACAATGGATTCATAGGTCTTGACTCTTCCTACTACATCATCAGACTTCACAGTGAGAATTTCCTGTAAGGTATGAGATGCACCATAGGCTTCAAGTGCCCAAACTTCCATTTCACCGAACCTTTGGCCTCCAAACTGCGCCTTGCCGCCAAGAGGCTGCTGTGTCACAAGTGAGTATGGACCTGTTGACCTTGCGTGGATCTTGTCATCAACAAGATGCAGCAGCTTGAGTATATACATGTAACCTACCGTGACAGAATTATCAAAGTACTCTCCGGTACGTCCATCCCTCAGTTTTATCTTGCCTGTATGGTTAAGTTCGATTCCGTCAATAGGGGTCTCGCCAAATATCCTGATTATTTTTTCAACTGCCCTTAAATCTGAAAGCTCTGCAGATCTTATCATTTCCCTGATGGAGGTCAGCTTGCTGTCAATATCAAATATCTCATGGTTCAACAGTTCGTGCACTACTTCAACATTTTCCTTTATTTCTCCCTTGATGTCAGGAACTTCCGCCAGCTGTTCTTCCTCGGAAACTTCAGCATCCTTTTGCTTATTGTTCAGGAGTATTTTCTCCTTTATTATTCTAAGGTTTTTCTTTACCTGTATTACCTTGTTGGCACATTCGATAGTCTCAACTATGCTTTCCTCCCTTGCACCGTCAAATACCGGAGTAGCAATCTTCCAGCCCAGTGCCTTTGCTGCAAGTGCAAGATGCACCTCAAGCACCTGACCGATATTCATACGTGAAGGCACACCCAGCGGATTCAACACTATCTCAAGAGGTGTCCCGTTAGGCATAAACGGCATATCCTCTTCAGGAAGCACCCTGGAAATAACACCCTTATTTCCATGCCTTCCTGCCATTTTGTCACCAACGGATATCTTCCTCTTCTGTGCTATATAGCATCTTACGAGCTGATTTACTCCGGGAGGGAGCTCATCGCCATTTTCTCTTGTAAATACTTTTACATCTACGATTATACCGGCTTCACCATGAGGAACTCTCAGGGAAGTATCCCTTACCTCACGGGCCTTCTCACCGAATATTGCCCTTAAGAGCCTTTCTTCTGCTGTAAGCTCGGTCTCTCCTTTTGGAGTAACCTTACCAACCATTATATCTCCGGCTCTTACTTCAGCACCAATCCTGATGATACCTCTTTCGTCAAGATCCTTCAAAGCTTCTTCCCCTACATTGGGTATGTCCCTTGTTATTTCTTCAGGACCGAGCTTAGTGTCTCTCGCCTCTGATTCATACTCTTCTATGTGTATGGAAGTGAAAATATCCTCTTTTACAAGCTTTTCACTTATAAGTATAGCGTCCTCATAGTTGTAGCCTTCCCAGGTCATGAAACCGATAAGTATGTTCCTGCCCAATGCTGTTTCTCCCATATCCGTGGAAGGTCCGTCTGCTATTATGTCGCCTTTTTTAAGTATTTCGCCTTTTTTTGCCACAGGTCTCTGATTTATGCAGGTTCCCTGGTTGGAACGCAGGAACTTAAGGAGCTTGTATCTCTCCCTTTCTCCTGTGCTGGTCTTATATACTATCTCATTGGCACTTACTCTTTCAACTACACAGTCGCCCCTGGTAAGTCCTATAACTCCTGAGTCTCTTGCGGACTTGTACTCCATTCCCGTACCAACTATAGGTGAGTCAGGCTTTATTATCGGTACAGCCTGACGCTGCATGTTTGAACCCATCAGCGCCCTGTTGGCATCGTCGTTTTCAAGGAAAGGTATCATTGCGGTAGCAACAGATACTACCTGCTTAGGAGATACGTCCATAAATTCAACTTCTGTATTCGGTACTATTACCACTTCGTGTCTTGCTCTTGCGGTAACCCTTCTGTCAATAAACTTTCCTTCTTCATCAAGGGGTTCGTTAGCCTGAGCTATTACAAACTCGTCCTCTATGTCGGCAGTAAGATAGACGATCTCGTCGGTTACATATTTCTCCCCATTGTCATCAGTCTTTACGAGTCTGTAAGGTGCCTCGATAAAACCATATTCATCTATTCTCGCATAGGTACTCAGGGAACCTATAAGACCTATGTTCGGTCCTTCAGGGGTTTCTATAGGGCACATCCTGCCGTAGTGGGAGTGATGCACGTCTCTTACTTCAAAGCCTGCTCTTTCTCTGGACAAACCTCCTGGCCCCAATGCAGACAATCTTCTCTTGTGAGTAAGCTCAGCAAGAGGGTTTGTCTGGTCCATGAACTGCGAAAGCTGCGAGCTTCCGAAGAACTCTTTGATTGCAGCAGCTACAGGCCTTATATTTACCAATTGCTGCGGCGTTACTACATCGATATCCTGGATGGTCATTCTTTCCTTGACCACCCTCTCCATTCTTGATAAGCCTATCCTGAACTGATTCTGGAGAAGTTCTCCTACCGATCTGAGCCTTCTGTTGCCCAGGTGGTCTATGTCGTCCGCATTTCCGATACCCTGTGCAAGATTTATATTATAATTGATAGAAGCAATTATATCATCGATTAAAATATGCTTAGGTATAAGATCCTTAAGCCTGTTCTTAATCTCTTCCTTGATCTCGTTTTCGGAGTCTGCCTTCTGCAATATTTCCTTAAGCACTGAAAGATTAACCAATTCTTTTATATTTAAGTCTGATACATCAAAACTTAAGTATTTGTTTATATCTACAGTGTTATTTCCCAGTATTTTTACCGGTCTTCCTTCGATTGTCACAAAAACTTCACTGATTCCTGCATTCTGAATACTTGCAGCCTTATCCCTCGTTATTTTTTCTCCGGCTTCTGCGAGTATTTCTCCTGTCCTTGGATCTACCACTTCCTTCTCCAGCTTCTGTCCGGAAAGTCTCTGGCTAAGGCACAGCTTCTTATTGAATTTGTATCTTCCGAACTTTGCAAGATCATATCTCTTGGCGTCAAAGAACAGCACGTCAAGCAGCGACCTGGCACTCTCAACTGTTGGAGGCTCTCCGGGTCTCAAACGCTTGTAAACTTCAATAAGGCCCTCTTCTTCAGACTTTGTCCCGTCTTTCTGGAGAGTAGCTTTTATTCTTTCATCTTCTCCCAATACACTTTCAATCTGTTCATCGGTTCCAAACCCTAAAGCCCTTAAAAGTACAGTTACCGGAATTTTTCGGGTTCTGTCGATCCTTACCCATAGGATGTCGTTGGAATCTGTCTCATACTCCAGCCAAGCACCTCTATTGGGAATTACAGTACTTGAATGCAGTCTCTTACCTGACTTGTCAATAGTTTCTGCATAATAAACCCCTGGTGATCTTACCAGCTGGCTTACTATAACTCTTTCTGCGCCATTGATAATAAATGTACCCGAGTCCGTCATTAAAGGGAAATCGCCCATAAAGACTTCCTGCTCTTTGACTTCGTTGGTTTCCTTGTTGATAAGTCTGATTTTGACTTTCAAAGGAGCAGAATATGTAACATCTCTTTCCTTGCATTCTTCAACTGAATATTTAGGCTTTCCGTCCAACGAGTAATCGACAAATTCCAGTATCAGATTGCCTGTGTAGTCCTGAATCGGTGAAACATCATTGAAAACCTCTCTAAGACCTTCCTCCAGGAACCAGTTATAGGAGTTTTTCTGTACTTCGATCAGATTAGGCATATCCATTACTTCGTCGATTTTTGAGTAGCTCATCCTCTGATTTCTTCCCGCAGAGATTGGATGTACCAGCATAAAGTCCTTCACCCCTTAAATTTAAATAAATTAAAATAGCCAAAAGCAAAAAAATTCCTAAAAAAAGTATCGCTTTTGGTTTGGCCGTATAGTTAAAGCATACCTATTTTAATATTACCGTTTTCAACTATCCTTATACAATTACAGGAATATAAAACTAAAATAACTTACTACAATGCAATATATAATGTTAACATACCAATATATTACTGTCAAGCACTTAGTATGAAAATTGGTATGTATTTTGCTAATTTTTCTATTTTCTGATTTGTCAATATATATTTTAGCGCAGTTACCTTTATTCCGGAAAAGTTTATGAAGGGATATATAGTTTCCCTCTTCGATTGAAAACATAGCAGAAAATTGGAGCAAACATGTAATAGCCACATGTACATATACAGAAATTGATGGCTCTAAAAAACTCAGCCTAAGAAAAACCTAACGGCCTAAAATGGTCATCCGTGACCTTTAGGCCTTGCATCGGCATCCATGCCTCGCATACGATTTTTCTAAGGCTTCGTTTTAAGAGCCATTAACAATTTCTGTATAAGCACATTTAGACTATGACATGCTTGCTCCTTAGTTTGTCTTCAACCTAAGATAGAGTTGCTTTTCCCCTCTCAAATCCTATAAATCTCCTTGAATTTTTCTGCATTCATGGCTTTTTTGCATTTTTCGCAGTACAGCCCTTCAAGCTTTTCTCCGAGTTTCTTCTCTATAAATTCAATATACTCCCTTGATGCATAGTACTTACCGCAGCCCTCGCACTTTATCAGTTCAAAGTTCTTGCCCCATATGGTCCTGATGCCGCTGCTTTCTTCCGGCTTTATCGCGACCGTCGGACATACGGCCGCGCAGGAGCCGCAACCCACACAAACGGCTGAAGGCTCGTCATACGGAGTGGATACCCTTTTCCCGGTACCCCTTCCGACTGTAGAGATTGCACTGGCACCCAATTCTTCGCAGGCCTTTGCACAAAGGCCGCATAATATGCAGTCATCTGCCTTCTCAGGAAGCTCCGGGAGAACTGAAGGCATCAGTCCATACTTGAGGGATATGGTACTCAGGGATTGGTTTTCCGGGGAATGTGAGAGCAGCAGTCTCATTATTGATTTTCTTATTCCAATTATTTTGGGGCTGTTTGTTTTAACCTCCGCTTCACGGTTTATTGGGTAAATGCAGGATGCTACAACCTTTGTCCTATTCCTTTCTGTAAGCTCCACAACACAGAGCCTGCAGCTGCCTAGTCCCGGAAGTGCATCGCTATTACACAATGTAGGAATATCGATCCCATTTCGTTTTGCCACATCCAGTATATATTCTCCGTGCTCAGCTTCACAGGACTTTCCATCTATTATGATCTTCATTTTCCCGCCCCCTTTGCCGTATGTATCGCTTTGAAACTGCATATATCAATACAAATGCCGCACTTAATGCATTTTGAAATGTCTATTGTATGAGGCGCTTTAGGCTGACCTTGTATCGCACCTGCGGAGCAGTTCTTTTTGCAGATGCCGCAGCCTCTGCATGTGCTCTCATCAATCCTGAACACGGTCAATGCCTTGCATACCCCTGCCGGACAGTTCTTTTCCACTATATGCTCCATGTATTCGTCCCTGAAATACCTTATAGTAGTTAATACCGGATTCGGAGCAGTTTTGCCCAATGCACAGAGGGAGGCCTCGCTCATCATTTCACCAAGCTCCAGGAGAAGATCAATATCATCCGCCCTGCCTTTCCCCCGGGTTATCCCTTCAAGGATCTCCAGCATGCGCCTTAACCCTTCCCTGCATGGAACACATTTCCCGCAGGACTCCTCTGATAAGAATTTGATATAGTACTTGGCAACCTCTACCATACAGGTCCTGTCATCCATGACTATCATTCCGCCTGACCCCATCATGGAGCCTACGCTTTCCAGCGAATGAAAATCCACTTCCAGATCCAGATATTTTTCAGGTATACAACCTCCGGAGGGTCCTCCGGTCTGGACAGCCTTAAAATGACCGTCGCCTATTATTCCCCCGCCTATATCCATTATCAGTTTCCTCAGTGTCGTTCCCATTGGAACTTCCACAAGTCCTGTATTCTTTACTTTACCAACAAGCGAAAACACTTTTGTACCCTTTCCGTTTTCCGTTCCAATTGCTTTGAACCACTCATGTCCTTTATTTATGATTTCAGGGATATTGGCCCAGGTCTCAACATTGTTCAGTACCGTAGGCTTTCCCCACAAACCTTTTTCCGTTGAGTGTATATATTTTGCCCTTGGCTCGCCGACCTTACCCTCGATGGAAGACATAAGCGCTGTAGACTCGCCGCATACGAAAGCCCCTCCACCTCTCACGATATTAATATGTAAGCTCATACCGCTCTTTAATATGTCATCTCCCAGAAATCCATACTTTTCAGCTTCTTCAATTGCCCTGGACATATTCTTCAGAGCCAGCTCATACTCATCCCTGATATATATATACCCTTCCGAGGCTCCGACTGCATATGCGCAAACTGCCATGCCCTCTATTATACTGTTAGGATCACCTTCCATTATGCTCCTATCCATGAAAGCCCCCGGATCTCCTTCATCTCCATTACATATCACATATTTGGGACTGCCCTCGGTTTTTTTACATTCCTCCCATTTTATGCCGGTTGGAAATCCGGCGCCTCCCCTGCCTCTTAGCCCTGAGCTCTTTACCGTGTATATTATATCCTCTGGGCTAATATGGAAAAGAGCTTTCCTCAGTGCCAGATAGCCGCCTCTTCCGATATAGTCGTTAATATTTGCAGGATCTATTTCACCGATATTTCTGAGGGCAATTTTGTGCTGTCCCTTGTAAAAATCCGTCTCCTTATGGGATCTGAATCTCTTTCCAGTTGCTTTATCATAGTACAGCAGCCTTTCGACCACCTCATCCCTGAGAACAGACCTTTCAATTATCTCTGCCACATCGCTGCTGCTTACTTTATAATATGAAATATCATCAGGAAGAATTTTAACTATTGGCCCTCTCTCGCATAGTCCATTGCAGCCGGTAGCTTTAACCGTCGTTTTTAATTCATAAGCGCCGTCCAGAGTTTCAAGCTGCTTCCTGAGCTCATTGTAAACCTTCAGGCTGCCATTAGCTATACACCCTGTCCCGCAACAAACCAATATGCACTTCTTTGTATCAGGGATAAAATCACTCATTGTCTTTACCTCCGCATTCGCCTATGATTTCCCGCAGCTTTGCAGGAGTGACCTTCCCATAGTAAATTTCATTTACAACCATTACAGGAGCTATGGCACATGAACCAAGACAGTTGACTGTCTCCAGAGTAAACTCACCATCCTCTGATGTTTCTCCCGGCCCTATCCCAAGGAGTCCTTCAATTTCATCTATAAGCAGTTGTGAGGATCTTATATGGCATGCCGTGCCGTCACATACCTTTATCACATTTCTCCCCCTTGGCTTGAGGCTCAACGCTTTATAGAAAGTAGCCATCCCATAGAGCCTGGATAGCGGCACCCCCAGCTCCCCGGACAACATATCCATTGCTTCTCTCGGTATATGATTATACTTTCTTTGTATGTCCTGAAGCATAGCCAGAGTGTTTTTCTTATCGTTGCCATACTTTTTCAATATATCGGATATATCGCACATTCCAATATTCCCCCTATCAGCACTTATTTGTTCTGTCCGGCAAACCCATGGGAAAATACTTGTTTCTTCAGCCCCCTGCAACCTTTGTGAAAATACTTATTTCGTCATTTTCGGAAAGACTGGTGTCCAGACCTTTCAAATGCTCAATATGCCTTCCATTTACCAGGATTATTATCTCTTCGCTTAAGCTTTCCCCGGTGAAAAGCTTCTCAGAAAACTTTTTCCCATATTTGCTGCATAATTTGTACAGAAGCTCTCTCAATGTGGGACAGCTGCTCATATTTGTTTCCTTTGAACCGGTATAATCCCTGATAAATGCAAAAAACTTTATTACCATGTTTTTTCTCCTAATAATAGTATAGAGGGCAGTCATACCGACCACCCTCCTCAAACTCTACCAACCTAAAGAGCAAGCTCCTCAAGCTTTTCTTCCGTAGGCACACCGGTTTCATCCCAGCCTCTGACCTCATAATACTCCTTCAGCATAACATCAAGCTGTGCAACCAATCCTTTTCCCGGGCCATTGGGTAAAGGCTCTTTAAGAAGTCTTTCGGGTAAGGTATCATCCTTCTTTGTGAAACCTGCCTTCATATTGAATAACCTTTCAAGGTTCCATATCCTTTCTCCTGCCTTCAGCACATCTTCATCGCTGCAGTTCATTCCTGTGGCTCCGCGCAGCATCGCTGATATCTCAGGCAGCCCTATCCCAAAAGTAGTGAACAGGCATAATCCTGTAGAATCCACTACGGCGGTGAGATCCTGGAAGGTTTTAAGCCAGCTTGCCTTGTCTGTGGTCACCAGCGGATCAAGCTTTACAGGAACACCCAATATCTCCGGCGAGGTAAGGTAGCCTCTGACATGACAGCCTCCTCTGTTAGAGGTGGCGTATTCAAGGGCCATACCCTGGACTCCCCTGCCGTCATAAGCGGGCATTTCCTGCTTCTTTACCGACATTGAAAGCTCCGGATGTCCATAGCTTTCCGCAAGCCTGTAAGACCCTTCTGCCAGCTTGTTTCCGAAACCCTCTCTCAAACCGGTCCTTCTGGTAAATTCAACTATCCCCTCAGCATCGCCGAAGCTCAGGCTGCCTCCAAGCTCTTCCCTGGTCACAATGCCCTTTTCGTACAGCTCCATCGCACATGCCAGGGTTGATCCCATTGTAATAGGGTCGATACCCAGTTCATTACATATTATACTGGCTCTGGTAATAGCAGCAAGATCCCTGACCCCGCAATCCGCTCCGTAGGACCAGGCAGCTTCATACTCCGGACCTTCACCGAAACACTTGAATTTACCTTCGGGCACCCTTGTTACTCTGCCGCAGCCTATGTTACAACCAAAACAGCTTTTGTTCTTTACAAGATACTTATCTCTGAGAGCTTCTCCTCCGGTATCATCCGCATGCTCGAAATATCCCCCATCCTTCCAATTCCTTGTCGGAAGGGCACCGGACTGGTTCAGAATGTTTACAAGTACTCCCGTACCAAATGTAGGAAGACCTACCCCGGTCACCGGATGCGCCTTAAGCTTATTTCTTGCATCAACACAGCTTTCGAGAAATTCCTTTGGTTTTGCAACTTCAATTGATTTGCTCCCTCTTACAACAACAGCTTTAAGCTTCTTGGACCCCATTACCGCTCCAAGTCCTGAGCGCCCTGCTGCCCTGTGTTTTTCATTCATGACTGTAGCAAAAAGTACCTTGAGCTCCCCTCCAGGTCCTATACATGCTACTCTTGCATCTTCATCAGTCTCCTTCAGCAGTTCATCTGTAGTATCAAATACTGTTTTACCCCAAAGATGTTCCGCAGACCTCAACTGAACCTCATCGTCATTTATATACAAATATACAGGTTTATCGGATTCACCCTCAAAAATGATTCCGTCATATCCGGCATATTTCAGCTCCGGCCCAAAATGTCCGCCGGAATTTGAAGCACCAATTGTTCCCGTCAGAGGTGCTTTGGCTATTACTTCATATCTGCCCGCAGAGCTGGCAAAGGTTCCGGTCAATGGTCCCGTCATGAATATAAGCTTGTTTTCAGGACTAAAGGGATCAACTTTTGGATCAACCTCATCCATCATTATCTTGGTTCCAAGACCCCTTGCGCCAAGATAATCCCTGGCATCCTCCATATTCAGATCCTCTTTGCTGACTGTTCCATTAGTCAGATTAACTCTCAATAATTTTCCTTCCCAGCCAAACATCATTCATTCACCTCCCCGAAAAGCTCCTTGAATTTTCCGGCCAACTTTTTCTTCTTATCAATGTTTACCGAGGTAGCTTCAACATAGGTGATCGCACCGGATGGACAGAATTCAGCACATTTGGGCTCTCCACCGCATAAGTCACATTTCACTACCTTCTTCTGCCTAGTGTTGTAGCTTATGTTTCCTACAGGACAAGCGCTGATGCACATTTTGCAGCCTATGCATTTGTTTCCGTCAATAAGCACGCTGCCATCCCCGGATTTGGAAATTGCCGATGTGGGGCAAACCTTCATGCATGAAGGCTCTTCACACTGCAGGCACATCAAAGGTACCGACAGCGCCGCCTCGTCATAGGAAAAAACAGAAACTGCAGCATTCCTTGGGTTGAATTCCTCATACTTCCCAAAGGAGCAAATCAGTTCGCAGGTTCTGCATCCTATGCATTTCTCAGGTGAAATCATTAGAATCCTACTCAAATTGCTTCTGGTCACTGTGTTATACCAGTGCCAGTTCCACCTCCTTTAATTTGATAAATAAAAAAGGCTTTTATTGAAATATTTAATGGCTAAGGAAGCCTTTTTTGATACTCGCTTACGGGGCATGGCAAATTAATGTAGAATTGATGCCCCTACTCGTAATAAAAAGTCCGGCTATACTGCGGCAATATTATACCGTATGTACAACCGGACTCCTTTGCTAAAGGCAGGCACAGGAATTACTCCCCATACCCTCACGCCCGAGAAAGCCTCTGCAGGTTTCCAGGGGTCGGAGTCAATTAATTGTATATATTTCTATGTACCACTAAATTCTATTTAAGCAGGTACAAAAATATTCCAGTTTGGAAACTTTTTAAAGACTCTGTATGCAGGATTTATGAGTAGGATGATTGACATAATCCCCAAAAATAAACAACCATACTGCTTGTCCCAGAATGGTTGCGGTTTTTAACTTGATATTCAGACAATCGCACCTTTCGAGACTGATTATCCTTATAGTTATATTATAACATGATAATCAGTATTGTAAATCACATATGGTATTATTTTAGTATTATACCAAACACTGTAATAGCATATGAAACAATAGACATTACCACTATCAAGGCCAACTCCAGCTTATAAGCAAGCTTCTGCCTTGCCCCGCCGACAACAATCATATTCCTCAAAGCCTGAAGCTCCAGCCTGACATCCTCTGCCCTCTGATATCTATCCTCCGGCTTGTTTTCCATGCACTTTGAAATTATCCCGTTGATTTTTCCCATTGCCTTATTTTTGCTGTGTATGGAGTCATCAGGTACCGGTCCCGGCAATCTCCCATGCAGCAATTGGTACATTGTTGCTCCCAGGTTATATATATCAGTCCTCTGGTCGGTAATCCCGCCTTTTATCAGCTGTTCGGGGGCTGCATAGACACTTGTGCCTGCAAGCATAGTGTCTTTCGGATGTAATCTGCTGAACTCCTTTGATATGCCGAAGTCAACCAGTACCAGCCTGTTTCCCTGGGTCAGTATTATATTGGACGGTTTCAAATCCCGGTATATTATAGGACTAGGCTTTATCCCATGCAGATATTTAAGTATATCACACAGCTCCAATGACCAATCAACGACCCTGTCAAGTGCAAAGCTGCCCTGTCTCTTCAGCAGTCTGTCCAGGGTAGTACCCTCAATATTACTTTCAACTATGTATAACCCCTGCTCATCCTTGAACACATCCACAACCCTCGGCAGACTGATATGGTATAGCTTTTTCAGTATATCTACCTCTGCCTCGGTTTTATCATTCATTATTTCCTTAGGTATGTGTTTCATAGCCCATTTATTGCCAAGCTCAATATTGGTGCATAGATAAACCGAGCCTGTCCCGCCTTTTCCCAGCAGTTTTTCTATTCTATACTTTTTATTCAAAACTTCACCGGTTTTCATAATTCGGTCCTCCGGTCGATATGTTTTACATAAATGGAAGTACTACTAAAGAGGCATGGTATCGCTATAGGACTCAGCTACTGTAGTTACACCCTCAGCATTTGAATTCCTTGTCAGTCTGAAGGTTATCAAATCATCATAATCCCAGGTCGCCTTGTGCCTTCCACCATTGTTCTTCCTTATTATATGCAGGGTAAGGGCAAGGTTAAGAAGAAGTGTTGATATTCCGATGAATATGTATATAATGTGAAGCTTCAATTTCTCACCTCCATTAGTAACAAATGACAGCAAGCCTACTGCAGCCTGAAGATGTACTCGTAGCTTGAGAACCTTATCCTGTCATTATCCTTTATCTCATGTTCCTTATTACTTGCGATCCTTACACCATTTACATAAGTTCCGTTCTTAGAATTCAGGTCTCTTATATAGTAACCCTCCCTGCTTCCTGTTATTTCTGCATGAAGCTTTCCTACAGTACTGCCCTGTATCAGATGATCCACCATGCTGCCTAATCTTCCTATAATGAATTTATCCTTGTTAATTATTACCCTATCCCCGCCATGGGCTTCCGTACTCTCAAGATACGGATGGTTGTCCGTGGATACTTCTGAAATCATAACAGTATCACAGGCCTTCAGTATATCAGGTGTCAAGGCTTCCTCCTTGCGCCTGCCCCTGTGTGAGCTGCGCTGCTGCTTACAAACTGTATTGTAGCTGCTACTTATGTTCATACCCGCTCCTGCATCCTTATCCTCATGTAAAGCCCCTTTGTCAAGCTTTTCGGATATTTTTTTCATAATCAGTATGTCCGAAGCTGCCGCAATAAGCAGTACTCCTGCTATTGATGCCATATCTCCTTTACCCTGTGACATCAGGAAAAGACACGCAATAGCAGCTGCCAGTATTACAAGCAGTTGTAATAGCACAACCCTCAAAATACTCTTTCCTCCTGCAATCCTCCTATAATTCTTAGCTCTGGCGGTTGCACCTTTTGGAGCAATACTGCCGGAAGCTGCGGCTTTCTCCCGCGGTGTCCTTTCCATATGCTCATAAGCTGCCTTAACCAAAGGGTCGTATACCCCCCCGCTGTTTCTCATATCTATGATCAATCTATTAAAATCATTAAGGTTGAATGAATCTGATTTTAAATAATTCAGTATCCTCTGCAGATAATTGTCCCTTGCATTATCATCAACATTTGCTGAGTTTACCACCAGGTCCTTCAGGAATGCTCTGTATACCTCCATTGTATTTCTGCCGCAGGGTACAGGTATATACAAGAGCGAGACCTCTGCAGTTGCAGGATTGATATAAATAAAATCCGGATGAATCACAAAGCTTGAAAGTTCCAGTAAGTAATTACTATGCAGCAGCAGGCTTTTTGTAATGCTTTTAAGCAAATCCAAAAGCTCCTTCTTATTCAGCCCCTTCCTTTCCAGATACTGTGCCAGTGATATTTTAGAGGTAATAGAATAATATATACATGTGTTTTCATTCTCCCTCCTTATATGAAACGGCACAAACGCAGGATTTGGGTTCTGGCAGATTATTTCCATCTGATGATTAAGCAGCTTGGCGTCATTACAAAGCTTCAACACCAGATAACTGCTGGCAGCATCACTGTCAAAGCTGTATTCAAAAGTCATACCGGAATCCTCATATAACATAAGCTATATCTCCTCATAATCAAACTATTGTTCATAAAAATATCGCCGCCAGTGCACCTGCCAGTATAAAAGGCGCAAAGGGTATCTCACGCTTCTTATTGTCACGGTCCATGCATATCAGCAACAAGCTGTACAAGCCGCCCAGAACCGATGCTGCCACCAATGCAGAAACAGTGCCTTCCAGACCCAGATATATCCCGGTGCATCCAAAGAGCTTTACATCCCCGAGCCCAAGTCCACCTTTAGTAACATAGTAAGTCAAGAGTAATACCAGCCCCGCTGTTACCCCGCCTATAAAGCTGTCCAATAATCCAATTTGAGGATTAAAGGTCGCCAATACCAGTCCTGCTGCAGTTCCGGCCAATACGAGCTTGTCAGGTATCCGATGCTCCCTAATATCAGAAGCTGCTGCAGCTATAAGTATTATTACTACTAACAAATGCGAAATCAATCTTATATTATCTGTCAGATACTCCATAACATCCTCCATCCTATATCTGAGGCTTGCACACCTTACAAGGAGTATAGCCCTTTTCGACGGCTTCTCCCACATCTATGGGAATCCTGCTTTTCCTGAGATACCGGCAGCTTCCCTTGTGATAGCGGATACCTGTCCTTGTTATAAATACTGTGTTCCCTTCAGGCTCAAGCTCCAACCCCTCATCTTCAGCTGTCAATATTCCAAAGCTGCCGTTTATCCATGCCCTTTCCACTGCTGTGTGGATCATTTTAAAATCGAGCGCCTTCATGAAAGGAAGTTTCACCTTATAGCAATACTCCAGCTGTATCACAACATCGTCATGACTGAAGTCCTTGTCCGGAGTCAGTCCGTAACTCTTATAGGCTTCTATTTCAGCTTTTGCAGCATATTCCGCCTTACTCTGGGGAAATTCGACAAGCCTGAGCTTAACACTCTGCGTATTTACAAGTGAACTGTCCAGAAGCTCCTTTATCAGTGCCTCAGCTATCATGTATTTCCCGGCAGACTTCATATCCCAATATACAGGGGTTATCTTGTCAACAATGCCGCCTATAATGCCTTTGCTGTAGTCCTCAAGTACACCTTTCAGGGCTTGAGAAATATCTTCTCCTTTGAAATCTTCAGACATGAGTATACTCAGTATATTGCCGGGACTTATTGTCCCACTTTGCTGTACAAGTTTTTCAAGCTCTTCCTCAAGAGTCGGTATTTCTGCATTTTCATATTGCTCGAGCTTTTCATCCTCAATTTCATTTATAAAGGATATGGGATATGCACCCGCAGCTATTTCCTTGGCTGTTTCATTAACGGCATGGTCAAGAGCCATTCCGGTACAAGTAAATCTGACCAGGAATAACAGAAGAAAAAATATACTCAGGAAAACCGGGAGCACCACACAGGCCTCTATCGTTATTGAGCCCCTGGAACGTAAATATTTATAACCTTTCCGCAATTGCACTCACCCTAATAACCTACATGTATTTGTTTACGTATCATATATCTTCCTTCCTCAAAGCTGCCCGGCAGGAGCCGGTCGACCTTAAGCAGGGGCAGAAAGAAAAGATTGACCTTTGCCGTGACAGAAGCCGATATGACTGTACTATAATCTCCCAACCTGAAATTCGTTCTTGAGAGCTTGGTCTCTGCATCTATCAACTGCTTTATATTTACTTGCATAAGCTGTCTTGCTTTTCTTAAGATTTCTTCCTCAGGTTTCATCAAAAGCAGGATTTTCAAATGGTCGGAATACTTAAGCTTAACAGCTGTAAAACTTTTAGGACATATAGGCACTGCCTCACCATTCAGCATGTTATAAATATCCAGCGCTGAATCCAGAGCACCCTCAGCAAGAGCAAAAACAAGCCTCTGAGGCGGAAATATCACTGCACTTCTTACAAAATTATCTATTGTATCTATTGCAAACCTCAAAGCCCAAACCTGCAGCAGCACATTGGTGACTATATAATACTCGGTATTTCTTAACCGGCTGATGCCTTTTGCCGTATCTGAACCGCTTATAATGTACTCAACCTCTCCCTTTCTGAAGTAGTGAACCCTTTCCGTTCTGGAGGTAAGAAAGGTAAACTTGTCCATAATATATTCAATGGTGTTGACTTTTTCTGCTGCCCCGGAAGCTGCGTCCTCTATCGCTTTTGAAAGCTTTTCCATGCTTCTGACGATCGTATCGTTGCTTTTCTCGGCTTCTTCCTCATGTACTGCCGTGCTGTAATGGGCCTTATCATCCATTAACCCGAAATCTTCTCCCATGATAAGGCTGCTCCTGTTGAATTCTTCAGCACCTATGAGCCAATCCTCTTCCAGGCTTCTAAATAGGCTGCCTTCTATTTCTTTCTTCATCTGATCAATAAGCTTTTTTATTTCTCCGATCTTTTTATCAGCTAACTGTATGGCCTCTTCCTTCAGGGTATAACCTTCAAGGGAAATCCCTGCAAGTCTTCTTCTCAGCCCTGACATTTCCTCTTCTATTCCTAATTTCAGATCTTTTATCTTGCTTTCTATATTATCAATATCCTCTTTGACTTCATCTATCTCATCCTCTATATCGTCTTCCTCTTCAGAAGAGGAACCATTATCCTCCTTAATATCGGAAAGCTCCTCCTTCAGATCGGATAACTCCTCTTTCAGATCGGAAAGCTCCTCCTCCAGCGACTTAAGCTCTTTCTGCAAAGGCGTTATGATTTTGAGAGTCTTGTTCACCTCAACCAACCAGCTTTGAAGACCAGGTGCCAGATTTTCACTGTTTTCCTGAATATAAGCGAACTCCAGGGACTGATTTTCTATGCATTCGCCTTCCTCCGCCTTATTGTTTGTATCCTCCTTGCAGTCATTATATTCGTCCAGCAGTCCTTCTCCATTTTCACCATATATTAAGCTGCTGGCAGTTGATGCTTCAGAAAGCTCCTTTTTTATTTCTTCAAGCTTTTCAGCACTTAGGTCCTTAACCTTTTTTTTAATACCTTCGAGCCTGGAATTCACCTCATTTACCTTGGTCCGGAGCTCCCTGGCCTTATCCCTGGTAGCCTTCTCCCCTTTTGCAAAGTCAACCTTCTTGTCAAGCTTGATATTCTTAAGCTGTTCCCCCAGGCTTTCAGATATGGTAATAGGCGCTCTGTATTTCATATATTCCTGAACCTGCTTTTTAAAGGCTTCATCATCCAGTAAGCCATTGATAGCTTGTATTTGAACATCTTCACGATCAACTTTTATGTCCAGGAAGCTTATGCCCTCATGGCGCTCCTTCAGATTAACGCTTATGTACCTATAAAAGTCATCATTTACAGCATCGGAAGCAGTATTGATCCCATATATCCCATAGCTTCCTGCAAGCTCTTTGTCATAACCTGCCAGAACTGATCTGGCAGACGAATTCAGGGCACTTTGAACCTTACGGTCGGCAGCTGCGATCCTGACAATATCAATTACAGTTCCGGCAAAGATTAAGATAGACATAAATATAAGCGCTAAAAAAACAGTTATAGCACCTTTTTCCTGCTTATTGCAGCCGCTCCTCCGATGCATCTCTCTCTCCTCCTTAACACTTGAAGGCTATTTCCTTCCTTTGGTCCTTACCTTGTCAATCAGCCCCATCAGGTCAAGCTCCCCTTCAAGTTTTCTGTATAATTCCACTGCCAGATCAACATTCCTTATGAACTCGGCAGGTTCTGTCACTGCGGCGACTGCCCTTCCGCAGAGTGTCAGTGAGTCCTTGCCGTCAAAAAATTCTTTTATCCCTCCCAGAGGCACAGCAATCTCCTGGGTGATTTCAACAGAGAGTCTTCCTCTTAAAGCATTATTTGCATAGCTGATCCTAACGACTGTGTTTTCAGACCTTAGTACAGCGCTTTCAAGCCTTTTGCACAATGCTTCTCCTATTATTTCCGCTTTTCTCCCGGGGAGGCTGTTCCCGGCATCCATTTTCATTACAAGCTTGTGCTTTCCATTGGAGGCTGCTTCCTCCACGATATATCCCTCAAAGGTCTTGCTGGAAAACAATAGATTGTCGAAGATCCTATAGCCTGTAGAATCTGCCTCCTCACTTATGTCCACCTTGCCATCCTCCATGCCCCTCCTGCTGTCCGTCCAGAGCTCCGCACCCTGCTGGGCAGCAAAGGAAGCTGCGCTGACAAGGCAGGCTTTCTGCTGCATGTACAAAAAAGTGAATAATAATGTGAGTATAGCAAAAATAATAAGCATGAATATCATGGAGGCTTCTATAGTATAGCTTCCCCTATCATATTTGTGCTTGTCCAGCATTCACACCTCCATAACTGATATGCATTGACTATCTATGGTGTTGGTGTCGGTGTCGGTGCGTTTGTATCAACCTCCAGATTATCAACTGTCGGCGCGGTATCAATAAAATTGCTTATAACCCGCTGTACATATGAAGTTATTGACTTCCTGAAAAGTAGAGCAATTCCCACAAGTATTGCGATAATGACAACGATCTCCACAGTGCTGATACCGTCATCTTCTACTATCAGTCCTTTTAGTGTCTTAAACATTTCTCTTCCTCCTTTTATTTTATCTATAAGGTAAGGCTATGAGGTCAGGCAATGGGCAATGGGCAATGGGCGATAGGCAATAGGTTTAAGAAGGCCTTCGAAGTCGGACGACCAGTGCTCGCCCCTACAGAGGAACGCATGCAATGCGTTCCCTACACCCAGACCCCGCAGCCCCGTACCCCGCAGCCCCGTACCCCGCAGCCCCGTACCCCGCAGCCCCGTACCCCGCAACCTCGTACCCCGCATCTCGCATCTCGCATCTACAGATACCTTAACTGCATAATTGCCGGAAGTACCACGATCACTAGTATTCCTACAAACATTATCATCAGTGGGAGCACAAGCTTGGTTGAAGCCTCCTCCCCAAGCCTTTTAGCCATATTCTTCCTCAGCTGCCAGCACTCATTTGAATGGAGCTTCAGAAGCGGGACCAGTTCCCCATTTCCTTTCCTGAGGTTCTGTATGATGGCGGTAACGAACTTGGTTATCTCCTTAACCCTGCATCGCCTTGCAAAATCCTCATAAGCAGCCATCTCAGACTTTCCGTTCTTTATCTCAAGATATGTGGTATTGAGCTCCTCATAAAGAGGGTTCATTTCCTTTTTATCCCTTATAATCTTCTCCCAGGCCTTGGATACTGTCATTCCTGCATTAATAAGCAGCACCAGCTTGTTCAGGAAATCCGGAAAGTCATATTGAATATAAAAGTTCCTTTTTTTGATCCTCTCATCCAATTCTCTATCTGTAGCATAAAATACTGTCAGCAGTACTATAGAAGCAAATATTCCATAGCCGGCGTCAGGCTTGTCCATAGCTATTCCCAACAAAGTGACTGCCAAAAGGGCTGCAATCATAAATGCGACCTTGCGGGCAATATGAAGCCTGAGTCTTGACCTGATGTCTCTGCTTCCATAAAGCTCAGCCAGCTTCGAACTAAGCTTTCTTTCATAGGTAATGAACCTTCCTGTTATGAGCTTATCTGTGATGAAAAATCCAACAGTTAAAGCTATCGCTGAAACAAAATCCTTTTTGTGCCATATTTCCTTTGTGTCTTCATATTTGTCCCTTGTGCAGAAATACAGGAGAGCCAATATAACGATTTCGAGAATAAATACAGGCAACATATGCTATACCTCAATATCCATGATTTTCTTTGAAATAAAATATGCAGCGGTAAAAAGCAGCAGAGAAAAAGTCATGGCCGCCCTGCCGAGGGGCTCTGAAAACACAGGCGCCATAAATTCTTCAGCACTGGTGGAAAGCAGCAGCACAATCAATACCGGCATCAGATTAAGGACTTTGTGCTCCAGCCTTTTCTCTGTCAGTAAGACGTTTATCTCCTGCTTGACATCTATCTTCTCACTTATTATTTCAGCAGTGTTTTTGACTACCTGAACCAGATTGCCTCCTGAGCGTTTGCATATTGCAAATACTTCAGTGAAATTCAGAATATCCTCCAGATGGGACCTTGCCGCAAAATCAGCAAGGACTTCCTCAATAGTCTCGTTCATTTCTATCCTTTTGTTTATTTGCTCAAGCTCTACCAGAATATTTGTTTCAGTATCCGGGTACTGTATGGTAAGCTCTTTCTCCGCATCTTTAAAAGCGGTCTCTATTGATTTCCCTGCCCTAAGAGAAGACGCTACTGAATAAAGAGCTTCTCTGAACTGTAAGTTGAGTTCGTTTTTTCTTTTCCTGATTATCTCCTTTTTCCTCCATCCAGGATACAGCAAGGCTAATGGTACCAGAAACAGTGCCAGTACAATACTCCTGTAAAAAATATAGCCCACTGCAAATATAATTGCACCTGCCGACAGAATATATATTGTCCTTTCTTTGATTGTCATATGATATTTGTTATAGTCAATAAGAGTATTGGAGCTTCTGCCAATATCCTTCCCGCCATTGGACTGTACTCTGGAAGCAGACTTTCTGATGTGATTGTATATTCTTTCACCGAAGGTCACAAGTACAACTGCCAGTAAAACTGCCCCAAAACAGAATGAAAACACAACAATCATCGTATCAATATTTCTCATGAATCACCTCATAGAACTTCGCTTAACCCGGCCATCCTGAATTTGGACAGGTTCTGCATTTTATTGCCTGTTCTCCTTAGACTGCCCCCAACTCTTCCAGATGAACCCTCCCCTTCTTCAAATACAAACAGAGGATTCAGTCCTATCGTTCCTTCTCTGCAATCCGTTACCTCCACAATTTCCACCACCTTTCTTGTTCTGTCCCTGAATCTTGAAAGGTGCACCATTATATCAACAGCTGAGGAAATCTGCTGTCTTATGGCCTCCAGGGGCATTGATGAGCCGCAGAGCACCATGGTTTCCAGCCTGCTCAGCATATCCCTGGTTGAATTCCCATGTCCTGTGGATATGGAGCCGTCATGACCGGTGTTCATTGCCTGCAGCATATCCAGAGCTTCAGCTCCCCGCACCTCGCCTACAATGATTCTTTCGGGCCGCATCCTCAGGGATGTTCTTATAAGGTCTCTTATTGTGATTTCTCCTTTACCCTCAGTATTTGCATTTCTCGTCTCAAGCCTGACTATGTTTTTTATATTCAAAATCTGCAGTTCTGCTGAGTCTTCAATTGTGACAATACGCTCATCCTTTGGAATCAACCCGGCCAGAGCATTCAGAAAAGAGGTCTTGCCTGAACCGGTGCCTCCACATATGAATATGTTATACTTTGCTCTTACCATTCTATCAAGTATTCCGGCAGCTTCTGCTGTTATAGATCCCCATTCGATCAGCTCCTCAATGGATATTGGTTTCTCAGGGAACTTTCTTATAGTAAGTATAGGCCCGTTCAATGCAATGGGAGGAAGCACCACATTCACCCTCGATCCGTCCTCCAGCCTGGCATCCACTATTGGCGAAGCTTCATTGACAACTCTGTTTACCTTTGAAACGATGGATTGTATGACGTCTTCAAGCTTCTCCCGGCTTTCGAAGGTACTGTCTGTACTGTATGTCCTCCCTTTTTTCTCAATAAAGATACTTGCAGCACCATTAACCATTATCTCGGTTATAGACTTGTCTTCAATCAGTGGCTGGAGAATATCCAACTTCCTGATGGAGTTGAAAATCAACGATATGAGCTCCTGCTTCTCACGAATGCTCATGGACCTCAGCCTGGCTTCCTCGAAAACCCTGTCCGTTATCAGCTCGTTAATATCCTCATCACTGACATCCTTTCTGATATCGAGACTTTCCCTTATTTCCTTCCTCAAGCTGCCGGCCAACAATTCCTTTTCAGCGCTATCCATATGCCCTACCTCATTTGACTGATATTAGCTTGAACAGTTGATCCACTGCTTCTCTAAAGCCATCACCATCTATAGTAAACCTGCCATCCTCTTTCTGCAGCACCCTTGTATATTCGGGGATACATACTGTAGCCGGTATCCCGCCAGTTGAGCCGTCGATGCCCAAATTGCCTTTATCCTTGCACTTGTTTATTACAGTAGTAAATTTATCCAGTATACTGGTTTTATCCGTATCACAGAGCTTAACAAGCTCATTCAACATGATTTTGTTTTTATATAAAGGAATTGGCTCCTGTAAAGTGACCAGTACGATACGGTCGCACAAATCCATTATTTTATAGTTCTTCTTATCAAAGGTACTGGACATATCTATGAAAATGTAGTCATAGCATCCCATTCCTCTAATTCCATGCAGCAATTGCTCCAGTTCGTCAGTATTTATATCCTCATATTCCATAGGGCTTTCAGGAGGATTGAAGTACTGTACCCCATCGTAAGCTTCCGAACTTTTTATTCCATTCATCCTGAAAGAAAGATTATTACTTTTTTCTTTAAGATAATAAAAAATATAGGAAAGATTTCTTTTGCTGTTCAGGTTAAAGAATACCCCAGTGGATTGAATGGATTCCAGATTCAGATAAAAGGAGCGCATGCCAAGCTCTGTGCAATGCATAGACAGGGCTGCTGCTATTGTAGTTTTCCCTGTACCTCCTGCGGGAGAATATATTCCTATAAGCCCAGCATCTTTTAGATAACTTGAAAATCTCAGCTCTTCAGGATTCAACCTGGAATACAAGTGCACTACTTCACCAAGCAGCTTTTCTCCGGTACTGTACTTGCTGATGACCTGGAAGCCTGAACATTCCCGGCTCAATACACCGCATGAGAGCACCGCCTTCAATTTGACATTGGTATATCCTGCTGATATGTCATAGAACTCGGGGCTGATAAGAAGAATATCAGCCTCAGGCTGCTGCTCCATAAAACAAATGAAGGAATCAGTCTTCGTAAAGCAGCTGACCAAAAAGGCTGATGAATGGTATGAATTGATATATCCGGAGAGTCCCAGGACGTAACTTTCATCCAGATCGGCAATGACCAGACTTAATTTAGCCAATTTTTAATCCCCCTCAGATCAAAATACTTAGAGGGTCAGCCCCATCCCATTTATGATGATTGCTAAAACCGTCCCTGATGCCACAGCAACTGAAAAGTGAAATCTTCCAGTTTCCTTTATGTCATGGAAGTCTGAATACTGAAGCAGCTCCATGGACAAAAAGCAGCTTTTGATATATGCAAAAAGATAGCTGAACCGCTCTTTCCAATTATTTCTTAATAAAATAATACATGAAGCAATTAAACCTCCACAGATGAATGAATACACTGCAGCATATAAGGCAAAACCAGAACCCATTACTGCTCCGACTGCACTTAGCAGCTTGATATCCCCTGCTCCTACAACTCTCACAGCGTACAATATTATCAGGCAAACAGCAGGCAGCAATATTCCCTGCAAAGAAAACACCAGTCCTTTATAACCTTCAAATGCAAGGTTTACAGCGAGCCCGGCAAGCATAAAGCTGAAGGTTATAGAATTCTTTATTTTGTAGGTTTTAAGGTCGGATAACAATGACAGCAGTAGAAGTGAGGAAATGATAATCAGCTTGAATACTATTGAAATCAGCTCCTCGCACATTTGTTATAAATAATTTCATTTTATCCTTTTTTTACATCTTTTTGTTAAATTATAGCACATATTTGTAATTTTTGTATATTTATCTTGTATTTGGTATGTTTTATTATATGAATGAATGTATAAAAAAAAGCCGCAGTAAATGCGACTTTTTTTATATAACTTTGTATTATTTTATTTCTATCTTTGCGCCTGTTTCTTTGAACTTTGCAGCTATTTCTTCTGCTTCCTGCTTGCTTACGCCTTCTTTTACAGCCTTTGGAGCGCCGTCAACAAGGTCTTTTGCTTCTTTGAGTCCAAGACCTGTGATCTCTCTAACAACCTTGATAACCTTTATCTTTTCTGCGCCTGCTTCTGCAAGAACTACGTTGAATTCAGTCTGCTCTTCTGCCGGAGCTGCTGCTGCGCCTGCTGCCGGTCCTGCTGCTGCTACCGGAGCTGCTGCTGTTACACCAAACTCCTCTTCGATTGCCTTTACCAGTTCAGCCAGTTCGAGAACTGTCATATTCTTTATTTCTTCAATAAACTTCACTGTCTTTTCGCTTGCCATTTTAAATTACCTCCTAATTATTAATTAAGCTTCCGCTTCTTTCTTTTCTTTAATTGTGTTAAGCATATAAGCCAGATTTCTGATTGAACCCTGTAATCCGCCTAGTACCATAGCAATGAGTACTTCTCTTGACGGCAGGTCTCCCAATGCTTTTATATCATTGGCATTCATGATTTTGCCTTCAACATAGCCTGCTTTTACAGCTATAGTTGTTTTAGGCTTATCTTTTATGAACTGGTTAAGTGTTTTAGCCGGTGCAACTGCATCTGTACCAAATGCAACTGCAACTGTACCCTGAAGGTGCTCATGAAGAGCTTCGATACCTGCTTCTGATGCTGCCCTTTTGAAAAGTGTATTTTTGTACACCTTATAGTCAACGCCTGCATCTCTGAATCTTTTTCTTAACTCAGTCACATCTTCTACGTTTATGCCCTTATAGTCCACCAGCACGACTGAACTGGAGTTCTGGAGCTTTTCTTTCACTTCACTTACCACTGCTTCTTTGGGTCCAAGGTTTTTTGCCATTTTTACACCTCCTCATATTGAAGCTATTCAAATATATTCCCGGAAGGCCTTTTTACAAATCAAAAGACCTCTCCGTAGACATAGAGAGGTCATAATATCATATATGATAAACCTCGGTAGGAGCTTTTTACGGCTTACAGCCAACCTACTGTCTACGGTAAGTATTCGTTTTCATACAATGGACATTCTATCATTAATAGGATGCATTGTCAATATTGTAATGCCTTGAGGGCAATACACTAATCGGTTACACGTGCAGGATTGACCTTTACAGCCGGTCCCATTGTGCTCGCAACTACGACACTCTTAAGGTAAGTACCCTTTGCAGCTGATGGTTTTGCCTTTACAACTGCTTCCATGAGAGTCCTGAAGTTATCAGCAAGCTTTTCTGTACCGAAGGAGACCTTGCCGAAACCAACGTGGATTATAGCTGTTTTGTCAACTCTGTACTCAACCTTACCGGCTTTGATTTCATTGATAGCCTTTGTGATATCAAATGTAACAGTACCGGATTTTGGGTTAGGCATCAAGCCTTTAGGTCCAAGCACCTTACCGAGTCTTCCAACTACACCCATCATATCTGGAGTAGCAACTACCACATCATAGTCAAACCAGTTTTCACTCTGTATCTTTGTAACCAATTCTTCAGCACCTACAAAATCAGCGCCTGCTGCTTCTGCTTCCTTAGCTTTGTCGCCTTTGGCGAATACCAGGACCCTTAGGGTTTTACCTGTACCGTGCGGAAGCACAACAACGCCTCTGACCTGCTGGTCTGCATGTCTTGGATCAACACCAAGCTTTACGTGGATCTCAACAGACTCGTCAAATTTAGCCTTTGCTGTCTGCTGAACAAGCTCCAAAGCTTCCTTTGGATCATATAATCTGTTTCTGTCAACCAGCTTCGCGCTTTCTTGATACTTCTTACCTCTGAACATCAGAAATTCCTCCTTGTGGTATTAGCGGAAATTTTCCTCCCACTTAATAATTAATCTTCTACTACTATACCCATGCTTCTTGCTGTACCAGCAACCATACTCATTGCTGTCTCAATGCTTGCTGCATTCAAGTCAGGCATTTTAAGCTCTGCGATCTCTTTAACCTTAGCCTTTGAAATCTTTCCTACCTTTGTCTTGTTCGGCACACCTGATCCACTTTCAATACCTACTGCTTTCTTTATAAGTACTGAAGCCGGCGGCGTTTTTAGTATAAAGGTAAATGATCTGTCCTGATAAACAGTTATTACTACAGGAATTATGAGTCCTGCCTGTTTAGCTGTTCTTTCATTGAATTCCTTGCAAAATCCCATTATGTTGACACCATGCTGACCTAAAGCCGGTCCTATTGGTGGCGCTGGAGTTGCTTTACCCGCTGGAACCTGCAATTTAACCATTGCTGTAACCTTTTTTGCCATTATTACACCTCCCCTCGGCAGATTAAGAAACTATTTATAGCCTTTCAACCTGTGTGAATTCTAGTTCCACAGGAGTTTCTCTTCCAAACATGGAAATCATGACCTTGACCTTGTGTTTTTCATTGTTTATTTCCTGTATTATGCCGACAAAGTTTTCAAATGGTCCGGAAATAACCCTCACATGATCCTTAACATTTGCATCAAGCTTGATCGGAGTCTTTTCAACACCCAAAGCCTTTACTTCCGCATCAGTCAGAGGCACAGGCTTAGATCCAGGTCCTACAAATCCGGTAACCCCTCTTGTATTCCGGACAACATACCATGATTCATCCGTCATAAGCATTTTGACCAGTACATATCCTGGAAATACTTTTTTCTGAGTGAGCTTTTTCTTACCATTTTTGATTTCGACCTGTTCTTCTATCGGCACTTTTACTTCGAAGATAACATCCTGCATGTTTCTATTCTCTACTATCTTCACAATATTGGCCATTACCTTGTTTTCGTAGCCCGAATAAGTATGGACTACATACCATCTGCCTCTTTCTTCCATAGTTGTATAACCTTAAAGAGTAGCTTAAGGTTTTCCTCCTTAATTCTTTTAATAACCTAATAGAAGCTTATTACTTGCCTATGACCAGGTTAAGTGCCTGCCCAAATGCCATGTCTACAATCCAGAGTAGCGCTCCTACTAATATTATTGAAGTAACAACTACTTCAGTATGCTGCAAAAGCTCTTTCCTATTCGGCCAGGTAACCTTTTTGACTTCTGCTCTTGTTTCTCTGAAAGATTTTGCTACATCAAACTTCTTTGCTAAACCAGCCATACCATTCACTTCCTTTACTGGTTATTTTGTTTCCTTATGCGCAGTATGCTTCCTGCAGAATCTGCAGTACTTGTTCATTTCCATTCTATCCGGGTTGTTCTTTTTGTTCTTCATGGAATCATAGTTCCTCTGTTTGCATTCGCTGCAAGCAAGTGTTATTTTAACTCTCATATCTACACCTCCCAACGGCTTGGCACTGCTTAAAAATACTAAAACGCCGCAAAAATACATAAAAATTGCATTTTGAGACTACTCAATAAAATCTATCATAATTTAACTTCAATGTCAATAATATTTTGTACAGCCATCATCCCATCAAACAGGTTGCATGCAGTACTGCAGCGCATGTCACGCTCCGTACACTATTTTAATTATTGCCTGTTTGAGGAATATTAATACTTTTTAAAGGACTAGTAGCAAATTAATTTGATACTAGTCCTTCAATATTTATGTTTTGAGCTAAAGGGCCGCTCACTGAAGTCCCGTTGCGAGTTACGCGTTTCGTATTGCGCGATTTCAGCAGGTGCTTCGAAGCACCGCCCAATCACGCGCAACTCGTAACCCGTAACCGAGAATAGGCGTCAGCCTACTCTATTATCGATGCAACTGCGCCTGAGCCTACTGTTCTTCCGCCTTCACGAATAGCGAATCTCAAACCTTCTTCGATAGCTATCGGTGTGATAAGCTTTATTGTCATTTCTATGTGGTCACCAGGCATGCAC
>Ga0196971_1000190_pt1 | contig 59418 bp, 54 predicted proteins | sample S1v_1013CmetaG_FD_148660 | JGI IMG/M metagenome (GOLD analysis project Ga0196971, IMG submission 148660) | Soil microbial communities from Anza Borrego desert, Southern California, United States - S1+v_10-13C | ecosystem: Environmental > Terrestrial > Soil > Desert | place: USA: California... | reverse complement strand
TTCGCTTCCGGATAGCCGCCACCGAGTGCGTCCCCGGCACGTTGACGCTCCGGGGGTAGGGGGAAATCTGCCCATTCTTCACGCCTTGGCCCCAAATCGCACCCATTGGCCGCCGTTTGGCCCTAACCAAGCTATGTTTCCGACTTTGCGGGGAAGCGCCGAGTGGAATGGTGAAATATGCGGGCTAGGAAGAACACACTGTTCCGGGCAGCTTTTTTAGCTCACTGATAAAGCATTTCAAGGGAGAGCCATGATTCCATCGATTCATCACCGAACACTTGCGCAGGCAGTTCTTGCGGCCACCATAGCCTCCGGGATTGCCTGTACACCGATCGCGAAAACAGGGGCTAAGGACAAAAGCCCGATGGCGAATGCCACACGCGCAAAAGCACAAGAAATTACTTTCGCATCCACCGAATTCAAATTTGCCCCTCGGCACATGACTGTCGCGGCCGGTCAACCTGTCACGCTGGTTCTCGATAACTCCGGCGGCGCCACGGAACACGACATTACCGCCGATGAGTTGGGCGTTCACATGCGTGCCAAAGCCGGGGAGATAGTCAAAGGAACCTATACTTTCGACAAACCCGGCACTTTTGCCTTCAAGTGCTCGCTGCCGGGGCATAAGGAAACGGGAATGGACGGGATATTGACGGTCGCCTCCGGAGAGGCGGCGTCAGCCGACCCGGGGACCCTGTCCGCCGTTTCGGGCAGCCACAGCGGTGGAGCTCGCGCCCGTTCGGAGGCTATTCCGGCTACGGGTTTGGCCACCTTGCCGACGGTGGAGGCCGCTACCCCGGTGAATCGCAAGACGCCGGCCTTGGTTCAGGTGGAACTGGAGACCAAATCGGTCACGGCCCAGATGGCGGACGGCGTCGGCTATACCTATTGGACGTTCAACGGCTCGGTACCGGGGCCGATGATCCGGGTCCGGCAAGGCGATACCGTCGAACTCACGCTGAAAAATTCGCTGGATAGCCCCTTGACGCACAGTATCGACTCCCACGGTGTCACCGGACCGGGCGGTGGCGGCAAGGTGACGCAGACGCCCCCGGGCGGCCGGAGCAAATTCCGCTTCAAGGCGCTCAAGCCCGGCGCTTACGTCTATCATTGCGCGACTCCGATGATCCCCCAGCATTTGGCCCACGGCTTGTACGGCCTCATGGTGGTCGAGCCGCCGGAAGGCTGGCGCAAGGTCGATCGCGAGTACTACGTCATGCAGGGTGACTTCTATCTCACGGGCGATCCCGCTCAGCCAGGCATGCACGAACTGGATGTCGCCAAGCTTTCGGCCGAACATCCGGATTATGTCCTGTTCAACGGCAGCGTCGGCGCCTTGTCCAAGACGCATGCCCTGAATGCGCGGGTCGGCGAAACGGTCCGCATCTTCTTCGGGGTGGGCGGCCCCAATATCGCGTCGAGCTTCCATGCCATTGGGGAAATCTTCGATCGGGTCTATCTGGAGGGGGCTTCCGATTTCGTCCAGAACGTGCAAACGACTTTCGTTCCAGCCGGTGGATCGGCCATTGTCGAGTTCAAGCTCGATACTCCCGGCTCTTACATACTCGTCGACCACAGTCTGAGCCGGCTTGCCAAAGGGGCGGCCGCCTTCCTGGATGTGGACGGCCCGGCCAACTCCGAAGTATTTGAAGTTCTGGAACCCGGACCTTCGGACAATTCCGGTCATTAGTTTCTCGATTGGTGCCTAATAGGTGTAATTCGATGGAACGGGTTCACCTAGGAAGGGGGGCAAGCTTTTATCCCGGTTCGGTAAGCATCTTCACTTCCTCAGTGGAGACGTGAATCGCCGACACAAAAGAGAATAACAAAAGCCTGACCCCTTCTCTCTGATCCTTTTTGACCTTTTCTCGGATATCCATAAGCATGATGGGCGATCCTGACTGCCTGATAGCTGCCGAGGCTGCCAAGCATGACCGCTGGTTCTGCGAACAGATGCAGCCAGGCATAGCTAAGCCGACGATGCGAACACGGCATGGGAGGCGTAAAGGCCGACATACAACGGCAGCGCGAAGCCCTGCAATCCCGCATCGCTGGCTTTGATGGTTGATTCGATAGCGCATCATACCAAGGGTGCCGACACCATCCTTTCATCTATAATTGCATCATTCGATGCTCTAATTTTGTGGTGATGCGATGCGAACAACCGTAACCCTCGACGATGCACTCCTCAGCCAAGCCGAACGCCTGAGCGGCCTGAAAGACCGGGGAGCGCTTTTGAAGGAAGCGCTTCGGGCACTCATCGAACGGGAAAGTGCCCGCCGGCTCATTCGGCTTGGCGGCACGGAGCCGCAGCTCAAAGACATTCCTCGGCGTCGGGAACCGGCGGAGTGATTCTGGTCGATACCTCCATCTGGATCGATCATCTGCGATCCGGTAACGCCCATCTCGTCGGACTTCTCGAACGCGATGTAGCGGCAATCCACGACTTCGTCGTGGGGGAGATTGCCTGCGGCAATCTCAAAGGCCGCCAGGAAGTCCTTTCGCTATTGTCCTCTCTGCCGAAATGCGAACCGGCGACCCAAGAGGAAGTGCTGTTCTTCATCGATCAGCATCGCCTGATGGGGCGAGGGATCGGTTACGTCGATGCCTGCCTGCTTGCGGCGGCAACGCTGTCCAGCGCCCGACTATGGACCGGGGACAAACGGCTGGCCGCCATCGCCGTGGATATGGGGTGCGCCTATCAACCGAAAGCTGAACAGGCTGGCAGACAGCAATAAACCATGGGAGGCAGGATAATAGGCCGGCGCTACTCACGAAAACGAAACCGCAGCCTCGTCGGCGCGCTCGCGCGGGACACTGCCGAGGTGGGGAGTAGCCTGTCGTGGCGGGGCGCCGCCCTGCTAGGCACCGTCTGTTCGTCGTCTTCTACTGGGGTGGAAAGGAGTTAGGCTTTTATCGTTTGTCTTTGGCCGGTCTCGTTTATTCCGATTCGGGATTCATCGTTAAGTCCTCGATGGAGACCGCAATCGCAGAGTCAAAAGCAAATAACAAAAGCCTGACCCCTTCACGCCCCTTCACGCTCGATGGCAACACGAAGTGGGGCCGCCTCGGGGGACTCATGAAGTAACCGCGCCACGACGGCGTTGTCGGATGGATGGCCCTTTCCCGTTACCTTATTCCAAGCAGCATCCGAAGCAGCCATTTCCTTCAAACTTTCCGAGAGCCTAGGATATGAGATGAGCCTGCCCACAGTGATTGACCGCAAAGTGGTACCGGCTGGGATATTGTCAAGGCTACGGTCAAGGGCGCCGGCGAGCTTAGAAATGTCGTGACGGCAAGTTTCAGGGGTCCCTGCTCCAAGCCAGGAGACTGACTCCTGCTGTACGAATTCGGGGTTCAGGGAGCACACCTCTGGCGTTGGCACTGCCGCCGCAAAAGTCACAGTGAAAGCTAAGACCTTCATCGTGTCGTCCAACGTACCGATAAGCCGCGCCACCGCCGCAGCAAAATAGAGCCGCATCGCTTCCCGGCGTCGGCTCCATTGGTTTGTTGGGCTACACTCCACACTTGCCGTATGCCTTAAGCAGTCTGAGTGTGTCATAGCCATCAATAATGGAAAAGTATCTAAGATCGTGAACACGACTCGCGAATGCGCGCATTGTGGAACGTACGGCGGTCGATATCTTGTGGCAATGCTGCAGCACTAACAAATCAGCAGGCTCGGAAAACAGGCGATCTATTTGATCTCCATTTTTTCCCAAGTGAGTCATTTTCATCTCTGAAAACTTGGCAGGCCCTTTTAGCAAGAACGCTGATGGCATGTACCGCCCATTCATGGAAAGATTGCAGGAAAATAAATCCGACTTTTCACCGCCCCAATCAACTGGAACGGCGTCTTCATTTATGATCTCGGCGATCGCTTTCTTCACTTCAATTTCTGGAATCGCTTTTAGGGCATCGAGTGCCGGCGGTTGCTTTTCTGATTCATATACATCTCTTATCGCTTTGAACTGATCAATTTCCGTTACGTGCACTTCGCCATAATTGCGACCATTCCAAGCGGACGGTGTTTCAAACTTAAGTCCTGTGTGGATGTCACCGATAAGATACGGTCGTGCCAATATTTCGTTGTCGGTAACTTGTTCTATATAACAGAAGCAGAACAATCTGTTTCGGCCGGATAGCCTATGCCATGCGGATGACGAGATTAGATTCGCAGGACTGTAAACAATTCGAAGCCTCCGTTGTTCATCATACTTCAACGTGTTATGGAGTTCAGCAATGGCGTTTCTAGGGAGAGCTCCTGCGAGATCGTTGTATTTAGATAGCCCCCGGCCATAAAAGTCTTGATAAATGGTAAACAGCTTCCCTTCGCGCAACTCGCCCTTCACAACCAACTCGCCAAGTGATGGTACCGGGTTGCAATGAAGCCATTCTTCGAGCTTCTGTTTGACGACGCTGCGCGCAATGCCGGCGTCTGAATGGAGAAATGCTCGTCCAGATACCCCGTCCAACTTATCGAGATGATGGGCCAATGTGGGCGCATTCACGAGCTGGTATATCCGTTCCGGATTTAGGTACCAAGCGGTAAACGATACTGTGTATTTCATCATGAAGCCCAACGCTCCGGCTCAGGCGACCGCAAAAGCGGCTGCCGCTGCCGGGAAGAACTGAAAACTCGCCCGCTTTTGCGGGTCGCACTGGAGCTGGTTGTTAGGCAGGAGAAACCAAGAATGCAGCGCTACGTAATTTCATACTCACCGCATAAGACAGGAAAAGTATATTGGTGGTTGGGAAATGGAATCGGCTGGAGTGCCGCAATGAGTTTGGAAGACAAACGGCCAAACAATGTTGCGCAGTACAACTTTTACGATGCCACTAACATACGTAGAGCCCTGGGCAAGGGCAAGGTAAGAAAAGCCGTCTAACGTGGAGGCCACCGGACGCTGCGCGGCTTTATCGCGCAGCGTCCGGTGGACCGCAGGGTTAGCAGTCTGGATCAAATTCATCATCGATCCTTCTGGGTGTGCAGCCGCCACATGCCGAAACGGAACCCCACTCGACAATGTGATCGGGCCAACCATACAGTTGCCCGGGAGCGGAGACAAGGGAGCGAACCCAAGAAACAAACTGATCGAAGTATGGAGCGTTCGAGTTACTTCGGTGACCTTGAGTTTGATGGCAAACTGGGCGTAGGTAATCGGGGAGTTTTCTGGCTCGACTGCCGAAGTAGTAGAAATCTCTCGATACCAAAACGTTTTCCCCACTAAGGTCGGTTGCAACGTTGTCCGGCCCATGAACACCCGCCCTTTGAATAGGGGCACCGTTGGAGAAGTCGTAAATGCAGTCACCAAGGCGGTCTTGGAGCGCAGCACTTTTAATATTTGGAATGCGATGCGGCCAGCGGGAACTGGCGTTAAGGTCGTAGTCTCGCAAAGACAAAACTTCCTCGACACGCATGGCATACACCAAGTGGCCGCTCAAGTCTCCACTTGGTGCGTTCTTTGAACCAAGGCCCGCAACCCAATCATCTGGTTTCGCTACTCGACGAATACCCGGCTTGCAGATAGCGAGGGAACACATGCCGTGGAATGGATTGGGGGCAGCTCCGTCGTCGACGGGAATCGTGTAGGTAAATAGTCGTGGCATAAGACTGCTAACGGCTCGGCTCAGGCGCCCGCAAAAGCGGCCCACCAATAGCCGAACAATGGCAGAATTTTCGCGCCGCTTTTGCGGGTCGCTTGGAGCCGATAGTTATGCATCTTGCTTCCATACTGGTGTAGGAGACTTAATAGGCAAGGCTCTCGCCACCTCTGTGAACGCTTCCAGCTCGGACTTGGGTTCCTTCCAAACATACTGCCGAAGCAGCCCGGGCACCTCTCCCTGATTCCCTTTTTGGTCGGCAAACACGAGCGTGATGATGGCAAACCTATCCCGCTTGGCCCTTTTTTCTTGAATTGCGTAGTTGATTTCTGTTGCAAGATAGCCTTCGTCAACATAGCTTGGCGTAATAAAGAACACGGCTGCGCAAGAATCAGAAAAACCTTTAAGCAAACCTCGCTCGAGCTCTACTCCTGCATGCATATCGTCCTCATCGAGCCAAGGAGCATAATTGAGCGCTTCAAATCCTTTCTTGAATCTTCGAACCATTTCTTTGTCTGTGCCCTTATGGCTTAGAAATATACGCTTAGGCATCTGGTCCTCAATTTCTTCTAGAGTGACTACAAAGCGGACGGAGGTTTCCTCACGTTCCTTATCGAAAACTAGCTTGCGTTCATTCTCGATTTCTGGCGCCAGCACCAATCGCCCAGTAAGCCAACGGTCATCTTCAAAGCTTGGAAATGCATTCTTAAACTCTTCGGCATAAAAAACCCAGTTCGGTTTTTCCCACCTAAGCCACGAAACGCCGTTTCGTTTCAAAGCATTGGCTACAGCTTTCAGAGCCTCGCGTTTGGAGTATCGTGAATGCAAAGGGAACGTTACTTGAACGCCTGTCTCTTTACCGCCGTAGAGGCCCGATTGAGACAGATCTTGCCAAGTGATATTCCCCCCAATCATGAGTAATCCGGCAACGTATTTCATTCAAGGCACCTTGGTGCATAACATAAAGTAGACCCCCTAAAAGGCGCCTTATCTTGCGCCACTGGTGGGGTATAAACTGCCCTTGCCGCCAGGAACCTCCCAAATGTCAAGGCTTTGCTATCTTTAGCGGGGTCAGTTTTCGCCGGTTTTATACACCTGCCCATCATGCCGAGCAAGCCGAAATTATTGGATCAAGTCCGGGAAAAATCCGCGTCAAACATTACAGCCTGCGCACGGAAGACGCTTACGTCCATTGGATCAAACGGTTCATATTCTTCCATGACAAACGCCACCCCAAGGACATGTCCGCACCGGAAGTCGAAGCCTTTCTTTCCCATCTGGCGACGCAGCGAAACGTGGCAGCATCCACTCAGTCGCAGGCGCTTTCGGCGATTTTGTTCCTTTACCGGGAGGTGTTGGGGTCGAACTGCCCTGGCTGGAGAACGTGACGCGGGCCAAAAAGCCCCAGCGTTTACCCGTGGTGCTAACGGTGCAGGAAGTCAAAAGCGTGCTCGTCCATTTGGATGGGCGCAATTGGGTGATGGCCAGTTTGTTGTATGGCTCTGGCCTCCGTCTGATGGAGTGTGTGCGGCTGCGGGTCAAGGATGTGGATTTCGCGATGCGCCAGATCGTCGTTCGCGACGGCAAAGGCGCGAAGGATCGGGTAACGATGCTGCCGGATTCACCCGTAGAACCGCTCAAGCACTATTTGGAGAAGGTGAAGGCCGTGCATGAAAAGGACTTGCGCGAGGGGTTTGGCGAGGTGTATCTACCGTTTGCCCTGGAACGCAAATATCCCAATGCAGGGCGCGAATGGGGGTGGCAGTACGTTTTCCCCGCCAGCCAGCGCTCGATCGATCCACTTTCCGGCAAGGAGCGGCGGCATCATCTCGATGAGAAAGTCTTGCAGCGCGCCGTCAAAACCGCAGTTCGCGAAGCGGGGCTAACGAAACCGGCTTCTTGCCATACGCTGCGCCACTCGTTCGCTACCCATCTGCTTCAATCCGGTTACGACATTAGGACTGTTCAGGAACTGCTGGGCCACAAGGATGTACAGACCACTATGATTTATACCCATGTGCTCAATCGTGGCGGACGGGGCGTAGTGAGTCCGCTCGATCATTTCTGACCAGAGTGCCGAACACGCCCTCCGCGGATTCAGATGCGTACGAGTGGAATCGGGCAATCCCGCCGCCCGCGAATTGAGATGCCTGCCGCCATCCTCTATGCTTAGCCGTTTCGACGACTTTGGGCCGGTTCGTGCTTGATTAAGACGACCGGCGGGCGGATACGTGAACCTGATCAAACAACTGCTTTTGATGGTCGGCTTGGGTATGATGGCGTTTTCGGTCAACGGAAGCGATCTGGCCCTGAGGGACGAGCCGGTATTGAAAGAACTTCATTTGGCGGATTTCGACGGTCAGGCAAATGAAGCCGCCTTATTGCGCGATTGGAAGGTCATGGTAGGGCGGCAGCCGGCCAGCGTGACGTTTCGGCAGGACGAAGACCGGGCCAACCCTGCTTCGGGACGGTCGCTCCATGTGAGCTATGCATTGCCTCCGTCGACCGATTCGGTGGATCTCCCGGAAACCAGCGGCGAGTTCAGCGTGTCGCTGGATTTGAAAGCGCTGGATGCGGCGGACTACGATCACCTGAGTTTTTGGGTGAAAGGAGATCCGGCCGAGGGTTTCAACCCCGAGTTCGAGGTGCAGTTTCGCCGCCCGGATCCGGCCGGGAGCGGGATGAAGGAAGTGGGCAGCTTCATGGTCAGCGGCATCACCGATCAGTGGAAACAGGTCGTGGTGCCTTTGAATTACATGATCGGCATCAAGGATTGGCGACGGTTATCCTCCTTCGTCATGGCGTTTCCGCCGCACGGAATGCACGTTCGGAAGGGTGCCTATTGGGTCGACGATATCACTCTGATCAAGACCGGCAAACCGGGGCCGAGTACCAGCGATCTGGTTATCGCCGAGAAGAAGAAAGTCTGGGAGGATGCCCTAGGCGGCGAAGCGGCGGCGCGTCCCCAGTTGCGGGCACGACTGGTCGGCTGGCCTGCCGCGGCCTTGATCGACGGTAAAACCCTGCCCGCCGACGAACGCGAATTCCTCCGCCGTATTGCGCAAGATACCTGGCGCGGGCTCGACGCTCTGACCGATAAGCTGCACGGTTTGCCGCTGGATCGCGTTCATTTCGGCAACGGCTCGGTAGCGCCGAGCGACTCGAAAATTGGCGATTACACCAGCGTCACCAATATCGGGTTTCATTTCCTTGCGGTGGCCGCCGCCCACGAGCTCGGGTTCATCACCCGCGAACAGGCGCTGGAACGGCTCGCGGCATCGCTCGCGACCCTGGACGCTTTGGAAACCTACCGGGGCTTTTATTTCAATTACTACAACACCACGACGCTGGAGCGCACCAGCAATTTCATCTCTTTCGTCGATTCATCCTGGCTGACGGCGGGACTCATCGTTGCGCGGCAGACGTTCCCGGAGCTTGCTTCCCGATGCACCCGATTGATCGAGCGCGGGAACTACCGCTTTTTTTACGATCCCAGTCACAAGCTCATGTCTCATGGGTATTACGTGAACATGGCGCTGCGCTCGACCTTCCATTACGGGGTGTTCTATGCCGAATCCCGCATCGGCAGTTTGATTGCCATCGGCAAGGGCGATGTTCCCGAGGAACACTGGTTTCGCATGGCGCGCACCATGCCAACGGAATTCGATTGGCAGTCGCTTCCGCCTCTGGAGCGCAAGGAGAAAAGCGTGAACGGTTTTCGCTGGATCGGAGGTTACTATCAATGGCGGGACTACCGCTATGTGCCCTCCTGGGGCGGCAGTTTGTTCGAGGCGCTGATGCCGGCCCTGGTGTTGGATGAAGCGCAGCATGCGCCGGCCAGCCTCGGTTATAACAGCAAAATTCATACCGAGATCCAGCGGACCTACGCCTTGGAGTCGTTGCATTATCCGGTCTGGGGCATGTCGCCCAGTTCGATGCCGGGCGCGGACCGTTATTCGGAGTATGGCGTAAAGTTTCTAGGTACAGCGGGTTATGGCGATGGTGTCGTAACGCCCCATGCGGCAGCCTTGGCCTTGCTCACGGAACCTTCGGAAGCCGCGGCCAATCTGCGGAAATTGATCGAGCTTTATCCCGTTTACGGCGATTTCGGATTCTACGATGCGGTGAACCCAGTCACGGGCGAAGTGGCGTACAACTATCTGTGCCTGAACCAGGCGATGATTCTCGTGACACTAGCGAACCATCTGTCCGATCATGCCGTGCAGAAACGCTTTGCAGCCGACCCGATCATCCAGCGGGTCTTGCCGTTGATCGGCTTTGAAAAGTTCGTCGATCACGAGCCGTAACGGTGGCATCGGCAGTGAGGCGTATCCGCAGCTTTGACCGCGGCACCTGCACCGAGTCCTCAATCATCCATTTTAGGTATATGAAGGATGGCCAGCGTCGAGTTCGAACACGTCGATAAAACCTATCCCAACGGCCATCGGGCCATCTCCGATTTGAGCCTCCGAATCGAGGACGGCGAGCTGATGGTTTTCGTCGGTCCCTCGGGTTGCGGCAAATCCACCTTGCTGAGAATTCTGGCGGGACTCGAGGAGATTACGGCCGGGATCATCCGGATCGGCGACCGCGTGGCGAACGAACTCAGTCCGCAGCAACGCAATATCGCGATGGTGTTCCAGGATTACGCCCTGTATCCGACCATGACCGTGCGGGGCAATCTCGAATTTCCCCTGAAGATGCGGAAGCTCTCGAAAGAGGACATCAGGCGCCGGGTGGGGTGGGCCGCGGACATGCTCGGATTGGGGGACGTCATGGATCGCTTGCCCAAGCAGCTTTCCGGCGGTCAGCGTCAGCGCGTTGCCATGGGGCGGGCACTGGTACGGGAGCCGACGGTGTTTCTGCTCGACGAGCCGCTGTCGAACCTGGACGCGAAGCTGCGCACGCAAGTGCGGGCGGAAATCGGCGATCTGCAGCGGCGCACGGGTACGACCATGATCTATGTCACTCATGACCAAGTGGAGGCCATGACCCTGGGGCAGCGCATCGCCGTGCTGGACCAAGGCCGCATTCAGCAGGTGGCCGATCCCAAGGAGCTTTACGAGCATCCCGCGAATGCCTTCGTCGCGGGATTTATCGGCAATCCGCCGATGAATTTGTTTGCCGCGGAATTGCGAAAGGATCTCGACGGACGTTTGCAGCTCTTGGTCAACGGACAAGCCCTGCTGGTCTTGCCGGACAAGTGTGCGGCAAGCCTTCGCGACCGCGGTTTGCCGGTTACCGCAGGGTTTCGCGCGGAAGCCGTGCGTTTGTCGGAAGACGGCGGAAGCGGCTTTCCGGCCGTGGTCGTCACCGCGGAATACCTCGGGCACGAGACCTTGCTTCACTTTCGTCCCGGACGGGCTAGCGATCAACGGTCGGATGCCCCGGCCTGGACGGCACGATTGCCCGGATTACATCTCTTCTCCAAGGACGAGGCCGTTCGCTTGACGGTATCGCCGGATCAGATTTACCTGTTCGATTAGCTGAACAAACCGGATAAACGCCTGTCGGAGTTTTATTCGCCGCCGGCTTTAATTTAATAAAGTAGCTACCGCGCCTTGGCCGGGGGGATCATGATCGACTGGAAACAACCGGCATTTTTTCTTGAATTGCTGGTCATTCTGACCAGCTCGCTCATCAGCGTCATCGTTTTTCGGCGTTTCCGCATCCCCGATATTCTGGCTTACCTGTTCGCCGGCGCCCTGATTGGGCCTCATGCGTTGGGTCTGGTAAAAGACGACGCCAATATCCATCTATTCTCCGATCTGGGCGTCACCTTCCTGCTGTTCGATCTGGGGCTCGAATTCTCCCTGCCCCGGCTGCTCGCATTGCGCCAGTCGGTGTTCGGTTTGGGCGTATTGCAGCTGACTCTCACGATCGCCGTTTTGTCCGGTGTCTTAATCTGGTTCGGCGGCTATTCGTCCGCCGCCTCTCTGGTCATCGCCGGCGCGCTGACGGTGTCTTCGACCGCGATCATCGTCCGGGAATTGCATGAGCTGAAGCTTCTCAATCGGCATCATGCCCAATTGTCCATAGGCGTTTCGATTCTTCAGGATCTCGCCGCCGTAATACTGTTAATACTGATTCCGGCGCTCGTCGTTACCCCCGATCAACCCGTTTATCGGCAAATTGCGTGGACCCTAGGCTCGAGTCTGCTTTTGGGCGGCTTTCTACTCGGTGTGGCGCGATGGGTGTTGCCCCTCGTTTTCTATGAAATTACCAAGATTCAGTCCGAAGAAATCTTCGTACTGACGACCTTGGTGATCGTCTTGCTCTCGGGTTGGCTGATGAGCGCCTTCGGCCTATCGATGGCCCTCGGCGCCTTCATCATCGGCGTCATGCTGGGCGAGAGCGAATTCCGCCATCAGGTCGAGATGAGCATCCGGCCGTTCCGCGATATTTTGATGGGGCTGTTTTTCGCGAGTCTCGGTATGAAGCTCGACATCGGGCTGTTGAGCGGCGAGTGGTCGATGCTCCTGATCGGTACGGCTTTGGTGGTGCTGTGCAAATGGGCCATGACGGTCGTGTCGGCGCTGATCGTCGGCGAATCCTTCAACACCGCCTGCAAGGCGGGGCTCTTGTTGGCGCAGGTGAGCGAGTTCGGCTTCGCCTTGATCGCCTTGGCCACCGAAGTGGGGATACTCGCAATGGACACCAGTTCGCGGGTCCTCCTGATCGCCTGGGCGACTATGGCCTTGAGCCCCCTGCTGATTCGCTACAACTTCGAAATCAGCGAAGCTCTGGCCGGAATGGCGGGGCAGCGGTTCTCGGCGCGTCAAAGAGAAAGCGAGCAGATCCCGCCGGATTTAAGCAGTCACGTCATCCTTGCCGGTTATGGTCGAGTCGGGCAAATGATCGGGAAATTTTTGCGGACCAATGATATTCCGTTCATCGCAATGGACATCGACAGCGGGCAGGTCAAAAAAGGGCGTAGGGACGGCGAGTTGGTGATTTATGGAAGTTGCGACCGGATAGAGCTGCTGGAACGCTGTCATATCGGCCGGGCGCGTTTGGCGATTCTAACCTTCAAATCGCTTAAGGAGGCTCAGCGGGCGGTTTCAAAAATCCGCTCGTCGGGCTATGTGCTGCCGATCATCGTCAGAACTCAGCATCATAGCGACTACACTGGTTTGATCATGGCCGGGGCCAATCACGTGGTGCCCGAAATGTTCGAAGCCAGCCTGCTAATCGCGGCGGAAGTTTTGACGATGCTTGGTTTTCCCAAAGCCGAGGTCGAGGAGCAAATCGATGCCGAGCGGAAGCGCCATAGGCATCTGAGGTGGACGAGCGCGAGGAATCGCGAAAGGTTGTGAAACTAATGGCGCGGGCCGAGTTCGTTTGCGCCGGTTTAAAAATCAGTAGACGCTAACGATTGGCGATACCGTGCGGTACATGGCCCGTCGCCACGTGGAGGCAGGCGGATTCGCAGTGGCCTTTTTGGTCGTCGAAAAAAATGTCCGCGCCGAACGCCCGCAGAAATGGACCTTTATCCATACCGCCCAAAAATAACGCTTCATCGATGCGGATGTTCCAGGCGCGCAGGGTACGAACCACCCGTTCGTGGGCCGGAGCCGCCCGGGCCGTCACCAGAGCGGTGCGGATCGGCGACTGATCCGGGCCGAACAAGGTTTGGATCTGATGGAGTGCGGCTAGAAAAGCCTTGAACGGGCCGCCGGACAGCGGGTTTCGCGCCTCGGTAATTTCATTTTCAGTGAACGCTTGCAAACCGTCGGAGCGATAGATGCGCTCCGATTCGTCGGAAAATAGCACGGCATCGCCGTCGAAGGCGATCCTCAGTTGCTCCGATTCGTTGGCGGACTTGCTGGACGACATGATGGTCGCCGCCGCGTATCCGGCATCCAAGGCCTTGGCCACGTCCTCCGCATTCGCGGAGAGAAACAGATGCGCGCCGAAGGCCGCGATGTAATTGAACGGCGACTGGCCGCTGGTGAACGCCGCGCGACAGATATCGAGTTCGTGGTGGCGGATCGAGTTGAAAACCCTGAGTCCGGTATCCGCGCTATTGCGCGACAGCAGAATGACTTCGACCATAGGGGCGGACAATACGCGGTTCAGCGCCAGGAGCTTTTTAACCAGCGAAAAGGCGACGCCCGGCGCCAATACCTTGTCTTCCTGCTCGACCTGGTACCGGCAGAAGGCTTCTTTGCCCTCCTGTTCGAAAATAGCGTGGGATTCGTCCAAGTCGAATAACGCCCTGGACGAGATGGCCACGACCAGTTTCTTGTCCTGCTTCATAAGCTTTGCCGTTAGATCTGGAAGTTTGGTCACGCCGTTAAAATCCATCTAAAAAACGATCCGTGATGTCGGTACGGGCACTAATGGGTGTTTGGCTGGTCTTAGCTGCTGTTTTGCGGTCGATTGTTCCGCGACGGAGGAAACTTTGAAAAGCCGCTCGGGAAATCGAGTCAATATATACATTTTTTTCCTGCTGCCGCAAAATCTGTCGTCTTTTAGGAACGAGTCAAGACTAGTCAACCGTTAATTACCTGAGAATAGAACAAGACATCAGCCATGAAAGCCATATTGCAAAGCAAGTATTCACTTCTCTTCTTATTTTTCTTCATTATTTTTCTCTACGTCCTTTTGGACAAAGCAATTCTTCCCTTCGTGATGGATGTGGTCGAGTCAAATGTGTTTTTTGAGACGGAAACGGAAGAAGAGCAACTGGGAAATGTCAAGAACGAGCGTACCAACTTTGCGCTGATGCACTGCAAGAACTCAATGAAAGAGGACGGCGTGCTGCCTGAGAATGCAGATTTCCTCGACGACAAATACGATGCTTGGGCCTTGGGCAATCGAACCTACATCATTCGTTCAAGCGTCAAAGTGATCGATTCCGAGAAAGGGCAGGTGGACAAAAAGTTTGCCTGTAAAATCCGTTTGGTCGAGAACGATCCGTCGGATTTCAAGAATTGGTCGATTCTCGGGATAGATTTCAACCCAGAAGACTAGGTCGAGTAAGTATCCGCCTAAAGGCCTCGACAAGATCAGTCAAGGCGAACTAAAGATCCGGCATCCGTACGCCGGATCTTTATTTTTGATTTGAAGCGCCGGCCGAGTCGGCGTCAGCCCGGCGGCCAAGTCATCGGTCGTCCGCCGAGGACGTGGAGATGGAGGTGATAAACCTCTTGGCCGGAATCGCCGCGGCAATTGATGACCGTGCGGTAGCCCGTTTCCGCGATGCCTTCGGACTGAGCGACCTTCCTGACCGCTTGCAACAGCTCGGAGGCCAGTGCCGCATCGGCCTCGGGCAGATCGTCGAGAGTCGGGATATGCCGCTTCGGTATGACCAGCACATGAACCGGTGCCCGCGGCCGAATATCCCGGAACGCGAGCACGTGATCGTTCTCGTATACCACCGCAGGCTTGATGTCGCCGGCGACCATCTTGCAAAACAGACAATCCGTCATCGTTTCCTCCGTTAGGTTCAAAAGTCTTTGCGGCCGTTGAACGCGTGCGCCAGGGTGGCGCCGTCGACATATTCCAGTTCGCCGCCGAAAGGAACGCCGTAGGCTATGCGGGTCGTCCGAACCCGGTTCCGTCTCGCCATCTCGCTGATGTAATGGGCCGTGGCTTCTCCTTCCACCGTGGTATTGGTGGCCAAGATGATTTCCGTGACTTCGCCCGATGCTAACCGCTGCTCCAACAGATCAAGGCGCAATTCGTCCGGGCCGATGCCGTCCAGCGGAGAAAGCCTCCCATTGAGTACAAAAAAGAGGCCCTTGAAGCTGGTTGCCTGATTGATCGCATAAACCTCGGCGGGTGTTTCTACGATACACAACTGTGTTCGGTCACGATTGGGACTGGCGCAGATGTTACACAGCTCGCCTTCGGTCAAGGTACGGCATAGCGCGCAATGTCCGATTTTTTCGAGGGCAGTCAGCAGTGATTCGGCGAGATGCCGCGCGCCTTGCCGATCGCGCTGAAGCAGGTAAAATGTCATCCGCTGGGCGGATTTCGGGCCAACACCCGGCAGGCAACGCAAGGCCTGCATCAACTGGGACAAAGCCCCGGTTTTTTGCATTGGCGGTGGGGACGGTTAGGTGCTAAGGCGAGGCGCGTTCAAAATGGCAGTTTGAACCCGGCGGGCAACTCGATACCGCCGGTTAATGCCGACATTTTTTCCTGTTTGAGCCGATTGACCCGGTTTACGGCGTCATTCACGGCTGCAGCGACCAGGTCTTCCAGCATGTCTCGATCATCTCTGACCAGGCTTTCGTCGATGCTGACCTTTTTCACTTCCCTTTTGCCGTTCATGACGATCTTGACCAGTCCGCCGCCCGATTCGCCTTGAACTTCTAAAGCGGCTAATTCCTCTTGGGCTTTCTGCAGGTTCTCCTGCATCTTCTGCGCCTGCTGCATGAGATTGGCGAGCGGGTTTTTCATGGGATTCTCCGTCAGTCTATGGGTTTAGTGGAACCTGGAACGATACGGGCGTCGAAACGTTCTTTCAGTGCTCTGATATTCTCGTCTTGCTCTATTTCGATTTCCGCAGTCCGCTGGCGTTCCTCTTTTTCACGTTGAATCAGCGAAGCGGGCGTTTCCCGTCCGGGCGCTTCGATTTTGATCGTCAGTTTCAGCGGGCTTCGGAAATAATCCCTAAGGGCTTTTTCCAGGTTGGCTTCGACCCGGCTGACGCGGAGGTGGGCATGCTGTGGATCGAGCGCCAGGACACAAGATTTTTCGTCCAGATCTTGCAGCACGCAATTGTTGGCCAGTTCGCGGGTCATCCCGGCGATGCCCATCGACTGGATCAGCCCATGCCAGTCATGGCTCGATCCGGTTCGAGGCGCGGGCACGGCAGGAGCGGGTTCGATCTCAATCTTAACCGGTGCAGGACTGGGCTCGACTTCGACCTGAACCGGCGTGGAAGCAGGTCGAACATTGACCGGACGGGCTATTTTCGGTGGGTCCGCTTTTTTAAGGGGCATCGCGTCGACGGCACTCCGCATGTCCGCCGATTTCGTCGCCGGACGGAAGGCCAGCATGCGCAGCATCACCATCTCGAAGCCGGAGCGCGGATCGGGGGCGAGCGGCAAATCCCGCTGACCGATCAAGCCGATCTGATAAAACAGCTGTAAATCTTCCGCATCGATCCGGTGCGCGAGATCCAAAATCCGGTCGGCGTCGTCCTCCCGCTTGATCGCTTCGGGAACCCATTGGGCGAGCGATGCATGGTGCAGAACGATCAGGATTTGTTGCAGTACGTCGGCGAAATTCGGTGCGTGTTCCGCTATCTGCTCGATATGCCGCAACAGCGCCGCGGCGTCGCCGTCGGCCAGTGCCGACAGGAACTCGAAGACCGGGTGCCTCGCCACAGTGCCCAACATGGTACTGACTTCGGCTTCCCTGAGGCGGCCTCCACCGTGGACGATGGCCTGATCGAGAAGACTCAGCCCGTCGCGCATCGAGCCTTCCGCGGCGCGGGCGAGCAACTTCACGGCGTTGGCCTCGTATTCGATGTCCTCGCGCCTAAGGATCTCTTCCATCTGGATTCGAATCTGATCCGGCGTCAGTCGCTTCAAATTGAATTGCAGGCACCGGGACAGTACCGTGACCGGAATTTTTTGCGGATCGGTCGTGGCCAGCAGGAATTTGATATGGGGCGGCGGTTCTTCCAGGGTTTTGAGCAGGGCGTTGAAGCTGTGCCCCGACAGCATGTGCACTTCGTCGATCAGATAGACCTTGTACCGCCCTTGGTTGGGCGCGTATTGCACGTTCTCGAGCAGGTCGCGGGTATCTTCGACTTTGGTGCGCGAAGCGGCGTCCACCTCGATCAAATCGACGAAGCGGCCTTCGTCCACTTCCCGGCAGATCACGCATTCGCCGCACGGATCGTAGGTTTTTCGATCCTCGCAATTGAGCGCCTTGGCCAGAATTCGAGCGATGGTGGTTTTGCCGACGCCGCGGGTGCCGGTGAAGAGATAGGCATGATGCATCCGGTCGAATTCCAGGGCATGGGTCAATGCTCGGACCACATGTTCCTGGCCGACGATTTCGCTAAAGGTGCGGGGGCGCCACTTCCGGGCTAGGGCCTGATACGGCATTGCGGGTTTGTGCAGGCGATCGACCGGGATGAATGAATTAGGGCGGCAAGCCGTGCCAGCCACACCTCGGCACACGAATCCGCTGCTACCGCTGCTCCCTTCCGGGCCTGACGGGGTTTACAGCGTATCGTTGCGAGGGGACCGACGCGACTCGCCATTGAACTCGAAGACCCAGCCATGTCACACGGCTGGACTAAAGAGGGCATATTATCGTCGATTAAGGGCAAAGCTTCAAGAACATATCACATTTGTCCTAGGCGGCTTTCCGGCGCAGATGTTTTCGCTTGTAATGAATGGACGACAGCAGCGATAGCAGAATGAATCCGATACCGGTCAATCCGGTGATCAACTCGGATACTTCGACCACCATGCTGGCGAGCATCAAGAGGGCCAGGGCACCTATGGCGTAGTGGGCGCCGTGTTCCAGGAACAGGTATTGATCCAGAGTGCGCTTGTGAACCAGGAAAATCGTCAAACTGCGCACGAACATCGCGCCTATGGTCAGGCCCAACATGATGATCACGACGTCTTTCGACAACGCGAAAGCGCCGATGACGCCGTCGAAAGAGAACGATAGATCAAGTATTTCCAGATAAAGAAAGGACATGAACCCGGCTTTATGCGCTGCCTGTCCGGCGGCTTTGGGATGTTCGAAGAACGCGGACAGGCTCTTTACCAGCACGAATAGAATGACGCCGGCCAATCCAGCGATCAGGGCGTCCAGGCGCTCTTCGAGCGGCAAATAGTATTGGACGGTCAAAAGAACACCGAGTGCGGTGACGGCCTCGATGGATTCCAGTTTGCCCAGGCGCGACAAGCGGCGTTCGACCCAGCCCAGCCAATGCAGAGTTCTTTCCGACTCGAACAGAAAGCTGAAGAAGACGAGCAGCAAATACATGCCGCCGAAGGCGGAAATTTGTATATGCGCGGACGTGATATGACGAGCGTACTCGTCGCCGTCCCGGAAAGCCATGATCGTCACATCCTGTAAGCTGTGTCCCGTGATGACGGCCACGATCAGGATGGGCAGCAGAAAACGGGCGCCGAATACGGCGATGACCATGCCCCAGGTGAGAAAACGTCTCTGCCAGCGCTCGGTCATGTTTTTCAGAACCGAGGCATTGACTACGGCATTGTCGAACGAAAGGCTGACTTCCATGACGCTCAAAATGCCGGCCAGGAAAAGACCGGCCAGTCCGGCCCAGTAGTAAGCGGTCGATAAGCCGATCAGCAAAATCAAAAACGAAAACAAGAAATACCGCACAAGAGACTCCGGATGAATATATGAAGCACGGCTATAGGTTTTCGATACCGGTCTTCCAGCCGGGAGTTGCGTTCCCGGCTGGAAGACCGGTGAGTCGAACTAAGCGGCCAATTGTTCCAGCAATTGGCCGATGAAAACGACCTTGCTCTCGGGCGTATCGAAGCGGGCAAAAAATTTCAGTTTATCCGGGCCGTCCAGTTTGTAGGTTTGCGGTTGGGCTTGGATCAGACGGATCACTTGGGTCGGATCGATGGCCGGCGTAGCATTGAATATTAGGCGGCCGTTTCCGGAGCCCGCTTCGATCTTGTGAACGCCGAGGGCTTCCGCTCTCAATTTGAGTTCGGTGATTGCGAACAAGTTCTTGGTCTGCGGCGGCAGGAGTCCGAACCGGTCGATCATTTCCACTTGCAGCTTGCGTAAATCCTCGTCGTGCTTGGCGTTGGCAATCCGCTTGTAGAGCACCAGACGGGTGTGGACATCCGGCAGATAAGTGTCGGGAATGAGGGCAGGACACTGGAGATCGATTTCCGGGCCAGCTTCGTGGGGAAGCATGTCGAGATCCAGCGATTTGCCCGATTTGAGTGCCTCAACCGCCCGCTCCAGTAACTCCGTATAGAGGCTGAGACCGATTTCTTGAATCTGGCCGCTCTGTTCGTCGCCCAACAGTTCTCCGGCGCCGCGGATTTCGAGGTCATGCGAGGACAGCATGAACCCGGCGCCGAGTTCGCCCGTAGCTTCGATGGCTTCGAGCCGCTTGACTGCATCGGCGGTTATCAAGGATTTCGGCGGTACCACCAGATAGGCGTAAGCGCGATGATGCGAGCGGCCGACCCGCCCGCGGATCTGATGCAACTGAGCGAGCCCCAGCAAATCGGCACGGTGGATGATGATGGTGTTCGCGGTCGGAACGTCGATACCGCTCTCGATGATGGTGGTGCAAAGCAATACATTGAAACGCTGATGGTAGAAATCCAGCATGATGCGCTCCAGTTCCCGTTCCGCCATCTGCCCATGGGCGATGCGGACACGGGCGACCGGCACCAGCTTTTCCAAGTCCCGCGCCGCTTTTTCCATGGTTTCGATCTTGTTGTGCAGGAAATAAACCTGCCCGCCGCGTTTGATTTCCCGGAGAATCGCTTCCTGAATCAAGCCATCGTCCCACTCGCTGACGAAGGTCTTGATGGCGTGCCGGTTGGGCGGCGGGGTGGCGATGATGGAAATGTCCCGAAGTCCGGACATCGCCATATTGAGCGTGCGGGGAATAGGCGTCGCCGTCAGGGTGAGGAAGTCCAGTTCGCTGCGGAGTTTCTTGAAATGTTCTTTTTGGGCGACGCCGAACCGGTGTTCCTCGTCGACGATCACCAGTCCCAGATTCCTGAAGCTGACGTCCTTTTGCAGAATCTTGTGGGTGCCGATGAGGATATCAATCGTGCCCTTGGCCAAATCTTCGAGGAGTTGATCCTGCTGTTTCTTGCCGACGAAGCGCGAAACCACTTCGACCCGGATCGGCCAGTCGGCAAACCGATCCCGGAAGTTCTGAAAATGCTGCTGCGCCAATAGGGTTGTGGGGACCAGAACCGCCACCTGTCTGCCGTTCTGCGCCGCAATGAAAGCCGCTCGCATGGCGACCTCGGTTTTGCCGAAGCCAACATCGCCGCAGATGACCCGATCCATGGGGCGGGGTGAGGCCATGTCCTTGATGACGTCGACAATGGCGTTCTCCTGATCAGGCGTTTCCTCGAAGGGAAAACCGGCGGCGAAAGCGGCATATTCCTCGGTCACGGTTTTATAGGTGTGTCCCTCCTTGGCGGCACGCTTCGCATAAATATTCAGCAGCTCCGCCGCGATATCCCGCACCCGCTCCAGCGCTTTGCGCCTGGCCTTTTGCCACTGCTCCCCGCCGAGTTTGTGCAGGGGAGCGGTGTCCGGGCTGGCGCCGCTGTACCGGCTGATCAGGTGCAACGAGGAAACCGGGACGTACAGCTTGTCGTTGTTGGCATATTCGAGCGCGAGGAACTCGGTTTCGATACCGCCGACCGTTAGCTTGGTTAGGCCGAGATAGCGGCCGACGCCATGATCCTGATGCACGACCGGCGAACCGATTTCCAGTTCTTCCAAGTTACGGAAAATCTGGTCGAGATTGCGCTCGGCTCCCGTCCGACGACGCCTCCGCTGTTGAACCTTCTCTCCGGAAAGCTGTGTTTCGGTAATGATGGCCAGCGGCGGATCGGCAAGCCACAGGCCCTGGTCCATCGGTGCGACGACTAAACAAGGGCTTTTGCTTTCGGCGGCGAGAAAGCTCTGCCAGTTTTCGACGACTTGCGGTTTTATGGCGTATTTCGCGAGGGTATCCAGCAGCGCTTCCCGATGCCCCGCCGTTTCCGCTACGAACAAAATCTTGCCGGGCATTTCGGCAATGAAAGACGAAAGCGCCGCGGCCGGCTGCTTCAATTTCGGATCTATCGCGACAGGCGGAAGCGGCCGGCAGTCGTAGTCGGCCGAGCCGAATTTTTCGGCGGATTTCGCAGGGGATGATGTAATCCAGATTCTGGGATGGGCGCCGAGCCGTTCGGCCAGGACGCTAGGCGTCAGATACAGCAATTCCGGTGGGAGCGGGGGCTTGTCGACATGTCCCGATCGTTGATCGTGCCGTTTTTCGACCTCTCGAAAAAACACCTCGGCAGCGTCATTGATCGAGTGGTGCAGAACAACCGTCGCTTTTTTCGGGAGATAGTCGAACAAGGTTTCGGTTTCGTCCACAAACAGTGGCATGTAATACTCGATCCCACCCGACGCGATGCCTTTGCTGACGTCCTGATATAAAGGATTGTTGATGGACGCTTCGGAAAAATGCATTCGAAAAGCCCGTCGAAACCGTTTAATCGCTTCATCGTCGAAAGGGAATTCGCGAGCGGGAAATAAACTGATTTCCGTGACCTTTTCTAGAGAGCGTTGGGTCTCGGTATCGAAAGTCCGGATCGATTCCACCTCGTCGTCGAAAAGCTCGATGCGATAGGGAACGGTGCTGCCCATAGGGAAAAGATCGATGATCGAGCCCCGTACCGCAAATTCCCCGTGCTGTAGAACTTGGGACACGCATGCATACCCGACGCCTTCCAGCCTTTGCCGGGTTTCTTCGAGATTAAGCCGGCTGCCAACCTTTAATATAAAGGTGTTGGCCAATACGTGGGAACGTGGTGCCAGCCGCTGCATCAGCGTGGCGACCGGGGTGATCAGTATTCCATGCTCGATGCGCGCCAATTGGGCGAGTGTTTTCAATCGCTCCGAGACGATTTCGGGCAGAGGTGAGAAAACGTCATAGGGTAAGGTTTCCCAATCGGGAAAGTGGAGTACCGGTGCGCTTCCGTCGAGAAAGAACTCGATCTCATGTTCGAGCCTAAGGGCGGTTTGTGTATCCTCGGTCACTATCAAATACAGCCGTTTATCTTGCTTAACGGCTTGAGCCAGGGTCAGAGAATCCCCGCATCCGTTTAGGTTTTCCCAGTTGATGGGTGTGTCGTTATGGCCTCGCACGGCTGGTGTGAACGGCGAGATGGCGCCCGAATGTTTTTCAGCTTGATTCATGGCTCTACAGTGATGAATGTAGGGTAAATAACTAAACCGGATAGTGTCGCAGAAAAATTCTGTTCCAAGCGCTCCTGCGAGCGAGTTAGCAGTATTCGGAATGTCTACCTATATATAAGGTCAAATTGTTGACGTGTAGGACAGGCAGCAATACAGCTCAGTTCTTGGAATCCAATCGAAATAACGCCAATTATCCGCTTTGACGCTGGCGTTTGCGGAATCAGCGTTCTTTATTTCTATCTAATTGTCTAAGTTGGGCGACCGCTATTTAGTTAGTAGAGCATATCGGCACAACGATTGGTCGAACCGGTGTATAGGAAGTCCGAGCGAATTGGGCGTCATCAAGAGCGTCACAAAACGATCTCTTGGGAATTTCAACCTCCGAAATATCTTGTCCTCAGCGCATATTCTACGATCACGGGGTCAGACAGCACATGTCTAATCAGAATACAACCTTATTCCTGGATCTATGTCGCCGATGAATACAGGGCGCGAACCGTCAGGTCTTGGAGCAAGTCACTATGCAGAGGGGCACATTCTAAATTCCTTAACGGGGTTAAGCTTCGGAAAACGACTGTTTTTAGTACTCTCCGCGACGAGAGGAGATTATGAGCGATTCTTTTTTTATGTTTTTTTAATATACTAATTACGGCATCACAAGGTAATCTATATCTTGTTACACCAATTTCATAATAGAGGTAATCCATGAAGAGCAATTTAACCGACCTTTCCGAAGCCGAACTGGCGAGCATGATCGAAAATGCCCAGAAAGCCTTGAAAGAAAAGAAGGAAACTAAGCGCAAGGAGGTCATAAGCAAGATAAAGGACTTGGCAACTTCGATCGGTGTTAATGTGGAAATCACAGAAGGCACAAAAGCTTCCGGGAGAAAAGGCAGTAAAGTTCCAATCAAATATCAAAATCCCAATAATCTGTCTCAAAAATGGACCGGCCGTGGCATGAAACCGAAATGGCTGCAAACGCTCATTGAGCAAGGTCATAGACTGGAAGACTTTGAAGTAAAGTCCTGATCGTGTGCTAGAAGGTTCCCGGCTGGAGTGCCGGGTCCCGCTATGGTTTTGCTACGAGTTAAAGGACTTTAAAGGGATTCTGAGTTCCGGAAACTTAGCCGTCGATGATTCTTGCGTTGGGTTTTGCGTTGATCTTTGCTAATCCAGGTAACGTTTGGTTAATCCGGCATACTCTTCGATCCGCCGGTCACGCAGATACGGCCAGATTCGACGGACGTCCTCCGATCGGCGGCGGTTTATCTCGACCACTATAACCCGCTTTTCTTTTTCGTCGGCCTGACAAAGAATCTCTCCCTGCGGGCCTGCGACAAAACTATTGCCCCAGAATAAGATGCCCTTGCTTTGACCGCTGGGATCGGGCTCGTGCCCGATGCGATTGCAGGAAATAACCGGCAGGCCATTGGCAACGGCGTGTGCTCGCTGAATGGTTATCCATGCTTGCAATTGCCGCTGCTGTTCATCGGCGTCATCGTCCGGATTCCAGCCGATCGCCGTGGGATACAGCAGCAAATCGGCGCCGGCAAGGGCCATCAGCCGGGCTGCTTCCGGATACCATTGGTCCCAGCATACCAAGACCCCGAGTTTTCCCAATGAGGTTGTTATAGGTTTGAAACCTATATCCCCGGGCGTGAAATAAAACTTTTCATAATACCCCGGGTCGTCGGGTATATGCATTTTTCGGTACTTGCCCGCTAAAGTGCCGTTTTTTTCCAGTACGACGGCCGTATTGTGATATAGCCCCGGAGCACGCCGTTCGAATAGCGAACCTACAATGACTATTCCGAGCTCTTTGGCGAGTACTCCGAGGATTTCGGTAGTTGGTCCCGGTATGGGTTCGGCCAGGTCAAAGCGACTGCAATCTTCCGTTTGGCAGAAATAAGGGCCGAGATGAAGTTCCGGCAGTAGCACCAGTTTCGCACCTTGGGCTGCGGCCTCTTTCACACCCTGAATCGATATCTTCAAATTGACGTCTTTGTCCGCAGAACCGCAGGCCTGTTGTACCAAACCTATTTTGAATGATTGTGTCATATCAGCTTACTCGAACTGTTTTCGGAAACTGCATGGTCATGCAATGCAGACTGCCGTATTGCCGGATGAGCGGTATACAGGGTATAGCGACGATTTCGCGATCCGGAAAGCAGTCGGCCAAACGCGCCAAAGCCTCGGAATCTGCCGGATCGTCATATACCGGAACCAGAACGGCTTCGTTGATGATCAGAAAATTGGCGTAAGTCGCCGGCAATCGATCGCCTTCCTCACTGTAAATCGGTTTTGGAACATTTAGAGGAATCAGGCGATAAGGTTGACCCGAAAATGCGGCGAAGGTTCGCAGTTGATCCTCCATCGCTTTGAACTCCGTGTATAAAGGATCGCCCGAATCGCTGCACGCGGTATAGGCAATCGTATCGGGCGAACAAAAGCGGGCCAGGGTATCGATATGCGCATCCGTATCGTCGCCCTCGGCATGACCATGGTCGAGCCAAAGGATACAGTCGGCGCCGAGGCTGGTTTTCAACTGATCCTCGATTTGTACGCGAGTCAGTTCCGGGTTGCGGTTGGGGTTGAGCAAGCAGCGGCTGGTCGTCATGATCGTGCCTTTGCCATCCGACTCCACGCTCCCGCCTTCCAGTACGAAGTCGATCTGATTCATGGGCATATCGCCCAGCACCCCGGTCGCGTAAAGCCGCTGAGCCAGTCGGGCGTCGGCCTCGTGGGAATACTTGCCGCCCCAACCATTGAAGCGGAAATCGATAAGCTTCGCGCCCTGTTCGGTTGCGAGCGTAAGCGGTGCCGTATCCCGTACCCAGACGTCGTCGTAAGGCATCTGAGCGAACCGAACCCGATCGAGATTCGCGGCGCAAGCCACCAGGCGTTGATATATGTGCCTTTGATGGGCATCATCCCGGCAAACGATGATCACGGTTTCGCGCCGAGTGATTTCGAGAGCGATCAGGTCGTAAGTTTCTTCAACGGAATTTAGCCACCGCTTGAAATCGCCTTGAGAATAAGGCCAAGCGATCAAAACGGCTGATTGCTCTACCCATTCGGGCGCTAAGACGGATAAAAGTGATGATGTCACGGTCAGAATATGGGTTCTGGAAAAACCCATTATTGTACCGTAAAACACCCGCAGTAGCGGGGGCAGTTAGTTTGGTATACGTTAGAGGAGCTGGTAGGCCATATCTCCGGTCGGCAGCTGATAATAAAAATATCGCCGGTAATGAGTATCCCTCGAAAGGGTATTAATCCGCACAAGACTTTTCTACATAGAGACTGCTATGACGTCGACTCTCGATCCCGAATCGAAAACTACCCGCCTTTCCGTCTCCGGCATGCGCTGCGCCGGATGTGTCGAAGCTGTCGAGAACGCGCTGCGCTCGGTGCCCAATGTGTTTTCGGCCGATGTCAATTTTGCCGATCATTCCGCGTTGGTGCGTGGGAATGTGGATCCTGAGGTTTTGCGGAAGGCCGTGCAGGATGCGGGTTACGATGCAGCGGTGATGGAGGGATTGGAAGATCCGGCCGAGCAGGAGGCTTTGGAAGCCGCCCGTTATCACGCGCTGCTCAACAAGGCCGCCGTCGCCGGTGCGATCGGCGTGCCCCTGATGTTGGCCGAGCACTTGGGCTGGTTTCCTATGTTGGGTGAGCCAGGCGCCGCCGGATTGTGGCTGCTGGTGTCGTTGGTCACGTTGTGGGTTTTGTATTTTTCAGGCGGTCATTTCTTCAAAGGGGCGATTAAGAGTTTGCAGCATCGTCAGGCCAATATGGACACCCTGATCGCCCTCGGCACCGGCGCGGCCTGGTTTTACTCCACCATGGCCATCTTCTTTTCCGACAGCCTGCCGATACTGGCGCGACACGCCTATTTCGAAGCGGCGACGATCATCCTGGCATTCATTAATTTAGGCAGCGCCCTAGAAACACGCGCCCGCGGCAAAACGTCATCCGCAATCCGCCAGTTGATCGGCCTTCAGCCGAGAACGGCGCGCGTGTTGAGGAATGGTCAGGAAGTCGATATTCCGATCGCCGAAGTAGGCCTGGATGAAACCCTGCGGGTAAGACCGGGAGAAAAAATCCCGGTGGACGGCATGGTTATCGAGGGGCATTCCAGTGTGGACGAATCCATGCTCACCGGCGAGTCCATACCGGTCGAAAAAGCCGTGGGCGACGAAATCGTCGCCGGCACGCTCAACCAGTCGGGAACGCTGCTGTTCAAGGCAACCCGCATCGGCCGCGATACCGTATTGGCGCAAATCATAGCCAGCGTTCGAAGAGCGCAGGCGAGCAAGCCGGAAATCGCCCGCCTCGTGGACCGTGTCGCGTCCGTGTTCGTGCCGGCGGTGGTGGCGGTTTCGCTGCTGACCTTCCTCGTTTGGTGGGCGGCCGGGCCCGCGCCGGCTTTTGGCTATGCGTTCGTCACGGCCATGACGGTGCTGGTGATCGCCTGCCCCTGTGCCTTGGGGCTGGCCACGCCGATATCCATCATGGTGGCGGTCGGGAAGGCGGCACAAAAAGGCATACTCATTCGCAATGGCGATGCACTTCAAACGGCGGGGAAGCTGACGTGCATCGTGCTGGACAAAACGGGAACGGTAACGGAGGGCAAGCCGCAGCTGGTAAGAATTGAGAGTGGCCAAGATTGGACCGAGGAGCAGGTATTGCAGTGGGCGGCGAGTCTTGAAACGGGGTCCGAGCATCCGTTGGCGGCGGCGATTCTAACAGCTGCCGCCGAAAGAAGTAGCACGCTTTTGCCCGTTACGGGATTTGCGGCGGTTGCCGGTCACGGCGTCTCGGGCCTCGTCGACAACCGGGCCGTGCTGCTGGGCAATTTGTCTTTAATGATCGAGCAGGGGATCGATTGCGGCCCTTTCGCCGATCGCCTGACCGAACTGGCCGGCGAGGGGCAGACCCCCGTCCTGTTGGCGGTCGACAGAACCGTGGTCGGGCTGCTTTCGGTGGCCGATCCGATTAAGGCGGATTCCAAGCAAGCCGTTGCGCGATTGAGATCCATGGGCGTACGGGTGCTTATGGTAACCGGCGACAACGAGGTTACGGCCAAGGCGATTGCCACCGAGGCCGGCATCGACGAGGTGCGCGCGCAGGTGCTTCCCCAGGATAAGGCAGCCGTCGTGAAAGCCTTGCAGGAGGCTGGGGAGATCGTGGGCATGGTAGGCGACGGCATCAACGATGCGCCGGCTTTGGCCCAATCCAACGTGGGTTTGGCGATCGGCACCGGGACCGATATCGCCATAGAAAGCGGCGATGTGGTGATCATGGGCGGATCGCTCCTAAAAGTGGCCGAGGCTATGGAGCTGTCGCGGGCTACGGTGCGCAACATCAAGCAGAATCTTTTCGGGGCCTTTATCTACAATACGCTCGCCATTCCGATTGCCGCCGGATTTCTTTATCCCGTGTTCGGAATCCTGCTCAACCCCATGATCGCCGGTGCGGCGATGGCGATGTCCTCGGTAACCGTGGTGAGCAATGCCAACCGCTTGCGGTATTTTTGACGGAGTGAAGTCCGTGCGCAAGCAATCCGATCTGTAGCAAAAATGGTAAAATTCTTCGGTTTTTCGGCACGGTTTAGCTGAGGCGGAGGTAAGTTACTCAATGGCAGGTCATAGCAAGTGGGCCAACATCCAACACCGTAAAGGCGCTCAGGACGCCAAACGCGGCAAGCTCTTTACCAAGTTGATTCGGGAGATCACCGTATCGGCCCGGAACGGAGGAGGCGATCCCACGAATAATCCGCGCTTGAGGGCGGCGATGGATAAGGCCCTCTCCGCCAATATGTCCAAGGACACCATCGAACGGGCAATCAAGAAAGGCACGGGGGCTGCGGATGGCGACAATTACGAAGAAGTGCGTTACGAGGGCTACGGGCCCGGCGGGATCGCGGTAATGGTGGATTGCCTTACCGATAACCGCAACCGCACCGTTTCCGAAGTACGTCATGCCTTTACCAAGGCGGGCGGCAATCTGGGCACCGACGGTTCCGTGGCCTATCTGTTCTCGAAGACCGGAATCATCAGTTATCCAGCAGGTGTCGACGAAGACCGGGTGATGGAAGCGGCGCTCGAAGCCGGTGCGGACGATGTCATCAGCAATAGCGACGGTTCGGTCGATGTGCTGGTCGGTCCGGAGCAGTTCGAAGCCGTTCGCGACACGCTCGTGAAAGCCGGGCTTGCGCCGGAGAACGCCGAGGTGACCATGCGCGCCAGCACCAGCGTGGCCTTGGATAAGGATGACGCGGAAAAGATGATCCGCCTTCTGGAGCGGCTGGAAGATCTGGATGACGTGCAAAACGTCTATTCCAACGCGGATATCAGCGAGGACATCCTCGCCCAAATCGCTTAAAGAGGCGGTGTGACCGTCGTTTTAGGATTGGACCCTGGATCGCGATGTACCGGTTACGGCATCGTCCGCGATAGTGACAAAGGACCCGTATTGATTGCTTGTGGGTGTATCCGGACGGAAACAGATCGTTTTCCCGAACGTCTTAGGCAAATCTATGATGGGGTTTATAAAATCGCGCTTGAATACCGGCCCGACGAACTGGCCATTGAACAAGTGTTTATGCACAAGAATGCGGATTCGGCGTTGAAGCTGGGACAAGCTAGGGGCGCGGCCATCTGCGGCGGTCTTGCGGCCGGTTTGCCGGTTCATGAATATGCCGCACGGCAGGTGAAGCAGGCCTTGGTCGGAAAGGGGAGCGCGGACAAGCTGCAAGTTCAGCATATGGTGCGTTTTCTGCTCAAGGTTTCCTCGCCGCTGCAATTAGACGCGAGTGATGCCCTCGGCGTGGCTTTGTGTCATATTCACCATCGGCAGACCTTGCGGCGCCTGCAATTGGCCGGAGTGATGGGGCGATGATCGGATTTCTGCGCGGATTGGTGGTCGCCAAGAAACCGCCTTCTCTTTTGTTGGATGTGCGTGGGGTGGGGTACGAAATCGATGCGCCGATGTCGACCTTTTACAAGCTGCCGAATATCGGCGAAGAGGTGACGCTGTACACCCATCTTGCGATCCGTGAGGATGCCCATAACCTGTTCGGCTTCGTATCCGAGGCGGAGCGCGCCTTGTTCCGCAGCCTGATTCGGGTCAGCGGTGTCGGTGCGAAGCTGGCCCTGGCCATTCTATCGGGCTTGAGCGCCGAAGAGTTCCACCGTTGTGTGGAAGCGCAGGATGCCGCCCGACTGGTGCGCTTGCCCGGGGTCGGCAAGAAAACCGCCGAACGCTTGATCATCGAATTGCGGGACCGCCTGCCCGAGCTGCCCACCGTCCATTTGCCTGGAGCGGGGACGTTGCCGATGCCGGCGGCGAGTCCGGTGGAGGACGCGGTCAGCGCATTGATCGCCCTTGGTTTCAAGCCGCAGGATGCGAGCAATCTGGTTCGTGGTGTTCCGTCCGAGGGAAGGACCAGCGAAGACCTTATACGGTCGGCTTTACAGTCGGCCGCCAAATAGAGATTTACGACGATGCCGACCAACCGCCTGATCAGTCCGAGCGGGAGTCATGAAGAAGATGCCGTAGACCGCGCTATCCGCCCGCGACGCCTGGAAGACTATATCGGCCAAGCGGCCATGCGCGAGCAGATGGCGATCTTCATCCAAGCGGCCCGCGCGCGGCGCGAAGCTTTGGATCACGTCCTGATTTTCGGTCCGCCGGGGCTCGGCAAAACCACCTTGGCGAACATCATCGCCAACGAGATGGGCGTCAGCATACGGCAGACGTCGGGCCCGGTTCTGGAGAAAGCCGGCGATCTGGCGGCCTTGCTCACCAATCTGGAGCCGCGCGACGTTCTCTTTATCGACGAAATCCATCGCTTGAGCCCGATGGTGGAAGAGGTCCTCTACCCGGCCATGGAGGATTACCAGATCGATATCATGATCGGCGAAGGCCCGGCGGCACGCTCGATCAAACTGGATATTCCGCCGTTTACCCTGGTGGGCGCGACCACTCGGGCCGGCCTTTTGACGTCGCCTTTGCGGGATCGATTCGGAATCGTTCACCGTCTCGAGTTTTACACGCCTGAGGAATTGACCCTGATCGTCAGTCGCTCGGCGAAAATTCTCGGGGTCGAAATGAGTACCGAAGGTGCTCGGGAAATCGCGCGCCGGTCGCGCGGAACGCCGCGTATCGCCAACCGGCTTTTGCGGCGGGTTCGGGATTTCGCCGAGGTCATGGCGGACGGCCGGGTAACCGCCGAGGTGGCCGGGAAAGCGCTGGAAATGTTGAATGTGGACCGCAACGGTTTCGACCAGCTCGACCGGAAGCTGCTCCGCACGATGATCGAGAAATTCGAAGGCGGCCCGGTCGGGCTCGACAATATCGCCGCCGCGATCAGCGAGGAACGCGGCACGATCGAGGACGTTCTGGAACCTTATTTGATCCAGCAAGGCTTTATCATGCGCACGCCGAGGGGGCGGGTGGCGACGCGCACGGCTTATCTTCATTTCGGCTTGGAGCCGCCGAAAGCGCTCAATGTAAACGAGGAGCTCTTTTAATTGGCGGACATCACCGAACAAAGCGGGTTTCGCTGGCCCGTCCGCGTGTATTACGAGGATACCGATGCCGGCGGTGTGGTTTATCACGCCAGCTATCTCCGATTTTTCGAGCGCGCCAGGACCGAGTTTATCCGCTCCTTGGGTTTCGAGCAGGACGACCTGCGGTGTCGATACGGCATTCTGTTCGCCGTCCGATCGATGCAGATCGAATATGTGAAAGCGGCCCGGTTCAACGATGCTCTCTGGGTGTCGGCCGAAGTGGAGCAATTGAAGTCGGCAAGTCTGACTTTCAAACAACTGACGACACGGCAGGACAATGAACTCTTGTGCGAGGCTCGGGTGCGTGTCGTTTGTCTCGTCGCCGAATCCTTTCGGCCCACAGCCATTCCTGATTTTTTATTGCAACGGCTAAAAAATGACCTCTGAACTCTCCATATTTAAGTTAATCACCGAAGCGAGCCTGGTAGTCCAAATCGTGATGTTCATTCTCGTTCTGGCGTCGGTCATTTCGTGGACCTTCATTTTCTCGAAATACAAGGAAATCAAGCGCGCCGAGGAGACGTCGGAGGAGTTCGAAGAACGTTTCTGGTCGGGGATCGATCTTGCCGATCTTTACCGGCAATTGGCCAAGGAGGATCACTCGACCGAAGGGCTCGAAAATATCTTTATGGCTGGATTCAAAGAATTCGCGCGGCTCCGGCAGCAGCCGAACATCGGCCCCGATGCCGTGATGGAAGGCGCGCAGCGGGTAATGCGCGTAGCCTTGAATCGCGAACTGGAGAGCCTGGACGAACGGTTGCCGTTTCTTGCCACGGTCGGTTCCACGAGTCCCTATGTCGGGTTGTTTGGTACCGTCTGGGGCATCATGAACTCGTTCCGGTCACTCGGCAGCGTCAAGCAAGCGACTTTGGCCATGGTGGCGCCCGGCATCTCCGAAGCGCTGGTTGCGACGGCCATGGGGCTATTTGCCGCGATTCCGGCGGTGATGGCCTATAACCGGTATTCGACCGAAATAGGTCGGCTCGCCAATCGCTACGAGGCGTTTACTGAAGAGTTTCTGAGCTTACTGCATCGCCAGGCGCACGCAAAATGAACGTATCATCCGGGGGAAGTGGACGCGGCCGTCGCCGTAGGCCTATGGCCGAAATTAACGTCGTTCCGTATATCGACGTTTCCTTGGTGCTGTTGATCATTTTCATGGTTACGGCGCCGCTGCTTCAAACCGGGGTCGACGTGGAACTGCCCCAAGCCGAGGCCAAAACCGTCGATCCGCAGCAGGATCTGCCCATCATCGTATCGATCAGCGCCGAGGGCCGGCTGTTTGTAGATGCCGGCAATCAGGAGGATATCGAAGTCGGTCCCGACGAGCTGACGGCCAAGGTCACGGAAGCTCTCCAGAAAAAGCCGGGGCTAGCAGTCTTGATTCGAGGCGATAAGACAGTGGATTACGGCAAGATCGTCATGGTTATGGCCTCGCTCAAAAATGCGGGCGTTCCGAGCGTCGGTCTGATGACGGGTCCGGCCGAAGACGAATGAGTCATTCCGATTTCAAACGCTACCGCGGTCCGATCGGGTTGTCGCTGGCGCTACATGCCATTCTGATCCTCCTTTTTGCGGTTCAGTTCGACTCCGTCACGCCGGTCGAGCAGCCGCCTCAGCCGGAAATCATTCAGGCCACGGCGGTCGACGAAGTTCGGGGCGAGCAGGTTCAGCATACCAAGCAACGTCAAGAACAGGCGCAGCGGGAAATGCTCGATCAACAGCGCCAGAAAGAGGCGCAGCGTCAGGCTGCGGTTCAACAAGAGAAGCTTGAACGCGAAAAGCGTGCTCTAGAGGAGGCGGAGCGGCGTAAACAGGCCGAGGAAGCAAAGCGGCAAGCCGAGCTCGAAGCCCAAAAGGCCGAGGCAGAAGAAAGAAAGCGTCAGGAGGAAGTCAAGCGCCTCGCCGATCAAAAACGCAAAGCCGAAGAATCCAAGCAAGCCGAGCTGGAGGCTAGGCGTAAAGCAGAAGAGCAGGCATTGCGCAAAGCGGAAGCCGAAGCGAAAAAACGTCAGGAAGACGAGGAGCGCCGTCAGGCCGAGCTTGAAGCCAAGCGTCAGGCCGAATTGGAGGCTAAGCGCAAGGCCGAAGCCGAGATCAAGCGTCAGGCGGAAGCCGAAGCCAAACAGAAGGCCGCGGCCGAGGCCAAGCGCCAAGCCGAGGAGGAGGCGCGGAAGAAAGCCGAAGCTGAAGCCAAACGAAGAGCCGAGGCCGATGCTCAGGCCAAGCGGCAAGCGGAAGCCGAGGCGAAACGAAAGGCTGAACTGGAGGCCAAACAAAAAGCTGAGGAAGACGCTCGAAGAAAAACCGAAGCGGAAGCCAAGAAGGCTGAAGACGCGAAAGAAAGAGCGGAGGCTGAAGCGAAACGTCAGGCGGAACAAGAGTCACGCCGAAAGCTCGAAGCCGAAGCAAAAAAACGTCAGGAAGACGAGGAGCGCCGTCAGGCCGAAGCCGAAGCAAAGCGTCAGGCGGACGAGGATGCTAAGCGCAAGGCCGAAGCTGAGATCAAGCGTCAGGCGGAAGCCGAAGCCAAACAGAAGGCCGCGGCCGAGGCCAAGCGCCAAGCCGAGGAGGAGGCGCGGAAGAAAGCCGAAGCTGAAGCCAAACGAAGAGCCGAGGCCGATGCTCAGGCCAAGCGGCAAGCGGAAGCCGAGGCGAAACGAAAGGCTGAACTGGAGGCCAAACAAAAAGCTGAGGCGGAGGCGAGGAAGAAAGCGGAAGCGGAGGCAAAGCGAAAGGCCGAAGAAGAGGCGCGTCGGAAGGCGGAATTAGAGGCCAAGCTCAAAGCCGAAGAGGAGGCTCGCCGTAAAGCCGAAGCCGAGGCAAAACGGAAGGCGGCAGAAGAAGCCCGCCGGCAGCAGGCTGAGCGCGAGCTGGCGTTACGCGAGCAACTCGAGGAGGAAAATCGTGCTGCCATGGAGCAGCAGGCCAAGAAAGCGGCGAGTGATTGGGCGAATATGTACATCAAGCCGAAAGTCACTCGTTCGTGGCTTCGCCCGCCCTCCGCGAAAAGTGGGCTGTCCTGTATAATTCAAGTCCGCTTGCTGCCAGGTGGCGAGGTGGCGGATGTGCAGGTGGTCAGCAGTAGCGGCGACTCGACTTTCGATCGGTCTGCCGAGGCTGCCGTCCGCAAAGCATCACCCTTGCCTTGGCCTTCTGATCCAAAAGTGGCGGAACAGCTTCGATCATTTAAGTTCACGTTCAAGCCCGAATAATTCTTGTCCAGGTGTTTGATGAATAGACGATTTCGCAGCGTTTTCTTTTTGAGCGCCTTTCTCATGTTGTTCAGCGGATGGGCGCGCTCCGAATTGAACGTGCAAATTACTCAAGGTGTCGAAGGCGCCATGCCGATCGCCGTAGTACCTTTCGGTCAGCAAATGTTGTCGGGCGACAACATCGGCAGCATCGTTGCGGCGGATTTGGCACGCAGCGGACGCTTCAAGCCTTTGCCAGAAAGCGAAATGCTGGAAACGCCGACATCGCCCGAGCAGGTCCGATTCCGCACCTGGCAGGCTTTGGGACAGGATCATCTGGTCATCGGGCGGGTACAGCCGGGTGCCGGCAGCCAGTACGAGGCCGAATTTTTCCTGTACGACGCGATCAAGGGCACGCTGCTGACCAGTGCCAAAATCCCGTTCAATGCACCGGAGACGCGCCGCACCGCGCACCGCATCGCCGACATCATTTATCAGCAGTTGACGGGCGAGCCCGGCGCCTTCGCGACCCGTGTCGCTTACGTGACTGTGACCGGCGACGGCCCTCGCGGGCGTCAGTATCGTCTCCAAATCGCCGATACTGACGGGTATAACCCGCAAACCATCATTAGCTCGGTCGAACCGCTAATGTCCCCGGCTTGGTCGCCGGATGGCAAGCGCATCGCTTATGTGTCATTCGAGAACAAGACCTCGGCCATTTTCATCCAAACCCTCGCGACGGGCGAACGTCAGAAGGTGTCCGACACACCCGGCATCAACGGGGCGCCGGCTTGGTCGCCGGATGGCTCTCAATTGGCCATGACCCTGTCCAAGGACGGCAACCCGGATGTGTATGTGATGAATTTGGCGTCCCGTTCACTGAGGCGGGTTACGGATCATATCGGCATCGATACCGAACCGAATTGGTCGCGGGACGGCGGGAGTATCGTATTCACCTCGGATCGCGGCGGAAAGCCACAGCTATATATTGTGTCGTCCTCCGGCGGACCGGCGCAGCGCCTGACTTATGAGGGCGAATACAACGCACGCGGCGTATTCTCGCCCGATGGCCGCAGCATCGCGATGGTCCACGGCAACGGCGGCGACTACCGGATCGCCGTGATGGACTTGCAGACCAGGTCATTGCGTGTACTGACCAAGGGACGCCTGGACGAATCGCCGGGTTTTGCGCCTAACGGCAGCATGATTCTTTATGCCTCGAAAAGCGGCGGAGTAGGGCAGTTGGCGGCAGTTTCCGTCGACGGTAGGGTTCAACAAAGTCTCCGTATCGATAGCGGGCAGGTGCGCGAGCCGGCGTGGTCACCATAGTCCCAATGAAAACGGGTTTGGCGCAAAACCGGAAGCTTACAATAACCAGTGGATTCAATTAATTCTTGCTAGTGGGGAAAACACATGAAACTTCTCAAGACTGCATTGGTCGTCTCTATGATGTCTCTAGCCCTGAGCGGCTGTAGCTCCAAGGGCGGCGCGCAAGGCGAAGGCACGGCCGATGCCGGTGCCGGCATGGAAGGCGGCGCTGGCGGCCCGCAGATCAGCAAGTACGGCGAAGGCGCGGGCGGTGGCGCGTATGGCGGCGCCAGTTACGGTGCGGGCACCGGCGGTACGGGCGATCCGATGCTGGACGATCCGTCCAGCCCGTTGTCCAAGCGGGTCATCTACTTCATGTACGATAGCTACGAAGTGTTGCCGGAGTACCAGCAAGTTGTCAGCGCTCACGCCAGCTATTTGGCTTCGCATCCAGAGCGTAACGTCATTTTGGAAGGACATGCCGACGAGCGGGGCTCTCCGGAGTACAACATCGCGCTGGGCGAGCAGCGCGCCAAGGCCGTAGCCAAAATGATGCAATTGCAGGGCGCTTCCGGCGGTCAGATGCAAATGGTCAGCTTTGGCGAGGAAAAGCCTGTCGTGTCAGGCCACGATGAATCGTCCTGGGAGCAGAACCGTCGGGTGGAAATTTCCTATTCGGGACGCTAAGCGATATGCGCCTTAAAAAGCCGGTTTTTACATTGCTGTTCTTGGGATTGTTGCACGGGACGGTTGCCTGCGCCCAGCAATACGACCAGATGTATGATCGACGGTACGATCAAAATCAAACCGGCTATGGGGTGCCCACCCTAGAGGAGCGCGTCTCCCAGTTAGAGAAACGCTTCTCGGGGAACACCTTGATCGAGATGTTCAATCGGATGGAGCAGTTGCAGGCGGAAGTCCTTAAGCTCCGCGGCGAAATGGAGGAGCTTTCCCATAAGCTTGAAGGAGCGCAAAAGCAGCAACGAGATATGTACACGGACCTGGATCAACGTATACAGCAGTTGGCTGCCGGCGCTGCCGCTGCGCCACAGATGCCTGCCGACCAGTCCGCTTCGTCCGATGGCAATTTGACGGCTCCCGCAGAATCGGCAATGCCGCCGCAAGCTCCCGCGCCGGCGGCGGCCGATTCCGGAAATCGCCAGGCCGTCTATCAAAAAGCATTCAATACCTTAAAAGAAGGGAAGTATCCGGAAGCGATCAAGGAATTCAAAAGCTTCGTCGCGGCCTATCCGACCGGCGAATACGCCGACAATGCATATTACTGGCTCGCGGAAGCGTATTACGTTAATCGCGACTTCAATGCATCGCGCGACACGTTCCGGAAAGTCATCAAGGACTTTCCGCAAAGCACTAAAGTGCCGGATGCCTTGCTGAAACTTGGTTTCATCGAGTATGACACGGGGCAAAAGGCGAACGCGAAAGAATTGCTAACCGAGGTCGTCAAGCGCTATCCCGACTCCAGCGCCGCAAAAATGGCGGAGAAACGATTGGACAAGATGCGACAAGAGAAGCGCTGATTTTCTAGCAGTGCCTGATTTGTGGATCAACTCCGAGTAACCGAAATCTTCTATTCCCTGCAAGGGGAGTCCCGCACCGTGGGACTGCCGACAGTCTTCGTGCGTCTGACCGGGTGCCCGTTGCGTTGCGTGTATTGCGACACGGCTTACGCATTCACCGGCGGCCATAAAATGGCCATAAGCGAAATTATGGATGAAGTCAGGTCGTATCGTCCCCGCTACGTGACCGTCACCGGGGGCGAGCCTTTGGCGCAGCGAGGGTGTCTCGCCTTGCTGGATGCTTTAGTCACGGAAGGTTACGAGGTTTCGCTGGAAACCAGCGGTGCCCTGGATGTGTCGGAAATCAATCCGAAAGTCGTCAAAGTTCTGGATCTCAAGACGCCCGCGTCCGGCGAGGAAGGGAAGAATCGGTATCTGAACCTGGATTTTCTCGATCGAAAAGATCAGCTCAAGTTCGTCATCATGAACGAAGCCGATTATCAATGGGCCAAGCTCAAGATGAAGGAATACGGCTTGTCGGATCGCTGCGAAGTGCTCTTCTCGCCGGCTATGGGCACACAAGATCCTGCGGAACTTGCCGAGAAGATCTTGCGCGACCGTTTGCCGGTCCGCTTTCAAGTACAGCTACACAAGATTCTCTGGGGCGATACGCCCGGACATTGATCCTAGAAACGGCAGTTGACCGCTTAGATGCACCAGAAAAGTCATATGAACCCGGACTGTCTTTCCTTTGATTCGTTTCACCGTTTAGGAAACTCCGCTACGCACCCGATGGCACGGCGGGCGGGCCGCCTGGCGGCGTTGCTCCTCCAATCGCAAACGGTCGTCCTGGGAGCGCCAGGACGCCCCTTCCTTGTGGGAGACTACCCCGCGGCGTCGTCGCGCCTTGCCATCCGGCTCGCCCGCCGCACCCTAGGGCGCATCCACCGGCCGTTTCTAGGATCATGAAAAAAGCGGTTGTTTTGCTCTCGGGCGGACTCGATTCGGCGACTACGCTGGCTATCGCGAAGTCGCAAGGATACGAGTGTTACGCCCTCAGTTTCGATTACGGACAACGCCATAGCGTGGAGCTCGACGCCGCCCGACGTATCGCGCAGAGCTGCGGCACGATCGAGCACAAGATCATCCGAATAGGTCTTGGCGAATTCGGCGGTTCGGCGCTTACCGACGCCCGCATCGCCGTGCCCAACACGCCGCAGGAGGGCATTCCGGTCACCTATGTCCCCGCACGGAACACGGTTTTCCTGGCATTCGCCCTCGGCTGGGCAGAAGTGCTGGGCAGTGCGGACATTTTCATCGGCGTGAATGCCGTCGATTATTCCGGCTACCCCGATTGCCGGCCGGAGTATATCGAGGCTTTCGAGCGCCTGGCGAACCTGGCAACCAAAGCCGGCGTCGAGGGGGAGCAGTTCAAGGTGCATGCGCCCTTGATCATGCTCAAGAAGGCCGAAATCATCCGTATCGGGACAGATTTAGGCATTGATTATGCTTTGACGGTGTCATGTTATTCGGCTGACGATGACGGGCGAGCCTGCGGTTCGTGCGACTCGTGCAGATTCCGGAAAACCGGTTTCATAGAAGCCGGTATTCCAGATCCGACGCGCTACAAGTCCTAACCATCGTCTAGCTCGGCTTATGCTTCCGGCTTGCCGCTATTTGCCGGGTATTTTGCCGCTGAGCGAATACGCGAAAGCGATCACTTCGGCTACGGCAAGATAGAGTTCCCGCGGAATTTCATTGCCCAGTGGTATTTTGGCCAACACGTTCGCCAACCCCTCGTCCGTGTGTAGCGGAACATTGTGTTCCCGCGCCCGCTCGATAATCTGCTCTGCAACGGCCCCCTTGCCCTTGGCTGTTACCCGCGGCGTGTTTTTTCCGTCGTAATGGAGGGCGACGGCAATTTCGGGAGGATTGACGAGCCGGCTCATGCGCGGAGGTCCAGTAGCGGCGTAGCGGGATTTTCGGCGAGTTGCGAACGCGGTGGTCGATCCAGGGCCGTCAGTTGGCCTACAGTCAGCCCCGCGCCATGGAGTCGCGCTTTCAGACGCTCGCACTGCTCGCGGATCAGGTCGGACGTCGCTGCCGTGTCACTCCATAGATAAGTATCGATTCGGTCGCCCTTCAAGACGATGCGTGCACAGAATGTCCCAAGTCCGGGCGGATGCAATTCCAGCGTGAGCGACCAGTAGTCTACGGCGTCCACGCTGCCGGACCTCGCATCCTTGGCGATAAGCAATTTTGCCGCGTCTTTATGCTGCCCATCGGTAAAGGGGATTTCCAATTGCCAAATAGATGGAGCAGTATCGTTCTTGGGCAGGGACGCGAGCTGGTCCATGACCACCCTGGCGAGCGCGGCTTCGACTTTTTGCGTGATACGTTCGGCTCTAAATTCATTCCCCGGCACGGGGGCATTTTGTTCGTCCGATGCAGTGGGACCGGTACGGCGCATGGCTGACAGTTCTTGCTCCCAGTCGCGTGGCGTAGCGGATTGTGCGTCCTCTCGTATTTTCGGGGAATCCTTTTCTCCCCGCTCCGGGGTTCGTGCGGTTTGCCCATCCGGGGGCGCCTTATCTTCGGATGCGCCGGCGTCTTCGAAATAAAGCGCGGATAGCTCCGCCTGCGCTTCGGTATCGGCGATTAGCGGTTGGGTATGAATCCCTTCGATTGGGATTTCGGCATCCGCCGGGGCATTCGTCGGATCGGGCGTGGCTTTCCGATTTGTTGGAAGCATTTTCAGGCTATCGAGAACGCGCAGCAGTTGCGCTTTGAAATCCGAATCGGCGAAGTCGGGCGGCAAATCGGCATGGCTAGCGAGCTTCGCTTCAAGAAACACTCCCGAATTCCGAAGGCCGGCTTCTACGCCTTCGGGCGTCGTCAATTCGGATTTTCTCGGAATTGAAGCCAACAGATTTTCTAAGGCTTGTATAGTCGGATTGGGCAAGGCGGACGTTTGTCTGGCCTGAGCGATGAGGCCGTGAAGTTCCTGAATCACATCGGCGAGTGGCTCGTGTTTTGGCAGAAACTGGCGTAAAGCCTGCTGAACCGTCGATTCCGGTGCTACGGCATCGGAACCGCGCGGCATCATGCGAAGCTCGGGCGTTGCCCCAAGCCTAAACACTTCGAGTTCGAGTATTTGTCCCGGCTTAAGGTTCGCGCTGCTGTGTGCCGCGAGCGTTCGTCCGCTGGCATCGAGCCGTAGAAGAAAGGCGTTATCTTTGAGCTGCGCCTGAACGACGGCTCGAAGAATATCCCCGAGCCTCAGCGGCTGCGATCCAGCTTGAAGGAGGGGAGTCGTCGGGATGAGGACGGGCAGCCGGATTTCCATCAGTGTCAACGCGTAAGCATTTGCTGGATTTGCAAAATTTCTTCTTTGGCCAGGCCGAGTACGTCTTTGCTCAAATCCGTGGCCGGCTGTCCCACCATGAGTTTCCGATAGGCCGGAATTTCATCCATGCGGGGATATTTATGAATCTGCAGCGTGCCGACGAAACTGTGCAACTGGGACAGGATAACCAGATCGGTGTAATCCGGAGCGCCGGGGTGATCGCGAAACCAATTTTCGGCGTGGACGGTCACATCTTCGAAATCCGCAGGAAAATTCCACTTCCTCAAAATCATCGCGCCGATGGGCGCGCGTAGGGTTTGGATCGCCTGATCGAGGTGGCGGGGATCGGCAATCAGTTCCGGATGCCGATCGGCGAAGGTAAGGATAGGAACGCTGCCGATATCGTGAACCAGTGCAGCCAGCATTGCCCGATCGGGATCGAATCCCCGAGTTTTGTGGGCGAGCACGGCACAGATGGCGGCGACGTAGCTGCTGTGCGCCCACAGTTCGTGCATCCGCTTCCGAATCTGAGGCGACTTGGCGATAAACACGGCCTTTAGGGAAAATGTGGTGATCAAGTGCTGCGCCGCTTTGAGCCCGAGCCGCGTCAAGGCCTCGGGGCAACTCTCTATTTTCTTGCGGCCGTGATAAATCGGACTGTTGGCGATATGAATCAGCCGTGCAGTAATGGCCGGATCGATCTGTACGACCCGTGCGATCTTCGAATTATTCGCTCGGTCGTCGTTGATCGCCTTGCGAATCTTGAGAGAAATGTCCGGGAGCGTGGGCAGTGCAAGCTTTTCCGCCCGCATTTCCTGATAGCAGAGCTGTAATAAGGGGTTTTGAAGCGTATCTGCTGTTTCGAGAGTCATTACAAATGGAATGCGGTTATAAGGACACTTAGGCCGCTTAATTCGAGAAAATTATAAAGATAGTTTGGTTCCAATCCCTCGTTACTGCGGTTGGCCTTCGCAATAAAGGAATGTGCCGGATTTTGGTATTATTATCCTCTTTCCTCCATTTCCGAGTCACCGAGCGTCGACGATAGAAGTCGGCAGCTCTAAGCCTTTTTTCAGGATTATTCGAATGACCATACGCACCCGATTTGCTCCCAGTCCCACGGGGTATTTGCACGTTGGCGGCGCGCGAACGGCGCTTTTTTCCTGGCTTTACGCACGCAAGCACGGCGGCACCTTCATCCTGCGTATCGAGGATACGGACTTGGAGCGCTCCACGGTCGAGGCGGTCAATGCGATTCTTGAGGGGATGACCTGGCTCGGGTTGGAATACGATGAAGGACCGTTTTTTCAAACCGACCGTTTTGACCGTTATGAGGCGGTTGCGCAGCAATTATTGGACGAGGGGAAAGCTTATCCGTGCTATTGCACGAAGGAAGAACTGGATAGCTTGCGTGCGGAGCAAATGGCGCGCAAGGAAAAGCCGCGCTACGACGGGCGCTGCCGCCATCGCACCGAGCCCCGCGAAGGCGTTCAGCCGGTATTACGGTTTCGCAATCCCGATGATGGGGAGGTCGTCATCGACGATCTCGTGCGCGGGCGGGTTGTAGTGAAAAACAGCGAATTGGACGATCTCATCATCGCCCGCTCGGACGGCACACCCACCTACAACTTTACCGTTGTGGTCGATGATCTCGATATGCAAATCACCCATGTGATCCGCGGCGACGATCATCTCAACAACACGCCGCGCCAAATCAACATTTTAAAGGCCTTAGGCGCGCCGTTACCGAAATATGCGCACGTGCCGATGATCCTCGGGCCTGACGGGGCCAAGTTGTCGAAACGCCATGGAGCGGTCAGCGTGATGCAATATCGCGATGACGGCTATTTGCCTGAGGCGCTTATCAATTATCTGGTACGCCTCGGCTGGTCCCATGGCGATCAGGAGATCTTTTCAGTGGACGAAATGATCGAGCTGTTCGATGTGAATGACATTAATCATTCAGCCTCGGCATTCAATCCGGAAAAGCTGTTATGGCTGAACCATCACTACATCATGCACAGCAATCCTTTGCATGTTACGCATCATCTGCGCTGGCATCTGGGACAACTGGATATCGACCCCACTCAGGGGCCTGATCCCGTCAGGGTGGTCGAAGCGCAGCGCGAGCGCTGCAAGACTCTGGTCGACATGGCGAAGGCGAGCGTCTTTTTTTACAAAGAGTTCGAAACGTACGATGAGAAGGCGGCCAGCAAGAACCTGACGGCCGATAGCGCAGGGACCTTGCAGGCACTGGAAGCAAGACTGCGAGCGCTGGATGTCTGGACCCGCGAGGCGATTCATCAGGTTGTGGTAGAGACTGCGGAAACGCTTGGGGTGAAGATGGGCAGCGTCGCTCAGCCGCTTCGGGTTGCCGTGTCGGGAACGACAGTGTCGCCTCCCATCGATCTTACCTTGGAGTTGTTGGGAAAGGACACGACGCTTTCCCGAGTCGGCCGAGCCATCGCCTATATCAATAAAAAATCCTAGACAAACGCGAAGCGTTTCTTTAATATTCGCGTTCTCGGTCGCGTGGGGCCATAGCTCAGCTGGGAGAGCGCAACAATGGCATTGTTGAGGTCGCGAGTTCGATCCTCGCTGGCTCCACCACTTACCGACCGATAAAGTTCCTTGTCCCCATCGTCTAGAGGCCTAGGACACCGCCCTTTCACGGCGGTAACAGGGGTTCGAACCCCCTTGGGGACGCCATATCGATATGAATCTGGGCGCTGGTGTGCCCAGACATTCCGGATCTCCTCTATCCATCGTACCGACCAGCGCTTTCGCCAGGGTTTCCACCTCCCCCTTCAGTTGGATCGTGGTGCCGGTTACCCGAATCTCGCTTACCAGGAGCTGGAGATAGCGCTTGCCGAATCCGCTGTTCGGATCCAAAAGCCGTTCCCGCAGCACCTGAATAAAGGCCGCAATCTTCGCTGGCGTTAAGCTGTCCAAGGGCGTCCTCCGCTGTTGACGAAGACCCGCCATTTCGCTGAGGAGCGTCTCCCGCTGGCGTTTCAGCGCCTCCACTCGAGCCGAGAGGGTTTGATCAAGCGGCAGAATGCCTTGCTCTACGGCTTCATACAATCGTTGAAGGCCGGTTTCCGTTGTCGTGAGCGCCTGTTGGACCTCATGGAGGCGCTGATCATCCGCTGTCCGGTGCTCTTTCAGTCGCCGACGCAAAGCGTTCAGCATGGCGGTGACTCGAGGCACCGTGAAGACCCGGTCTGCCAATCGCTCGAGCACCAGCCGGTCGGTTTTGGCCCGGGGCAGGTTGGGCGTCGGGCAGAGGTGCGTCGCCTTGCTGAGCTGGGTCGTACACTTGTAATACTGATAACGGCCGCTTTTTCCCGTGGCCAACGCCATGCTACAGCCGCAGTGGCCGCATTTCAGGAGCCCCGTCAGGAGCGTCTGGCTGCTCACGATCTTGGGCGGCCCCTGGGTGGGCTGGCGATTTTCCCGCAAGCGCTTCACCTGATCGAACAGCTCGGGATCGATGATCGGCTCCACCTCAACGTACACCCACTCGCTTTCCGGCTTCGGCTTTTGATTCCGCACGTCATAGGTGTTGAAGACCCCTTGGCCCCGGTAGACGGTGTCCGATAGGATTTGTTGGATTTTCTGATTGCGCCAGGGACGCCCCCGCATCCTGATCCCGCGGCTGTTGAGATAATCGGCAATGGCCTTCATGCCCATCATCTGTCCCCGGTGCCCCTGGAGATAAAGGGTATAAATCTGCCGCACCACGGCGGCCTCGTTCTCCTCGACGGCCAAGCGCTTTTTCTTGCGGCCGCGGTTGCCGACCTGATCGGTTTCTTTTAGCCGATAGCCAAAGGGCGGCTTCGCGCCATTGAAAAAGCCTTGCCGGGCGTTCTCCTTCATGCTGCGAAGGGTGTGCTTGGCGTTCTCCTTGCTTGAATACTCATCAAAGAGCGAAAAAATTTGCCGCGCCATCTCCCCTGCTGGATCGTCACTCGTCTGCTGACTGATGGAGATGATCCGAACGCCTACCTTTTTGAGCCGACGCTCATAGAGTCCAAACTGAATCGAATCCCGGAAGAAGCGGGAGAGGGAATGAATGATGATCGCCTCGAAGGGCGGCGGACTGAGCAAGGCATCCGCCATCATCTGCTGTAGTACCGGGCGGCGGTCATCCATGGCCGAAGCGCCCGGCTCCACGTATTCTTTGGCAATAATATGATCGTGGCGGTCACACCAGGCTCTCATCTGGTTAAGCTGGTCTGGGATCGACAAGTCGGCTTCGGCTTGCCGACTGGTCGAGACCCGGGTGTTGATTTGCACCTAAATCTGACCCAGGTTTTGCACTGAACTTTGACCCGCCTGAGAGAGCCATTATAGGGCTGCGGTAACGGCGGTTTTTCTGGATTTCACCTCCCGGTGTTGCTGGGTTGGGCTGTTCTTGAAGCGATAGCTCTCGTTGCCGGTCTCGACGATATGGCAATGATGAGTCAGGCGGTCGAGGAGCGCCGTCGTCATCTTGGGGTCACCGAAGATGGTGGCCCACTCCGAGAAGCTGAGGTTGGTGGTGATGATCATACTGGTTTTCTCATACAGCTTGCTGATCAGGTGGAAGAGCAAGGCGCCGCCGGCCTGGCTGAAGGGCAGGTAACCCAACTCATCCAGGATTACCAAATCCGTATGGATCAAGCGATGGGCGATCTGGCCTTGCTTGCCCGCCAGCTTCTCCTGCTCCAAGACGTTGACCAGATCGACCGTCGAGAAGAACCGCACCCGCCGATGCGCTTGCAGGATGGCCTGGACGCCGATGGCGGTGGCGAGATGAGTTTTCCCGGTGCCGGGTCCGCCGATTAGGACGAGGTTGTGGGCTTCGGCCATGAAGTCGCCCCGGTGGAGCTGGCGGACGAGAGCTTCATTTACCACACTCTGGGTGAAGTCGAACCCGACGAGATCACGATAGGCGGGAAAACGGGCGATCTTCATCTGATAGTTCACCGAACGGACTTCCCGCTCGGCCACCTCGGCCTTGAGCAGGGTCTCCAGGATGGGGGTGGCCTGGACATAGGCGGGCGAACCTTGCATGGCCAGGTCTTCGACGGCTTGCGCCATGCCGAAGAGCTTGAGGGCTTTCAGTATCGTGACCATCGGATTAGGCGACATCACGGGTTCCTCTCAAGCGATCATAGCGGGTGACATTGGCCTCTGGTTCAAGGGTGAGCGTCAGCGCCTCGGGCGTGTCTACGGGGCCTGGATTCGGCACTTCCAAGGCTCGACCGAGCAGATTGAGGATGTGCGGCTTGGAAGGTGCGCCAGCCTCCAGGGCCTTTTCGACAGCGGCGAGCACCGCCTGCTCCTCGTGATGAAGTACCAAGGCCAGGATGTCGACCATCTCCCGGTCCCCGCCCGGCCGCTTCAACAGCAGGGCTTGCAGGCGTTTGAAGCCCTCCGGGAGTTCGGCAAAGGGGGCACCATTCCGTAACGCTCCGGGCTTGCGCTGTAGGACCGCCAGATAATGCCGCCAGTCGTAGACTGTCTGGCCCGTGGTGTGCCACCGCTGGATGATCCTAGGATGTTCCGCGATCACCTGGTCCTCGGCAACGATCACCAGGCGATGGGCATACACGCGCAGACTGACCGGCCGGTTGGCGAAGGACGCCGGGACGCTGTAGCGGTTCCGCTCGAAGTGGATCAGACAGGTCGGTGAGACGCGCTTGGTGTGTTCGACGAAGCCATCGAAGGGCGCCGGCACGGGCATCAGCAGCGAGCGTTCCTCCGCCCACATCTCGGCTACGGTGCCGGACCGTTCGGGATGACGGAGCTCGTGCCACAGGGCCAGGCAGCGCTCCTCCAACCACCTATTGAGGGCCTCCAGTGTTGCGAAGGCGGGCGCGCCTTGCCAGAGGCGATGCCGAGAATCCTGCACGGTCTTCTCGATCTGGCCTTTTTCCCAGCCCGCCGCCGGATTACAGAACTCGGCCTCGAACAGGTAGTGGCTGGCCATCGCCTTGAAACGAGGGTTGATGTCCCGGACCTTGCCTTTGCCGACTCGGTCGACGGCCGTCCTCATGTTGTCATAGATGCCGCGGCACGGCACCCCACCGAACACCCGGAAGGCATGGTGGTGGGCGTCGAACAGCATCTCATGGGTTTGCAGAAGATAGGCCCGGAGGAAAAAGGCCCGGCTGTAGGAAAGTTTGAGCTGAGCTACCTGCAGCTTGGTGCGCTCACCGCCGATGACCGCCCAATCCTCGCTCCAGTCGAACTGAAAGGCTTCCCCGGGTGAGAAAGCCAGTGGAATGAAGGTTCCCCGCCCAGCGGTTCGGGCCGCCTCCTGTTGGGATTGCCGCCACTGCCGGGCAAAGGCGGCTACCCGGTCGTACGAGCCGCGGTAACCCAGGACCACCAAGTCCGCATGCATCTGCCGCAGGTTCCGCCGCTGCTTGCGGTGCTTGGCCGCTTCGGTCTTGAGCCAGAGCGCCAGCTTGGGGGCAAACGCGTCCAGCTGGCTGGGGCTATGCCGCTCTGGATACCGGGGTTCCACCACGCCCGTCCGCAGATACTTCCGGATCGTGTTTCTTGACAGCCCGGTACGCCGAGCGATTTCGCGGATGGAAAAACCATCCCTGAGGTGCCAACGCCTGATCACACTTACTAACGCCACGTCGATCACTCCTTCGTCTCCTGCTCATTGCCAAGCAGGGCAGTGTCAATCGTGGGTCAAAATTCGATGCAACTTTCTCGGGCTGACGGGTCAGGATTGGATGCAAATCAACACTTCGGGATCCGGCCGAGCTGCCGCCGAGACTAGCTTAAACCGGTTTAGAGAGGAGTCGGACGCCTATTGCCGCCGACGCGGCATACCGTTCAGCTCGTGCGAGACCTCGCGGACTTGGGACCGATGGCTGATCGATCACCTCAGAAAACTCGAGGCTTCGAATGATTGAGTGGTCGTCGCCCGGATGGCTCTGGGGTCTCGTCGTTCTGCCGCTGGTTTGGGCTTTGCACAAACTACGGGCCAGACGCGGAGAATTTGCGGTGTCCGCCGTATTTCTGTGGCGATACGCGGCATTCGAAGAAACAACAGGAAGCCGCTGGAGTTCCGCCGATCCGGCATGGCGCCGCCGTGCTCTGATCCTCGCCCTGCTGATTCTCGCCGAGGCCGGAGCCCACTGGAGCGACTCGCGCTTTATCGAAATCTGGCTGGACGATTCCGTGAGCATGCTGGTTGACGAGGGTAAAGCGAAGCGCCACGAGATGGCCTTGCAGGTTTTGCGCGAAGCCCTAGACGACTTGTCTCCCTTCCGGGCGGTCATTCATTCGTTGACGTATCCCGGCCGTTCCGTCCGCTTTGATTCCTCATACGCGAATCGCTGGGAAGGGGAAGTCGAGAGCTGGTTTCAAGATCCCGGGCCCGGTGTCCAGATGCCTCTGGCGATGGAAATGAGCCCCGATGCCGGTCATTGGTTAGTCACCGATGGGGCCGATTCCGATGTAAATCGCTGGGCGGATGCCGCGCAATTGAGTCGTATCGTGCAAGTGGGCACGGCGCGCGACAACCTGGCACTCACCGCTCTCTCTCTGCGGCCGTCGCTCAAGAGCGAGAACGGATTGAACGGCATTCTGGAACTGGCGAACGCGGGCGATGCGGAAGCCCGGCGGACGATCGAGCTTTACGTGGGCGAACGTATGCTCCGAAGCTGGCCGGTGGTCGTATCGAGCGGAGGCACCGAAACGCTTGCATTCGATCTGCCGAAACCGGTCGACGGTCCGCTCATCGCGCGCAGTAAACCGGCCGACGCGCTCACTTACGACGACGAATTGGCCCTGGCTTATCCGCAAAGAGTTTATGCACGACTTTTCGGCGCTTGCGGGCGTCACTTATCGGCGGCCTTGAGCGTGCATCCCGCCCTGACGTTTCCATCTGACGACGGAAACGATGCCGATCTCGCCGTCGTCTGCGGAAACGGCGAAGCCGGCGCGGGCCGGGTGCGGATTCGTTTTCAACGAACGGAGCGCTCCCATACGCTCGGCAAACCGGTTCTGTGGACATCCGGGGCGCGAGAACTGAAACACGTGTTTCTCGACCACCGATGGCTACGCGCTTTTCCTGTCGGTGCGTTTGGCCCGGATTCCGGCAAGGCGCTCCTCGCCGCAGGATCGGAGTGGCTGATCGCCTCTAACGAAAATCCCCGCGAGATTGATGTTCGCCTCGACATGGAATTTCAGGCGTTCGCGGAACGGCCCGAATATCCAGTGCTGATCGCCGGATTGATAGAGCGGCTCTTGCCGGAGGCGCGTCTCGACCGGGTGTATGAGGCCCGGCGCTCGCGCGGCGAGTCGCGGATAGCCCCCTTACCGATGCCCGAACCGATGGCTGCGCCGGATCTGATTTCAGGCGGAGCCGGTGTCGATCTGAGTCCTTATCTGATCATCGGAGCGATTGGGCTGCTGGTGCTGGATATGCGACGATACATCGGGCGGGCGGAAAAATTCGCAAGCCGGTTTGAACGCCCATGACCGGTGACATCCCGTTATCCCGCGCTCTGTATGCCCGCTTGGGCGTTTTTGGCCTTTTGCTGCTGGCTCTGTTCAATCCGACGATATCCCGGAACTCTGCCATCGAAGAGTTTTTCATTCTCCTGGATGACTCCGCGAGCATGGGGAACGGACTCGATACGACATGGCCGGTGTTGGCGCAACAGCTCGCCGAAGCTCCGGACGCGGAACTCCATATCATCCGTTTCGCCGCCGCAGCGGTCGACGATTACTCCACATCCATAGACGGACAGAATGAGCGGGAGAAATTACTGTCGTCACCGAGTTATCCCCGGCGGCTGCCCCTGGACCGTAGCGCCACCGATCTCGAGACGGCTTTGCGAGCCGCGCTCCGGCAGGTTCGTCCGGAACGATCATCCGCCCTGCTGGTGGTCAGCGACATGCGTGAAACCCGGGGCCAAGCGGAACAGGCCCTGAAAATAGCCGCCGCATCGGGTGTTCCGGTCTACGGCTTTATCCCATCCGGTGAAGCTGACTCTGGAGATGGCGCGATTCTGGACCTCCAATACCCGATTTACGTTCATGCCGGGCAGAAGATCCCTGTCGTCGTTCGCGTATCCGGCTCTCCCTCGACGACGGGGCGGCTGGCGTTGCGGGTGAACGGGCAGGATCGCGAAAGCATCGAAATCGATTTCGGGCAACAGGGTGAAAACGTCACCCAGATTCCGGTAGACCCCTGCCCGCCGGGCATATGCAGGCTCGAATTCTCACTGGAGTCCGGTACGGACCGGAATTCCCGCAATAACGCGCGTATCGCGCTGGTTAATGCACTCGACCCGCGGCCCATCCTTTACGTCAGCTCGGCAAACCGCCCGCCGCCCGCCGCGCTCGGCCTACAGCGAATAGGACGGGCCGTACGGATCATCCCACCGGTGGAGTTTCCCCGGCGTGAGCTCGACATGCAAAGCTGGGGCGCAGTGGTTTTGGACGACGTGGCCATCGGCGACATGGCGCCGGATGCCTGGTCGGCCTTGATCGACAGCGTGCGTCGGTCGGGGCTGGGACTCCTCGTGCTGGGCGGTGCGAACAGCTTCGGCGCAGGCGCTTACCGCCATTCGGCCCTGGAGAAAATCTTGCCGGTGACCGCCGAAGGCCGGGACACCCAGCAGGCGGCATCGGTTTTATTCCTGCTCGACAAGTCGGGCAGCATGGACCAGGACCGCGGCGGAGTCAGCCGCTTGGGCATGGCCCGTCGAGCCGTGCTGGAAACGGTCCGGGGTTTATGGGAGCAGGACCGCGTAGGTCTCACCGTTTTCGACGCCGGCGTTCACGAGGTCCTGCCTCTGGAGGTTTACGAGGAGCCGGCGAAAATGCTGGAACGGACTTTGGCCTTCACGCCTTCCGGCGGCACCCGGTTGCTGCCGGCCCTCGAATCGGCCGTCGAACGTTTGTCACACGACGGGACCGAAAGGCGCATCCTGGTGCTGGTCAGCGACGGCCGCTTCCTGGAGGGCGATTTCGGCGGCATGGAGAAAAAATTCGCGGATGCCGATATCGAAGTGATCGCACTGGCGATTGGCAACGAAGCCGCCATGCCCGCGCTCGAGCGGCTCGCCCGTATGGGGCGCGGCAAGGTCATGCACGTTCGGCAATTGGCCGAACTTCCCCGGCTCATGCGGCGCGAAGTGGAAAAATACCGTGATGCGGCGGAATGGGGAAAAGTCGCTCCTCAATCGCGAAAAACGCTGCCTTTTTTTACCGATGTCGTGTCCTGGCCGGTCTTGTCCGGGTATATGGTCACCAGCCCCCAGCCTGAAGCGACGGTATTTCTGGAATCGCCGAATGGCGATCCGCTGCTGGCGGTCAGGCAGGTCGGCGGCGGTAAGGTCGCGGTTTTTCCGGGGGGCTTGAACGCGTGGGCCTCGGCTTGGTTGGCGTGGTCCGACTGGTGGCGTTTTTTCGGTGGTCTCATCGATTGGATCAGTGCCGCCACCGTCAATCCCTTGCTGCATGCCCAAATCAATGACCGGCCGGGCCGTCTGGAGCTGGAACTCGAAGCGTTGGCTCCCGATAAGAACGGGTGGGCTGACTACTCGGCTGTTGAGTCCTTCATCACTACGCCTTCAGGTGGCATGCACCGGATTTCCATGAATCGCGTCGCGCCCGGCCGCTATCGAGGCGACCTGCCGGTCAGCCTGTCGGGCGTCTATCACATGGTGTTCAAAGGCGGGGACTGGAGCCTGCAAACGGCGGCCGTGCATGAATCGGAGGAAGAAGCGGGTTCTTCCGGAAACGGCGAGGCGTCAGGGGATAAATGGTTTCGAGAGGGATTGATTCGTCCTTGGCCGGTCAAGGACGAAATCGGTCTCGATTTGCCGGTTGCTGTGAGCTTGCGCCCCCTTTTGGTGGGGTTGGCGGGTGCGAGCTATCTGTTGCTGCTGGTTTTTGAACGTATCGGCAGCTTTTGGGGATTTTTATATAAAAAGTAACAAAAAAATGATTAAACATCCCTTTACATTCACATTTCTGACAGTAAGCCTGATCAATGGACCTTCGGTCGGTGCCGATACGGCAAAGCGGGATTCACTGCAGTCGGGAACCGAGTTTCTCGAATTTGCACCGATCATGGTCACCGGTACCCGGACGGATAAGCCCGCTTTCGATTTGCCTTACAGCACCGAGCGCGTCACTGCTGGAGATATTCAGAACCGCCGCATGTCACGAACTCTACCTGAGGCGCTTAGCGGGTTGCCGGGCGTCATGGTGCAAAAGACGGGTCATGGCCAGGGCTCGCCATTTCTGCGCGGCTTTACGGGCTTCCGGACGCTGCTTCTGATCGACGGCATCCGGCTCAATAACTCGGTCTTCCGCGATGGTCCCAATCAATACTGGAATACCGTCGACCCGCTCACTATCCAGAATCTGGAAGTCATCAAGGGCCCCAGTTCCGTGCTTTACGGCAGCGATGCCGTCGGCGGCACCGTAAACGCCTTGACCCGCGGCCGCGATGAATACGGTGACGGTTTTCTGTGGGATCGACGGATCTATTATCGTTTCGCCGATGCCGAGGACTCCCAAACCGGCCGGGCGGAAATCAGCGGCAGTTGGGATCAGCGCGTCGGCTTCCTGGCCGGCGCGTCGATCAAGAGCTATGGAGATTTGGAGGCAGGCGAGCCTACCGGCAAGCAGCCGATGACCGGCTACGACGAGCAGGATGCCGATTTGAAGTTGGAGTACTTTCTCAACCCCGACCATAAATTCGTGCTGGCCCACCAGAGGGTTGATCCGGACGATGCGTGGCGTACGCACAGAACCGTGTTCGGCAAGAGTTTCGCCGGCACTCAAGTCGGAACCGACCGGGAGCTTTCCCTGGACCAGCATCGGGAGCTGACCTATCTGCAGTACTACGGCAAGAATTTCGATTCTTTCGTGGACGGGGCTCGGGTAAGTGTTTCCTATCATCTCCAGAACGAGGACCAGTTGCGGGTTCGAAGCAATCTTCGCAGCGAACGCGCCGGATTCGACGTAGGCACCACCGGTTTTTTCGCCCAATTCGACAGTTTCAGCCCGGTGGGATTTTGGACTTACGGTGTGGAGTACTATCATGACCAGGTGCGCTCCTATCAGAATAACTACAATGCTGCCGGGCGGCTGACATCCGAGGAAATTCAGGGGCCGGTCGCCGACGACGCGAGCTATGACACGCTGGGAGTTTTCATTCAGGACGACATCAGGCTGATCGAATCGCTCGATCTGGTTATAGGCGGCCGATATAACCACATCGAAACGGACGCCGACCGAGTCAAGAATCCTCTGACCGGCAGGCAAACCCAACTCGCCAGGCGTTGGGACAATGTAGTCGGGAGTGCTCGAGCGACCTACCATGTCGACGATGCGGAACACTGGCACGTGTTCGGCGGCGTGTCCCAAGGATTCCGCGCGCCAAATCTTTCCGACCTGACCCGTAGCGACATCGCCCGATCGGGGGAGTTGGAGACTCCGGCGCCAAATTTGAGGCCGGAAGACTTCATCGCCTACGAGTTCGGCGTTAAGACCCAGTATGAAAATTTCTCCAGCCAGATTGCCTATTTTTATACCGACATCGAAGACATGATCGTTAGAAAACCCACCGGCAGAACCGTAAACGGAAGCCGGGAGGTGACCAAGAGCAATGCGGGAGACGGTTATATCCACGGTGTCGAAATCGCCGGGAGCTATCGTTTTCTGTCCCAGTTCACGGCGTTCGGCGCGTTTACCTGGATGCACGGGCGTATCGACGGATATCCGTCGGCGACTTCTTCTCCGACCGAGGAATACATCGATCGGCTGATGCCGACCATGGGCAACGTAGGGCTCCGATGGGATCACCCGAGCGGCAAATTATGGGCGGAAGGCATGGTGACGATCGCCGAGGAACAGGACCGGCTGAGTTCTGCCGACCGTGCCGATAATCAGCGCATTCCTCCGGGGGGGACGCCTGGTTATACGGTACTGACGTTGCGCGGCGGTTGGCTGATCTATCGCGATCTCAAGCTCAGTCTGGCTTTGGAAAATGTGACCGACGAAGACTACCGAATTCACGGATCGGGTCTGAACGAGCCGGGCCGAAATTTCGTTCTGGCGGCCGATTGGAAGTTTTGATTGGGGAATGACGGCGATGCAACTCGCATATAGCACAAATGCCTTCACCCGCTTCGATTTGTCGGAATCGCTCCAGCAAATCGCCGCGCTGGGATTCGCCGGCGTCGAGATACTCTGCGACCGTCCGCACTGGTTTCCGGGACAAGTTGACCGCAGCGCCTTGGATGACGTGAAGGCGATCTTAACCGAGACAGGGTTGAGGGTAAGTAATCTGAATGCGAATACGGCCAATGGATACTATTCGCCCTTACCGCCCGAAAATGTTTTCGAACCGGCCCTGACCAATCCGGACGAAAAGCTGCGGCGGTGGCGCGAAAACTACACCATCGAAGCTGTCCGGCTGGCCAGAGAGGTCGGCGCGCGCTGTGTGAGCGTAACATCCGGCCGGCCGACGTCAGCCTGCGAACCGGAGCGGTCGATAGCCTATTTCGTCGAAAGCCTAGTCAGAATCTGTGGCGTGGCTGCCGATTACGGCGTTCGAATCGGCATCGAGTACGAACCGGGCTTGCTGGTCGAGCGGGCCTCCGAAGCGCTGGACGTGATCCGCGCAGTAGGTTCGCCCGTGCTCGGCGTCAACCTCGACATCGGCCACTCATTCCTTGACGGCGAGCCTGTCGAGGAAACTGTTTCCGCTCTTGAGGGACGCATCTGGAACGTGCACGTCGAGGACATCAAAGACCGAAAACATTTCCATCGAGTTCCCGGCGACGGCGAACTGCCTTTCCAACGTTACTTGCACGCCTTGCGGGGTATCGGCTACGGGGGATTTCTTACCGTCGAACTCTACAGCTACCCCGATAAACCCGTGGAAGCGGGAAGCCGGGCGCTCGCTTATCTCACTGCGCTGTTGGGAGAAAACCCGTGATCGCCGAGAGAATCTGGCTGCCTTATTTGCAATTGGTGCGCATTCCCAACGCCTTTACCGCCGTTTCGAACAGCCTGGCAGCCCATTTGATTGCAACGGGTGGGCAGATACTCTGGGGAACCTTGCTGCTTCTCATGCTGGCCTCGGCATTTCTTTATTCGGGCGGAATGGTCTTCAACGATTGTTTCGACTACGAGGAAGATCGCCGCGATCGTCCGTTCCGACCGCTCCCCTCCGGTCGAATCCCGATTTCGACGGCATGGTTGCTGGGGTGGCTGCTCCTGGCGTTAGGCGTCGTCTCCGCGGGGATGGTCGGCGACACTCAGTTGTATTGGGCGCTCGCGCTGGCCGCGCTCATCTTTATCTACAACGGCTTGGCCAAAGGGAGTCCCGTCGGCGTCCTGGCGATGGGCGGCTGCCGCTATTTGAACTGGGTGCTCGGGTTGTCCATTGTCGATCTCGACGGCGCGCTGCTGTCCGTGCCCTTGGTGATCCTGATTTACGTGATCAGCCTGACTCGGCTCAGTTCCATAGAGACGACCGGATTCTCCCGAAGACCTATCGTGCAGTGCATCGTAGGAGTCATCGGTGCCGCTCTGCTCGTCCTCGGTCTGGTTATGTCGGGAACGCTGCCGCACGCTTGGCCTTTGGTCCTTTTGGTGCTCGCTCTCTCGAGCGTTCTGCGGGAACTGATAGCAACCTACCGCGAGCCGACACCGGAGAGCGTGCAGCGTTCCGTCAAGAGCCTGGTGCTGGGCATCATTCCGCTCGACGCTCTGCTCGCTTTCTGCGGCGGACCTTGGTGGGGTGGAGTACTGGTGTTATTCTTCGTTTTGCCAAGCCGCCTGCTCGCCCGGCATATCAGGGTTACATAAACAAGAATCGATCGCTCCCGTGGCAGGCTTTTTACCGGATTCATCAATGACTGAGATGTTGAACAGTCTGGTCAGCGCGATCGGCGACGTTTGCTCCGACCAGCAGAATGACTGGCTGCGGGAAGCGCTGACTAAACTCGAGAACAGCAAAGCGCTGGCAACCGATCTAGGCCGCTGTTCAACCCAGGCCCGGCGGCAGCTTGGCCGCCAACCGCTTGGCGTCCGATATTCGCCTTTGATTAGCTCAGTCGGGCCGGTCGCGATAGATCACTGGGAAAGCGGCGACGCAGGCCGTATCGCCATGATTCTTCTATGTTTGCAGCGAGAGCCGGGGCAGGCGGAGACGCTGGTGACGAGCCTTTTTCGCCAAGGGGATGAATCCGAGCGTGCCGCGATCGTCAGAGGGCTGGCACTGTTTCCTTCCGCCGATCGCTTGAAGCCCCTGGCGCTGGAAGCCGGACGTGCCAACAGCCTTGTACTGGTTTCGTCGGTTGCACTGCTGAATCCTTATCCCGCAGCCTATTATTCCGATCGGGAATTCAATCAGATGGTGCTTAAGGCTCTCTTCGTACGCCTTAACGCCGATTTGATCTACGGTCTCGGACGGCGCGTGAATTCCGAACTCTCGCGCATGTGCGAGGACTACGTCGACGAACTGTTGGCGGCCGATCGCGACGTGCCTCCGGAAATCTGGATGGCCCTTTTACCCTATGCCTCAGTGAAGGGTGTCGAGTTTGTACGTCGTTATCTAGACGACCCGAACCCACTGCATCGGTACTACTCGGCGAAGGCCATGGTGCAGTCGTTAAAGCGGTTTCCGGAGCTGCGCGCCGCGCTCGATCAGCGGTTTAGCCTCGAAACGGACGAGCACGTGCGGGAAGTTCTAGGCGCCGCTGCAGGTGGTTGATATCAGTTGAAGTCCAGGAGTTTTTCATGCGCTATTTCGACCCTCACATCCATATGCTTTCCCGTACCACCGACGACTACGAGAACATGGCAGCCGCCGGCATAGTCGCCTTAGTGGAGCCCGCTTTCTGGCAGGGGCAACCGCGTACCCAGCCGGGCACTTTTATAGATTACTTCGACTCGCTCGTCGGTTGGGAGCGGTTCCGGGCCAGTCAGTTCGGCATTCGGCATTATTGCACCATCGGACTGAATCCGAAGGAAGCCAACAACACGGCTCTAGCCGAAGAGGTCATGAAACTCATACCGCTTTATTGCGAGAAGGACGGTGTCGTCGGCGTAGGCGAGATCGGCTACGACGATATGACCGACGGGGAAGAGCGATTCTTCGCCGAGCAGTTGCAAATCGCTAAGGACTTGAACCTGCCGGTGCTGGTGCACACCCCCCATCGGGACAAAAAACGCGGCACCGAGCGAACCATTGCCCTCATTCGGGAGATGAAAATGGATGAAGAAATGGTGTTGATCGATCATCTGAACGAAGAGACGCTGCCCCTGGTTTTGGAGACCGGCTGCTGGCGCGGACATTCGGTATATCCGCACACCAAGATGAGCGAGGAGCGCATGGTGGCCCTACTGCAGAAATACGGATTGGAAAAGATGGTCGTCAACAGCGCCGCGGATTGGGGGCGGAGCGATCCGCTCAAGGTGCCGAAGACGGGCGAAGCCATGCGTCAGGCCGGATTCAACGAGGATCAGATCGAATACGTACTGTACGTCAACCCAATCAACTTTTATGCGCAGAGTGGCCGCATTTCCCTAGAAGAAGTGGGACCTGTCAAAATCGACCAGACCCGACTCTGGGAGAACAATTCGGTGCTGCGCGGACAACTACCGGTCGTGCAGTGAGTGACGCATCTCGACCCAAATGGCATCGCCATGAGCTCACTTATTGCGCCAACGTTCACCCGGGAGAAACCTTCGACGAGGTTCGGCGCGTAATCAGCTATTCGGTCAATGGCGTGCGCGAGCGTCGCCGGATTGCATCCATGGGAACCGGGCTCTGGCTCAGCCAAAGCGTTGCGGCAGAGTTGCGGGAAATATCCCGGCAGAGCCTCGAATTTATCGATCTTCTCAATCGATGCAGGCTCGAACTCTTTACCTTGAACGGATTTCCATACGGCGGATTTCACTCGATCTCGCTCAAGGAACGGGTCTACCTGCCCGCTTGGACGGAACCGGCACGTTACGATTACACCCTCGATCTCGCCCAATTGCTCGCGGCATGCTTACCGGAATGGCAAAGCGAGGGCACCATATCGACGGTTCCCCTTGGATACAGGTATGGGTGGACGATCGAGCAAACTCGGAAAGCGGCAGATACTTTGTGCAGACTTGCAGCAGACCTGGGACGGCTGTACGAAGTTAGCGGCAAACGTGTCCGCATATGTCTGGAAATGGAGCCCGATGCCGCACTGGAGTCCACCGATGAGGCCGTTGCCTTCTTTCAGCGCGATCTCCCGGAAGCGGCACAGCGCGCACGCCTGAAACCCGAACTGATTCGCGAGTACTTGGGCGTATGCCTCGATGTCTGCCACCAAGCCGTCATGTTCGAAGATGTTGCCGCGTCATTGGCTCGACTTCGAAACGCGGGCATTGAAATCGGAAAAATTCAGCTTTCCAGCGCATTGGAGGTCATCGACCCGTCGGACCCAGAAGTTCGGCAAGTTTTACAAGGTTTTGCCGAACCGCGGTACCTTCATCAAGTACGTTCGCAACTTGGCGATGGACGGGTAATAGGTGCAAGGGATCTTCCCATCGTATTGAATGACTCCGCTTGGGCGACGCATGCACCTTGGCGTATTCACTTCCATGTCCCGTTACAAATCAGCGGGTTCGGAAATGGAGCATTAGGAACTACCCGTGATCAGATCGGTAAGGTGTTCGACTTTCTCAGGAACACGTCAGACTTAAAACCGCACCTGGAAATCGAAACCTATACCTGGCACGTTCTGCCCGAAGAGCTAAGACCCCAGACCGAGGATGGTCTTCTGACAAGCCTTGTGCAGGAAATTCAATGGGTTGAAGCAGAAATGAACGAGCGAGAGCTGCTTCATGGCTCGGAGTGTGATCAAGAAATAAGCATGTAAGATGAGGATATTCTTGATGCAACGGGTCTATCAAAGGGTAAAGGTCTGTGCCACGTCTCGATCCTGTCTAAGGACCTGTCTTCAAACCTAGCACTTGGTTAGAGCAGCGAGGTTTGAAAAGAATGTGGTCCAATGAACGAGGCGGCATGTGCCAAGCGGCTTGAAAGATGCGTATTGGGCCGCATTAATGCGTATTGTCCTTTCTTGATCCCATCCGGTCCCTTTGCCGGTGTTCCAGCCGGCACGTCATTCGGCTGATGCTCCATGCCGTGCTTTATGTGGACAAAACGGGAATGTCAATGGCAGCAGCTGCCGCGCGATCACTCACCGTGGAGGACGGTGTATAGCACTTTCCGGCGCAGGCGGCTCAAAGGCGTCTGGATTTGAGTGCATGCGGTCTGGCTGGAGACGGTGCGTCGGCGGGTCGGCAAGCTGGTCTGGCCATCGGCGGCCATTGTGGATTCGCAGTCTGCCAAGACGGCACAGAAAGGGCGAGCCGCGGTTATGTGCCGCTGGCAAGGAGGTGAGAGGCCTACAGCGGCTTATCGCAGTCGACGCCTCGGGATTGGCATGGGCTGTTGCCGTGATCTCGGCCAATGTTCGGGATTGGACGGAACGCTACCTGCTTTTGGGCCTGGCTACTGTCGCCCACTGGATTCAGGTCATTTTTGCCGACGGCGCTAACAGCGGCATCCTGCTCGATTGGGTCAGATATATGGTTTACATGCGCTTCAGATAAACAACTCCATGCTCGGTTTTTTCCACCAACCCCTGCGCCAGCAGGTTTTTCCAATCGCGGCTTTCCGTAGCTGCAGAAACATTGCGGTAAATAGAGCGATACTAAAGATTGCGTTTAAGGAAACTCTGAATAAGTTCTGGTCCTGGATACAATAACGCCCACGTCCAATTTTCGACAGGTCGCCCCAATGAAGCAACTCGGACTCAGCGCCCCCCGGTTTGTGAAGAAGCCGAAGCGGACCAAGCGTCAGAGATTTCTCCAGGAGATGGAGCGAGTGATTCCCTGGGGCGGCGTGGACGAGCCGGATT
>Ga0196971_1000189_pt1 | contig 59676 bp, 44 predicted proteins | sample S1v_1013CmetaG_FD_148660 | JGI IMG/M metagenome (GOLD analysis project Ga0196971, IMG submission 148660) | Soil microbial communities from Anza Borrego desert, Southern California, United States - S1+v_10-13C | ecosystem: Environmental > Terrestrial > Soil > Desert | place: USA: California... | reverse complement strand
ATGGCGTTTACGTTGTCCGTGAGGTCTTTCCATGTGCCGGCTACACCCGGCACCTGCGCCTGCACGCCGAGCTTGCCTTCCGTGCCCACTTCGCGAGCAACTCTTGTCACCTCACCAGCAAAACTATTCAGCTGATCGACCATGGTGTTGATCACGTCCTTGATCTGCAGGATCTCGCCCTTCACATCGACGGTGATCTTCTGGCCGAGGTCGCCGCTGGCAATCGCGGTTGCCACCTTCGAGACGTCGCGCAGCTGTACCGTGAGGTTGCCTGCCATCGCATTGACGTTGTCCGTGAGGTCCTTCCACGTCCCTGCCACACCGGGTACCTGTGCCTGCACGCCGAGCTTGCCTTCCGTACCGACCTCGCGTGCGACACGCGTCACCTCGCTGGCAAAGCCGTTCAGCTGGTCGACCATGGTGTTGATCACGTCCTTGATCTGCAGGATCTCGCCCTTCACATCGACGGTGATCTTCTGCGTCAGGTCGCCGCTGGCAATGGCGGTCGCAACCTTCGACACGTCGCGCAACTGCACCGTCAGGTTGCCTGCCATCGCATTCACGTTGTCCGTAAGGTCCTTCCATGCGCCGGCCACGCCCGGCACCTGCGCCTGCACGCCGAGCTTGCCTTCCGTACCCACTTCGCGCGCGACGCGCGTGACCTCGCTCGAGAAGCTGTTGAGCTGATCGAGCATGGTGTTGATGATCTTGGCGTTCTTGAGGAATTCGCCTTTCAGCGGCCGCCCGTTCACTTCCAGATCCATGGTCTGGGTCAGCACGCCGCGCGCAACGGCGCCGATAACGCGGCCGGCATCACGGATCGGCTGCACAAGATTGTCGATCAGCGTATTAACTGAGCTTGCCTTTACGCCCCAAGATCCGATGTTCTTGTCGAACACGATTCGCTGGCTGAGATTGCCTTCGGTGCCGACCACATGAGATACCTCTGCAATCGCGTTTGCCAGTCGTTCGCTGGTGCTGACAATGTCGTTGAAGGCATCCGCGATCTTGCCGTCGATGCCCGCCCAGTCGAGCGGCAGGCGCACGGTAAGGTCGCCATTGCGCATGGCATCCAGCGCCTTGAGCAAGACAACCCGGTCAAGCGTTGCGGTTTGCTGCTCCACGTCTGTCTCCTTGTGCTGAATGATGTGCGATGTCGAAGTAGCCGCGCTTAAGCAGTTCCAGTGCGTCGTCGTTCGGCACCGGGCGGCTGAAGTAGTTACCCTGCATCTCGTCGCAACCGTTGTCGATGAGGAATGCCACCTGCTCGGCAGTTTCCACGCCCTCGGCGATGACCGTCAGGTTCAGGCTGTGCGCGAGCGTAATGATGGCCGTCACGATGGCCGCGTCATCCGGATCGGTGGCAATGTCACGCACGAAGGCGCCATCGATCTTGAGCTTGTCGAGCGGAAAACGCTTGAGGTAGGCGAGCGACGAGTACCCGGTACCGAAGTCGTCGATGGAGATGCGTACGCCGAGGTCACGGATCTGGTGCAGCGCCTGGATCGCCTTGGATGGATCGGTCATCACTGCTGATTCCGTCAGTTCCGCCTCAAGCATGCCCGGGGGGATCCCCGTCTCCTGCAACACCGATTCGATGCTGCGCGCAACACTGTCCTGTCGGAACTGGCGCGCAGAGACATTGACGGCAATCGGGCAGCAATCCTTGCACTCGCGCCGCCAGCGCTGCACCTGCTCTGCCGCCTCCTGAAGCGCCCATTTGCCGATCGGTTCGATCCGGCCGGTCTCTTCGGCAATCGGGATGAACTGCCCGGGCGGCATCCATTCGCCGTTTTCCTGCGGCCAGCGTATCAGCGCCTCGAAGCCGCTGATGCGGCCATTGGAGGCGAGCACCTTCGGCTGGTAATGCAGGATGAACTCGCCCTGTTGGATCGCGCGCTGCAATGCGCCGCCCACTGCGAGGCGGCGGCTGGCAGCATCGTTCATGTCGTGCGTGAAGAAGGAGAACCGGCCGCGGCCCTCCTGCTTGGCGTGGTACATCGCCGTGTCCGCATTGCGCAGCAACTGGTCCATGTTCTGCCCATCGTCCGGGAAGAGCGCAATGCCGATGCTCGGCGACACACGCAGTTCCTTGCCGCCGATCTGGCACGGCTCTGACACTGCATGTACGATCTTGTCCGCCACCACCGCCGCATCCTGCACATCATGCAGACCGGCCAGCAGCACGACGAATTCATCGCCGGACAGGCGCGCCACCGTATCGCCTTCACGTACGCAATGCCCGAGACGCTCGGCCACCTCCTGCAGAAGGCGGTCGCCGGCAGCATGACCGAGCGTATCGTTGACATCCTTGAAGCGGTCGAGATCAATGAACAGTACCGCGACGGGCGCATGCTGGCGCCCCATATGTGCGGTCGCCTGCTTCATGCGGTCTTCCAGCAGCAAGCGGTTCGGCAGGCCGGTCAGCGTATCGTGGAACGACTGGTGCAGGATATAGGCCTCCATCTCCTTGCGCTCGGTGATATCGCGCGACACCATCACTACCTGCACCACCTTGCCGGACGCTTCCCTGATCGGGCTTGCCTCGGACTCCAGGTGGCGTTCGCCGCGTTCCGGCGTCTTCACCCGGTACTGCAATCGGGCGTTAGCGCCGCCATCAGCGATCTGTGATAAGGCCGTGATCACCTTGTCCCGATCCTCCTCATGCACGATCTCAAAGTATTCGCGCCCCTCCTCGATGCCGGCGCCAAACTCGGCGTGGTAGGACGGGCTTGCATATACCCAGCCTGCGTCTGCATCCAGCAGCGCTACGTAATCGCCCGCATGCTGCACGATCAGGCGTTCGGTTTCGCTGCGCTGTGCCAGGTCCTCGGCCTCGCGACGGGCGGCGATCTCGGAACGCAGCGCCTCGTTCAGCCGGGTTACATGCTCCAGTTCCTGTTTCAGCGCCTGGTTCAGGTACTCCAGCTCCACATCCTTGCGGTCACGCCGGCGATTCTTCCTGGCGAGGTCGATAAAAACCTGCGTCTTGGACTTGAGCAGCTCGGGCGCAACCGGCATGAACAAATAGTCGACTGCGCCGAGTTCGTAACCGGTGGCGCGGTCGAGGTCGGTGGCACGATGTGCCGTCAGGAAGATGATCGGCGTGTATTTGGAGCGCGGCCGCTGGCGGATCAGGCGGGCGGTTTCAAAGCCGTCGATACCGGTCATTTTGACGTCGAGGATGATCACTGCGAAATCGCGCTTGAGCAGCAATGCCAGCGCTTCCTCTCCGGAGGCAGCAGTCTCGATCGTCGCATCGAGGTCGTTCAGGATGGTCTGCAGTGCAAAGCGCGATCCGGCATCATCATTAACGAGCAGGACCCGAACCTCGTCAGCTATGGTCATGGAATGTCTGACCTCGCAAAATGAATATCCCTGCCATTAGCTGCAATCCCATGTTGACGTGTGGCTTCTACGTTTAACTTCTGCGTTTAACTTCTGCGCTTAACTTCTCTGCTTAATCGTCGCTCGACATATCTCGAGAAAGCAGAAGCAAAAAAACCGCGTTTTGCGAACGCGGTTCCCTTCCTGCATGCCGATCTGACGATAAGCGCATTGTTCTGCTCCGACTGGATCACTGCCCATGCAACACCCTCTTCCTCGCTGTGAATGCGAGTGCCAAGGTACCAAAGCGCAGCTTTCCTACTCATCCTGTCGCCTGCACCGCCTGAAATAGTTCCGCTGAGCACGTACGAAATCAATGGTCGTGCGGATCCAACGGCCGGGGCATACTCCATCGCGCAGGTCAATGCTGTACGACCGGCTCTAGAACAGGTGGTTTATGAATGACAACAGAACTTGGACGAGGAAAGGCAGGCGATGTTCCCGCCCGCACAATATTGAAAGAAAGAGAGCCTGGAGCAGCAATGCTCCCGGGGTCTTCAGAGATTCAGAGAAAAACGGCGAGTGGTGTGAAGTAAAGAGGAACTACAAGAAGCTTCACGACATTTCACCGGAGAATCACTCCGGTGAAATCAGTGCATGTCGTCAGGCGCTTGTCACTGCAGTCTTTACCTGCTGCAGCGAAGTCGGATCTTCGATCGTGGTCAAGTCGCCAGGATCCCGGCCTTCGCAGATTGCCTGAATGGAACGACGCAGCAACTTGCCGGAACGGGTTTTCGGCAGCATCGTCACAAAGTGCACGCGTGCCGGACGCGCAACCGCGCCGAGCTGCTTGTCGACCACTGCCATCACTTCGGCCTCGAGTGCCTTGCGGCCTTCCGGCGTTGCAGCGGGATCCCCATTCTTCAGGATCGCGAATGCGACGGCCACCTGGCCCTTCAGTTTGTCTTCCACGCCGACGACGGCAACTTCGGATACGTTCGGATGGCTGGAGATGCTCTCCTCGATTTCGCGCGTGCCGAGGCGATGGCCGGCGACGTTGATCACGTCATCGGTGCGGCCGAGGATGAAGTAATAGCCGTCCGCATCGCGGATGCCCCAGTCAAAGGTGGAGTACACCTGCTCCTTGAAGTTCGACCAGTAGGTGTTGACGAAGCGCTGGTCGTCGCCCCACACGGTCTGCATACAGCCCGGAGGCAGCGGTCCATCAATGACAACCACGCCCTTCTCGTTCGCGCCGCACAGCGCGCCAGTGGTTTCGTTGATGAGCTTGACGTTGTAGCCGTACATCGGCACGCCGGGACTGCCCAGGCGCGTCGGTTTGTCTTCGATGCCCTTGGCAATCGACATGATGGGCCAGCCGGTTTCGGTCTGCCAGTAGTTGTCGATGATCGGCACGCCGAGTTCGCCGGAAATCCATGCCGAGGTCGTTTCATCCAGCGGCTCGCCAGCGAGGTACAGCGCTTTCAGCGACGACAGGTCGTACTTCTTCATGAATTCCGGCGGCTGCTTCTTCAATACACGCACTGCGGTCGGTGCGGAGAACATGCGGGTGACCTTGTACTTCTCGACGATGCTCCACCAGATGCCCGCATCCGGACGGATCGGCAAGCCTTCGTACATCACGGTCGCCATGCCGGCGATCAGCGGGCCGTACACGATGTAAGAGTGGCCAACGACCCAGCCGATGTCGGACGTGGAGAAATAGGTCTCGCCCGGATTACCGCAGAAGATGTGCTTCATCGACGACGCGAGCGCCACCGCATAGCCGCCGACGTCGCGCTGCACGCCCTTCGGCTTGCCGGTCGTGCCGGAGGTATAGAGGATGTAGGAGATCTCGTTCGATTCCAGCCAGGTAACCGGCACCTGTGCCTTCATGTGCTGCTCGCGCAGCGTGGAGTAATCGACGTCGCGTCCTTCGACCGTCGCCATCGGCACCAAACCGCGATTGACCAGCAATACCTTCGCCGGCTTGTGCTGCGCGAGGTTGATTGCTTCATCAAGCAGCGGTTTGTAGGCAACGGCCTTGCCGCCGCGCGAGCCGGCATCGGCAGACACGATGAGCTTCGGTTTCGCATCATCGATGCGGGTGGCGAGACTGTTTGATGCAAAGCCGCCGAACACGACAGAGTGGATAGCACCGATGCGTGCGCAGGCCAGCATCGCGAATGCCGCTTCGGCAATCATCGGCATGTAGATCAGCACGCGGTCGCCCTTGCCGACGCCCAGCGATTGCATCATCGCCGCGGCACGCATGACCTCTGCCTGCAGCTCCTTGAACGAATACACCTTCTCCTGGTTGGTCTCGGTGGAGATCGCGATCAGCGCCGGCTTGTCGCCCTGCTTTTCCACCCAGCGGTCCACCGCGTTGTGGCACAGGTTGGTCTTGCCGCCGACAAACCATTTGGTGAATGGCGGCTTCGAGTAATCGAGCACTTGCGAGAAAGGTTCGTTCCAGTCGATCAACTTCGCTTCGTTCCCCCAGAACGCTTGCGGATTGTCGATCGATTGCTTGTAGAAGTCTGCGAAGTTCATGATGTCTCCAGGTCAGATCAGATGAGGGCTGTGTCCGGATGGGACACAGTGAATATTCCTTGCTGCCAATTATGAGAAACGTGACTTACCGAGCACTTACGCTGAGGCCCGATAAGAAGTATTTTTGCGAAAAAAAAGCGCAATGACGAAGGTGTCGTTGCGCTTTTTTATCCGTGTCACGGTTACGTTATTTCTCGGAGACAGTTTAAAAACCGTAGCGAGCGGTCCGAGTTTGGTCTGAGAAGCGGAGTCGTACATGAGGTACGACGAGCATCGCAAGGCCATAATCGGATCGCGCAGTAGGTTTTCGAACTGTCTCTTAAAACGTGTCACCGGGCACGCGCACCCAGCCTTCCATCAGCACGCGGGCGCTGCGGCTCATGATGGCCTTGGTGACCGTCCATTCACCGTTCACCAATTTGGCTTGCGCGCCAACGCGCAGCGTGCCCGAGGGATGGCCAAAGCGCACAGCCTCGCGCTCTCCCCCGCCAGCGGCAAGATTCACCAGCGTGCCAGGGATGGCCGCCGCAGTGCCGATGGCCACGGCGCACGTGCCCATCATGGCATGGTGCAGCTTGCCCATGGACAGGGCGCGTACCAGCAGGTCCACCTCGGATGCCTTCACGTCCTTGCCGCTGGACGCCTTGTAGTCCTTGGGTTTGGAAACGAAGGCGATCTTGGGCGTGTGCTGGCGGGTAGCTGCTTCTTCCGGCGTCTTGATGAGCCCCATGCGCAACGCCCCGGCCACACGAATTTTCTCGAACCTGGCCAGTGCGGCCGCATCACTATTGATCTGCTCGCGCAGCTCGGTGCCGGTGTAGCCGATCTCCTCGGCATTCACGAACACGGTGGGGATGCCTGCGGTGATCATGGTGGCCTTGATCGTACCGATGCCTGGCACTTCAAGGTCATCCACCAGATTACCAGTGGGGAACATGGAGCCACCCTCTTCGGCATCATCGGAGGGATCGATGAACTCCAGTACAATTTCAGCGGCCGGGAACGTCACGCCGTCCAATTCAAAATCACCGGTTTCCTGCACCTGGCCATTGGTGACCGGCACATGGGCGATGATGGTTTTCTTGATATTGGCTTGCCAGATGCGTACAACGCAGGTGCCATTTTCCGGAATGCGCGAAGGATCGACGAGGCCTGCATGAATAGCGAAAGCACCTGCGCCCGTGGAGAGATTGCCGCAGTTGCCGCTCCAGTCCACGAATGCCTTATCAATGGAAACCTGGCCGTAGAGATAATCCACGTCGTGGTCGGGCACGTTGCTCTTGGAGAGGATCACGCATTTGGAGGTGGAGGACGTAGCGCCGCCCATGCCATCGATATGCGCCGAATAAGGATCGGGGCTGCCGATCACGCGCATGAAGAGCTTGTCGCGCGGTGCGCCCGGCACGCGTGCTGCTTCCGGCAAATCCTGCAGGCGGAAGAACACGCCTTTGCTGGTGCCGCCGCGTATGTAGGTGGCGGGGATTTTGATTTGGGATACGTGGGGCATGAATGTTTTCCTCGAAGAGGAGCGGCATGCCGTGACGCCGCTCCTTTTACATCATGTAGGGTGCGCTCCGCGCACCGAAGCCTTCACCGGAGCATCGGTGCGCAGAGCGCACCCTACCTCCTGCTTTATGCCGCTGCCTTGGACGACGACGCGAGGAAGTCCTGCGCAAAACGCTGCAGCACGCCGCCCGCTTCGTAGACAGACACTTCCTCTGCCGTGTCGAGACGGCAGGTCACCGGCACTTCCACGCGCTCGCCGTTCTTGCGAGTGATCGCAAGAGTGAGGTCTGCGCGCGGCTTGAGAGCTCCGATCACGTCATAGGTTTCGGTACCGTCGATGCCCAGCGTCAGGCGGGTCGTGCCCGGCTTGAACTCCAGCGGCAGCACGCCCATGCCGATCAGGTTGGTACGGTGGATACGCTCGAAACCTTCGGCCGCGATGGCTTCCACGCCAGCAAGGCGCACGCCCTTGGCTGCCCAGTCACGCGACGAACCCTGACCATAGTCGGCACCGGCAATGATGATCAGCGGTTGCTTGCGGTTCATGTAGGTTTCGATGGCTTCCCACATGCGCATGACCTTGCCTTCCGGCTCAACGCGGGCCAGCGAACCGGCCTTCACTTTGCCGTCGGCATCGCGCACCATCTCATTCTTCAACGTCGGGTTGGCGAACGTTGCGCGTTGTGCGGTCAGGTGGTCACCACGGTGGGTCGCGTAGGAGTTGAAGTCCTCCTCCGGCAAGCCCATCTTCGCGAGGTATTCACCAGCGGCCGAATCCAGCAGGATCGCATTCGACGGCGACAGGTGGTCGGTCGTGATGTTGTCCGGCAGGATGGCCAGCGGACGCATGCCTTTCAGCGTGCGCTCACCTGCCAGCGCGCCTTCCCAGTACGGAGGACGGCGGATGTAGGTCGACATCGGGCGCCAGTTGTACAGCGGACTGACGGATGCAGCGGCCGACTTGCGCTGGTCGAACATCGGAATGTAGACCTTGTTGAACTGCTCCGGCTTCACGGCAGCCTTGACGATGGCGTCGATTTCTTCATCCGACGGCCACAGGTCCTTCAGCGTGATCGGCTTGCCGTTCTTGTCGGTGCCGAAGGAATCGCGCTCGATGTCGAAACGCACGGTACCGGCGATGGCGTAAGCAACGACCAGCGGCGGCGATGCGAGGAAGGCCTGCTTCGCATACGGATGGATGCGGCCATCGAAGTTGCGGTTACCGGAGAGCACAGCAGTTGCGTACAGGTCGCGGTCGATGATCTCCTGCTGGATCTTCGGATCGAGTGCGCCGGACATGCCGTTGCAGGTGGTGCAAGCAAACGCGACGATACCGAAGCCGAGCTTTTCCAAATCCTCCGTCAGTCCGGCTTCATCCAGGTACAGCTCGACAGCCTTCGATCCCGGAGCGAGCGAGGTCTTCACCCATGGCTTGCGGGTCAGGCCGAGGCGGTTCGCGTTACGTGCCAGCAGCGCTGCAGCAATCACGTTACGCGGGTTGGAGGTATTGGTGCAGCTGGTGATCGCAGCGATGATGACAGCGCCGTCCGGCATCTGGCCCGGCACTTCCTGCCACTTGCCTGCGATGCCCTTGGCAGCGAGATCGGTCGTCGCCACGCGTGCGTGCGGGTTCGACGGGCCGGCCATGTTGCGTACAACAGAAGACAAATCGAACTTGAGCACGCGCTCGTACTGCGCATTCTTCAGGCTGTCCGACCAGAGACCGGCTTCCTTGGCATAGGTCTCGACCAGTTTCACTTGCTCCGGCGAGCGGCCGGTCAGCGTCAGGTAATCGAGCGTCTGCTGGTCGATGGAGAACATCGCCGCCGTTGCGCCGTATTCCGGAGCCATGTTGGAAATCGTTGCGCGGTCGCCCAGTGTCAGCGACGAAGCGCCTTCGCCATAGAACTCAAGGTAGGAGCCGACCACCTTCGACTTGCGCAGGAACTCGGTCAGCGCAAGCACGATGTCAGTCGCGGTGATGCCCGGCTGGCGCTTGCCAGTCAGCTCCACGCCAACGATTTCCGGCAGGCGCATCCAGGATGCGCGGCCCAGCATGACGTTCTCTGCTTCGAGGCCGCCAACGCCGACTGCGATGACGCCGAGCGCATCGACGTGCGGGGTGTGGCTGTCGGTACCGACGCAGGTATCGGGGAACGCGACGCCGTCGATCGCATGGATCACCGGCGACATTTTTTCCAGGTTGATCTGGTGCATGATGCCGTTACCGGCCGGGATCACGTCCACATTCTTGAATGCTTCCTTCGTCCATTCAATAAAGTGGAAACGGTCTTCGTTGCGGCGATCCTCGATCTCACGGTTCTTGCGGAAGGCATCCGGATCGAAGCCGCCGCACTCCACTGCCAGCGAGTGGTCGACGATCAGCTGCACCGGCACAACGGGGTTAACTTTTGCCGGATCACCGCCCTGGTCGGCAATCGCGTCACGCAGGCCGGCGAGGTCGACCAGCGCGGTCTGGCCGAGGATGTCGTGGCACACCACGCGTGCGGGGAACCATGGGAAGTCGCGCTCGCGCTTGACCTCGATGATCTGCTTCAGGCACTCGGTGAGGATCGCGGGTTCGCAGCGGCGCACGAGGTTCTCGGCATGCACGCGTGAGGTATAGGGCAGCTTTTCCCAGGCGCCCGGCTGAATGGCCTCGACCGCGGCGCGCGCATCGAAGTAATCCAGTTTGGTGCCCGGCAAGGGTTTGCGGTATGCGGTGTTCATGGCTCAGGTAAGAAATGAGGTAGTGATGGCGTGGAACGTCGAACAGGATGCGTAGCGAGCGGCCCAAGGGCCGACCGAGAAGCGGAACCGTACGTGATGTACGGTGAGCATCGCAGGCCGGCCCTTGGGTTGCGCAGTAGCATGATGTCGACGGTCTTATTTACGCTTGCTGATCGGGACGAACTTCAGATCTTCCGGACCGACGTAGTTCGCGCTCGGGCGGATGATCTTGTTGTCGATGCGTTGCTCGATGATGTGCGCAGACCAGCCGGACGTACGTGCGATCACGAACAGTGGCGTGAACATTGCGGTCGGCACGCCCATCATGTGGTACGACACTGCGGAGAACCAGTCGAGGTTCGGGAACATCTTCTTGATTTCCCACATCACGGTCTCGAGACGCTCGGCGATGTCAAACATCTTCGTCGAGCCGGCTTCCTTCGACAGCTTGTGCGCGACTTCCTTGATGACCTTGTTACGCGGGTCGGACACGGTGTACACCGGATGGCCGAAGCCGATCACGACTTCCTTGTTCTCGACGCGACGGCGGATATCGGCTTCTGCTTCGTCCGGATTGTCGTAGCGCTTCTGGATTTCGAAGGCGACTTCATTCGCGCCGCCATGCTTCGGACCACGCAGCGCACCGATGGCGCCAGTGATGGCCGAGTACATATCTGAACCCGTGCCGGCGATGACACGGCCGGTGAAGGTCGATGCGTTGAACTCATGCTCTGCGTACAGGATCAGCGAGGTGTGCATCGCTTTCTCCCACATCGCGGACGGTTTCTCGCCGTGTAGCAGGTGTAGGAAGTGGGCGCCGATGGAGTCGTCGTCGGTTTCGACTTCGATGCGCTTGCCATTGTGGCTGTAGTGATACCAGTACAGCAGCATGGAACCGAGCGATGCCATCAGGCGGTCGGCGATGTCGCGCGCACCGGGAACATTGTGGTCATCTTTTTCCGGCAGCACGCAGCCGAGCGCAGAGACGCCGGTGCGCATTACGTCCATCGGGTGCGATGCGGCAGGCAGCCATTCCAGCGCTGCTTTGACGTTGGCGGGCAGGCCGCGCAGGGCTTTCAGCTTGGCCTTGTAGGCGCGCAGTTCGGCGGCGTTCGGCAACTTGCCATGCACCAGCAGGTGGGCGATTTCTTCGAATTCGCAGGCATCGGCGACATCGAGGATGTCGTAACCGCGATAGTGAAGGTCGTTGCCGGTACGGCCGACCGTGCACAGGGCGGTATTGCCGGCGGTCACGCCGGACAGGGCAACGGATTTCTTGGGCTTGAAGCCTGCAGCTTGTTGGTCACTCATCAGAATCTCCCGAAAAAATTACTTGGCTTTTTGTTGCGCGAACAGAGCATCGAGTTTCTGTTCGAAGTCATGGTAGTTGATGCGCTCGTACAGCTCCATGCGGGTTTGCATGGTGTCGACCACGTTCTTTTGCGTGCCGTCACGGCGGATGGCGGTATAGACGTTCTCGGCGGCCTTGTTCATTGCCCGGAAGGCAGACAGCGGATACAACACGAGGCCAACGTCCACGCTCTTCAGTTCCTCGACGGTGTACAGCGGTGTCGCGCCAAACTCGGTAATGTTGGCCAACACCGGCACCTTCACCGCGTTAGCGAAGGTCTTGTACATGTCGAGCTGGGTAATCGCTTCAGGGAAAATCATGTCGGCACCGGCTTCGACGCAGGCCTGTGCGCGGTCGAGTGCCGCTTCCAGTCCTTCGACGGCGAGCGCATCGGTACGCGCCATGATCACGAAATTCTCATCGGTACGTGCATCAACCGCAGCCTTGATGCGGTCGACCATCTCTTGCTTGCTGACGATTTCCTTGTTCGGACGGTGGCCGCAACGCTTTGCGCCAACCTGGTCTTCGATATGGATCGCGGCTGCGCCGAACTTGATCATCGACTTGACGGTACGTGCCACGTTGAACGCGGACGAGCCGAAGCCGGTATCAACGTCCACCAGCAGCGGCAGGTCGCATACGTCGGTGATGCGGCGCACGTCGGTCAGAACGTCGTCGAGGTTGGAAATGCCGAGGTCGGGCAAGCCGAGCGAGCCGGCAGCCACACCGCCGCCGGACAAATAAATCGCACGGTAGCCGGCACGCTTGGCCAGCAACGCGTGGTTGGCGTTGATGGCGCCGACCACTTGCAACGGGGATTCTTCTTTGACTGCCTTGCGGAAGGCGGCACCTGCGGAATAGAGACTCATGTCTTCACCTTGTGGGTTGCTGTTTCAAGTGTTTCAACGGAGGGCGTTTGCCGTTTTATTGCAATCCCTGTGCCATTCGGAAAATGTCTTGCAACAAAGGCATCATACCAATCCAATATCCTTGTTTTTCAGTAGGTTAGCCATGTACAGATTCGATCCCACCGATTCCAGAAACGTTTCATTATGCGTTACACTTGAAACGTTGAAACGGAACGTGAAACATGCGCCACCCATCCCATTCTGTAACGGACACCACGGAGAAGCCGGTTATCTGGACGGTCTCGATTTCCCGCCTCTCCGACCTTTTCCGGGACATCACACCGGAATTCGACGACCGCGCCACCATCGAGCCGATCAACCTCGGCTTTGAAGACGCAGTCCGCCATATCCGCGAGCGTCTCGCCAGCGAACGCTGCGATGCCGTCATTGCGGCGGGCTCCAATGCGGCCTACCTGAAGAGCCGCCTGTCGTTGCCCGTCGTTATCGCCAAGGCGAGCGGCTTCGATGTGATGCAGGCACTCGCCCGTGCACGCAAGATTACGCCGGAGATCGGCCTCGTGACGTACCAGTCGCCGATGCCCGAGCTTGCCGAATTCCAGGCCACCTTCAGCCTGAAAATCGCGCAGCGCACCTACATCACGGAAGAAGACGCGCGTGCACAGATCAATGAGCTCAAGGCGAGCGGCATCAAGGCAGTCGTTGGTACCGGCCTCGTGACCGACCTGGCCGATGAAGCAGGCCTGGCTGGTGTCTTCCTGTATTCCGCCGCGTCGATCCGGCAGGCCTTCGAAGATGCACTGGAAATCGCCCGTTTCACGCAACTCGAATCTGGGCGTCCGCTTCCCGTCGCAGAAACGCTGCGCGCAAAGCATGGCTTGAATGACTTACGCGGCGACTCAGCAGCAATGCAGGCTGTGCGCCACTCCATCGAGCTGTTCGCCAAGTCGCCGGCGACCGTGCTGATCCAGGGCGAAACCGGCACCGGCAAGGAATTGGCGGCACAGGCGATCCATCGCGAAAGCCAGCGTGCGCGTCAGCCCTTTGTCGCGGTCAATTGTGGTGCCGTCGCGGAATCGCTGCTGGAATCGGAACTGTTCGGCTATGAGGAAGGCGCATTCACCGGCGCCCGCCGTGGCGGCCGTCCCGGCCTGTTCGAAGCGGCCGATCGCGGCACCCTCTTTCTCGATGAAATCGGCGAGATGCCGCTGCAGTTGCAGACGCGACTGTTGCGCGTGCTGGAAGAGCGTGAGGTGGTGCGCGTCGGCGGCACGCGACCTATTCCGGTCAATGTGCGCATTGTCAGTGCCACACACTGCGACCTCGAACAACGCGTGCGTGATGGCCGCTTCCGCGCCGATCTCTTCTATCGGCTCGGTGTGCTGCGCCTGAAGTTGCCGCCGCTGCGCGAGCGTGTCGAAGATTTGGTGCCGCTTGCGGAATGGGGACTGAAAAATGCACTCGCATCGCTCGGCGTGAGGCCGCATGCCAACTTGCACGCGGAGGTGCTCGCCTGTGCCTCGCTGCTAAGCAGCTACAACTGGCCTGGCAACGTGCGTGAACTGCGCAACCTGATGGAACGCCTAGCCCTGTTCCTCGCCTCGGAACCGCTGCAGGCCCTCTCCCCGAGCTTCGTGATGGCGCTGGCCCCTGAACTGAGCGCCACGCCGCACCAGGTCGAAGCGCCAAAGTCCTTGCCCATGCCAGCGGCAGAATCAATCGAGCAGGTGCTTGCGCGTTTCAACGGCAACCGCGAGGCGGCGGCGAAGCACCTCGGCATCAGCCGCACGACTCTATGGCGTAAGCTCAATCGCCTGCAGGCAGGGCAAGGCGGGAACGTTGATTGAAGCACATGTTCAGATGAGCGGCTCCGCCAGACCTTCCTGCATGAAAGCACGCTGAATCGCCGGGCGCTCGAGCAGCCTACGCAGGTACGGCCCCAAATGAGGACGGTTGCGTGCCGGATCGTGCATCATGCGCGTCCAGCGCGACAGCATCAACAGGTAGGGATCGACCGCGCTATACCGATCGCCCAGCAGGAAAGAACCGCCGCTGGCGGCCACTGCCTTGTCGAGCAGGTCCAGCATGCCACCAACGCGCTCCTCGGCGTGCGCCTTCACCTGCGCAATCGCTGTCGCGTCATCGGCGAGCCGCTCCGGATAAAAATACGTGAGCAGTTCCGCCTGCAGGGTGTTCGTCAGGTAGACCAGCCATTTGTAGAATTCTGCGCGCTCTGCCGTGCCGACGGCAGGAGCCAGTCCGGCTTCCGCATGGCGATCTACCAGATGCAGGCAGATCGCTGCCGTCTCATAGAGCACAAGGTCTCCATCAATCAACACCGGAATACGCCCGGTGGGATTGAGCTTCAGGTAATCGGCTTGTTTGTGCGCATTCTGCTCGCGGTCAACCAGCACCAGATCGTACGGCACGCCAAGTTCTTCAAGCAGCATGTGTGGCGCCAGGTTGGCATTGCCGGGGTAGTAGTAGAGTTTGTACATTGATTCCCCTATGATTGTTTTTTTGAGCCTGCCATTATGCAAAATTCTCCCCGCCCCGACACGCCCTGCGTCGCCGTCTGCTCGACCACGTTTGACGATGTCTGCCGCGGGTGCGGCCGCACCGTCGCCGAAGTGGCGAACTGGGTGTTCATGAGCGAGGAAGAAAAAGAACGCGTATGGGAGCGTATCACCGCCGAGGGCTATCCGCGTCGCAATTCATAGTGTCAGAGTTGCGAACTACGCTCAAGCCTCCCTCCGCATCAACGAAGCACCATGCTCGATGAGCTTGTCCGACGACCGTATTCTCTGTGAGCCTGTCGCCGCCATAACTCCATCGAGCATATTGCCTGTCGCCATTCATTGGGCTCAATGCCGCTTCCCGCAACTTTTACCAATCAACTCCTGATGACAAGGCGTGAAGCCAAAAAATTGACCGGCATCCAAGATGGCATGCCGGTCAAGCTGCACAGTATTGCAACCAGTAAAGTTTTGTAATTCCAGGCATGATGCATGTCGGAAAGCTCACTCGTCTTTAGCGCCATCGATACCCAGTTCGTGGATCTTGCGCGTGATGGTGTTGCGCCCGATGCCGAGGCGGACAGCCGCATCGTTCTTGCGGCCATGGGTGTGTTTCAACGCCGTCTTGATCAGTGCCGACTCGAATTGACGACCGAGCGCATCCATCACCTCAGGTTGTCCGGCTGCAAGCATGTGTGCCGCCTCGGTTTCAAGCAATGCGATCCAGTCAGCCTTGTCGGCACCATTGGGCACGCTACTGGCTGCATGGGCAGCCGTGCCGTTGGCGCTGGCGAAGGTATGCGACGCGCCATACGATGACGCAGGTGCAGCCATGCCGGCCTGCTCGGGCTGTTGCACGACCGCTTGCGGCTGCCCGATAACCGGCATGGCGGCTGCCGGTGCGGGTATGCTTGTCACCGCGGGCGGAACGTACTCGGACGAAGTCATTCCATGCGTGAGATCCGGCGGAAGGTCTTTCACGTCGACCGTCTGTCCCGGCGCCATCACGGTGATCCAGTTGCACAGGTTTTCCAACTGCCGGACATTGCCCGGAAAATCCAGGCTGGTGAGGAACTGCATCGCGCTGTCCGACATGCGCTTGGCTTCGACGCCCAACTGTTTGGCGCTCTGCGCCAGAAAGTGGCGCGTCAGCAGCGGAACGTCCTCGCGACGCTCCCTCAAACTGGGCAGGCGCAGGCGAATCACATTCAGCCGGTGATACAAGTCCTCTCGGAACAGGCCTTCCTTCACGCGCTGCTCAAGGTTCTGGTGCGTTGCTGCGATCACGCGCACATTCGCCTTCAGCGGCTGGTGCCCACCGACGCGATAGAAATGTCCATCCGAAAGCACGCGCAGCAGGCGCGTCTGCAGGTCGAACGGCATGTCGCCGATCTCGTCTAGGAACAGCGTACCGTTTTCCGCCTGCTCGAACCGGCCGCGCCGCGTTGCCTGCGCCCCGGTAAAGGCGCCCCGCTCATGGCCGAACAGTTCGGACTCCAGCAAATCCTTCGGTATTGCTGCGGTGTTCAGTGCGATGTAGGGCTGCGCGGCTCGCGGGCTGTGCTTGTGCAGCGCACGGGCGACCAGCTCCTTGCCGGTGCCGGACTCGCCGGTAATCAGCACGGTCACATTCGATTGCGACAGGCGCCCGATGGCGCGGAATACATCCTGCATTGCCGGTGCCTGACCGAGGATTTCCGGCGTCTCGGCAGCAGACTGCTCCACATCGGACTCACGCAGGCTCTCTTCCAGTGCACGACGGATCAATTGGACCGCCTTGTCGACATCGAATGGCTTGGCAAGGTATTCAAATGCACCACCCTGGAACGCGGCGACTGCGGAGTCGAGGTCCGAAAATGCAGTGATGACGATGACTGGCAAGCCGGGGTGCTTGGCCTTTACCGTTTGCAGCAGTTCGAGTCCCGACGCACCGGGCATGCGGATATCGGATACCAACACCTGCGGCACACTGGTCTGCAGCGCATCCATCGCTTCGCGCGCATTGGAAAAGCTTCGTGTCGCGAGGTTTTCGCGGGCAAGTGCCTTTTCCAGCACCCAGCGGATCGATTCGTCGTCGTCAACAATCCAGATTGGCTTCATATTCTTTTCAGTGTCCCGCGTCGAGTGGCGTTATGCAGAGCGCTCTCGAGCGGTTTACCAGTGCATGCAAGGGAGACGAGGTCGGGTCCGAGAAGCGCAACCGTACGCGATGTACGGTGAGCATCACAGGCCCGAGATCGACCCCTTTCATGCGCTGGCAAATCGCTCTAAGGGAGCGGTATCAAGATCCTGAAGTCCGTATACCCCGGCCGGCTTTCGCATTCGATCACCCCCATGTGCTGCTGCACGAAGGTTTGCGCCAGCGTCAGCCCCAGTCCGCTACCGCCATCCTTCCCCGAAACAAGCGGATAAAAGATGCGGTCGCGGATGTCAGGCGGGATACCCGGTCCATTGTCGATGATATGCAAATCCAATGCCAGCCTATAACGCACCTTCGCGAGCGTCACTTGCCGCGCGACCCGGGTACGGAAAGTCAGCTCGGCGTCGCCCGACTCGATCCTGTTCGCGAGCGCCTGCGCCGCATTGTGCGCAATGTTCAGGACGGCCTGGATAAGCTGCTCCTTGTCGCCACGGAACTCAGGTACCGACAAGTCATAGTCGCGCTTGATGGTCAGCCCGTTCGGGAACTCGGCCATGATCAGGCTGCGCACGCGCTCGGCGACCTCATGGATATTGACGTCGCCGACGATGTGCGGGTGCCGGTGCGGTGCCAGCAGGCGATCGACCAGCGTTTGCAGGCGATCCGCTTCCTTGATGATAACTTGCGTATATTCACGCAGCTCTTTCAGCTGACGCTCGGGCAACTCCAGCTCAAGCAATTGCGCCGCGCCGCGAATGCCGCCGAGTGGATTCTTGATTTCGTGTGCGAGGTTGCGGATCAATTCCTTGTTGGCCTGGCTCTGGTCAAGCAGGCGCTCTTCGCGGTCCAGCTTGAGTTGCTGCACGTTCTCGCGCAGTTCGATTAGAACCGGCATGTCGCGCCGGTCCAGTGCGGTAACGATCACATGCACTTGCAGCGGTTCGCGCCCGACGCGTTCGAGCGTCAGGTCCAGGCGCTTGTCGGCGAACTGTTGCTCCATCGCCTGCCGGATGACTCCATCAAGCTTCTCCACGTCGACGAACAGCTCATTGAGCTTCTGGTTGGCCAGTGTCTTGAATGAGCTTTCCAGCAGGTTTTCTGCAGCGGCGTTTGCATATGCCACGCGACCGCCGGCATTCAGGATGATGACGGCCGAGGCAAGCAGGTCGAGGCCGCCCAATGTAATCGTGGATGTGTTAGACGTCATAGAAAAAGGGCCGCAAAAAAATAAGGGCCGCATTACGCGGCCCGTCTTATGCAAGCGTTATGCCTTACTTGATGTTACCAAGTTCGCGACGCAATGCCTCAATGTTTTTCTCGGTACGGGAGATGTCTTCCTTCAGCGTCGCGACCCGTTCCTGATATTTTGCATAGTTCCGCTCGTCGCCGCGACGCTCAGGCTCGCCATTGTTGAACTCCTGCTTCAGGTTGGCGAGCTTCTGCTCCTCATTCTTGACCTCATCCATGAGGATCTGGCGACGGTCATTGTCCCGCGCCTTTTGCGTGCCACTGTCGACCTTGGGGAAGTCGGCCGGGGCGCTCGCGGCCGGCTTGGCCGATGCTGTCTGGGCCACAACCCGCTTTTGCATTACCGGGGCAGGAATCGTCGTAATACCCGGAAGCTCCACCCGCTTGCATCCCTTGGTAGTACCGGTGTTCTTGTATTCCTTCTTGCCGCTGTCGTCGACGCATAAATAGACCTCGCTCTGCGCCTGCGCATAGCCGCCTACTGTCGCGAGCAGCAACAATCCAAAAATTTGTCGCTTCATAATCTTTCTTTACAGAAACAGTTTGACCGATTACTAGTTTAGGATAAGAAACAGGCCTTTACAAACTCTGCCGTCAGAATGCGTTGTCGCGACAACAGTTCCCTGTATGAATCCTGCACAAAAAAAGCGGGGAAGCCGAAGCTTCCCCGCTTTTTTGCCTATTGGCCAATTACTGCTAATACTACGGCTGATTACAGCGAGTAGTACATGTCGAACTCGACCGGGTGGGTCGTCATGCGGAAGCGCTGGACTTCCTGCATCTTCAGTTCGATGTAAGCGTCGATCATGGTGTCGCTGAACACGCCGCCACGGGTCAGGAACTCGCGATCCTTGTCGAGGTACTCCAGTGCCTGCTCGAGGGAGTGGCACACGGTCGGGATCAGCTTGTCCTCTTCCGGCGGCAGGTGGTACAGGTCCTTGGTTGCTGCTTCGCCCGGGTGGATCTTGTTCTGCACGCCGTCCAGGCCGGCCATCATCAACGCAGCGAAACCGAGGTACGGGTTCATCAGCGGATCCGGGAAGCGTGCTTCGACGCGGCGGCCCTTCGGATTGGCAACGTGCGGAATGCGGATCGAAGCGGAACGGTTCTTGGCGGAGTAAGCCAGCTTCACCGGAGCTTCATAGCCAGGCACCAGACGCTTGTACGAGTTGGTACCCGGGTTGGTGATCGCGTTCAGCGCGCGAGCGTGCTTGATGATGCCGCCGATGTAGTACAGCGCGAAGTCGGACAGGCCTGCATAGCCGTCGCCAGCGAACAGGTTCTTGCCATCCTTCCAGATGGACTGGTGAACGTGCATACCGGAGCCGTTGTCGCCGACGATAGGCTTCGGCATGAAGGTCACGGTCTTGCCGTAGGTGTGCGCGACGTTCCAGATCACATACTTCATGTTCTGGGTCCAGTCGGCGCGCTCGACCAGCGTGGAGAACTTGGTGCCGAGCTCGTTCTGGCCTGCGCCAGCAACTTCGTGGTGATGCACTTCAACCGGGATGCCCATGGCTTCGAGGATCAGGGACATTTCCGAACGCATGTCGTGGAAGCTGTCGACCGGCGGAACCGGGAAATAACCGCCCTTGACGGTCGGACGATGGCCGGTGTTGCCGCCTTCGAGATCCTTGCCGGTGGTCCAGGAAGCTTCTTCGGAGTTGATCTTCACGAAGCAGCCGGACATGTCGATCTTCCAGCGAACGCTGTCGAAGATGAAGAATTCGGGTTCCGGGCCGAAGTAGGCGGTATCGCCCAGGCCGGAAGACTTCAGATAAGCTTCAGCGCGCTTGGCGATAGAGCGCGGGTCGCGGTCGTAGCCCTTGCCGTCGGCCGGTTCGATGACGTCACACTGCATGAACAGCGTGGTCTCTTCCATGAACGGGTCGATGTTGGCGGTATTCGGATCCGGCATCAGCAGCATGTCGGAGGCTTCGATGCCCTTCCAGCCGGCGATCGAGGAGCCGTCAAACGCATGGCCGGACTCGAATTTGTCCATACCAAATTGCGAAACGGGCACGGTCACGTGCTGTTCCTTGCCTCGGGTGTCAGCAAAACGAAAATCAACGAACTTGACTTCGTTGTCTTTCGCCATCTTCAAGACGTCTGCGGCCGTCATTGCCATGCGAATCTCCTAAAATGAGCTAAGTAGTACGAAATTTTTGAAAAGGTCGAGCCTACCCGGTATAGCGCGAGGCGTCCATACCTGCAAGTTCGGCCAAAACTCGGAATCCTACGATAGCAGAATTCATGCCATCAACTTGAGGAAAGACAAATTTCATATCCGCTCCGAATAGCGCCGAATTGACGTAAATAATGCACTTTTGAAATATTTTGCGCCAAATCTGTTGAAGCCGGAAAATCACCAAAACAGTGCAAACACGGGAAAAAGCACAATTTTGGTGCAATCCATGTGCGCTCGCCCTCTTTTCGCACAAAACGGGTGCGTACATCCTTCCAGCCGAAGTTGAGCGACAAAAGTTAAAATCTCGAAAACATCTGCCTTGGAGACAGCCTCATCATGGATATCCTCTTGCAAGCTCGCCAGCGAGGACAGGAAAACAATCTGCCATATGCTGGGGCAGTAACACCAGCTGAAGCGTACGCCCTGGTTCAGCAAAACCCGAACGTCAAGCTGGTGGACGTCCGCACCAATGCCGAGCGCGACTGGGTCGGGCGCGTTGCGATCCCGGAAGCCCAACACACCGCCGTCCAGTGGAATCTCTACCCTGGCGGCACCCCCAATCCGGACTTCATTCCCCAGCTCAACCAGGCCGTCAGTAAAGAAAACGTACTCCTGTTCCTGTGCCGGTCCGGCGTGCGCTCGCGGCACGCCGCCAAGCTTGCGACTGAGCACGGTTATGCGCACAGCTTCGACATTCTGGAAGGCTTCGAAGGCGACAAGGACGCACAAGGCCACCGCAAAACCGTCGGCGGATGGTGCAAAGCCGACCTCCCGTGGATGGGAGCCTGAGGCTACCCGGTCTTCATCAAGCCGAGCACGCGCCTCCGCACGAAGTTGATGTGGCTGCGCAAACCGTAGAGCTCATCCGCAAACGATAACGGTATCGAGATGCGATTCACCCGCTCCTCGATATCGTTCAGTCGCTTCAGCTGGGCAGGATAGACGTCCGCCTGCTGCTCCGGAGGCACGTCCTCAATCGCCTGTTCGACCGCGCGCAGCTGCCCATACCAGCGGTACACCCGGGAACGGACTTTCCATACGTAGAGCGGCGGGATGATTCGCGACAGCGGCAGGATCAATGCACCCAGCGCGACAATCACAACCCACATCCGCTCGAAGAAATTGGCTAACCAGAATGGCAGGTATCGCTGCAACAGGGGCGGGCCGCTCGTATAAAACTGTTCTGCCGCCGGCGACACCGGGATTTCCGTATAACTGGCCGTCGGGAATTCTCCCTTTTTCTGAAACCACCCAGCCCCGCCGTGAACATCTGCCGCCGCCTGCACGAACAGGTCAATCAGTGCCGGATGCACGCCTTCGCGCGCGACAAGCGTCGCCGTTGGCGCAATCAAGTGGTAGTCCTTGGGCGGAATGTTCCGGCCAAGGTCAACGATCCCGCGCGGGAGCATCACATGCGACAAGAAAGGGAAACGACGGGTATAAGCCTCGGCTTGGGGAAAGTCGAACAACTTGATGCCTGGCGTTTGCAACAGCATCTGGATCAACGGCGCATCTGGGGCGGAACTGAACACCAGCCCGTCGATCCGGCCCTCCAGCAGCTCTACCGTCGCGGGCGTATTTTCGAGACTGCCGAGCGCAAGCTCATTGGGCTCGACGCCATTCACGGCTAAGATCTTCTTGAACAGCCCTGGCACCCCCGTACCTTCCGGGCCGACGTTTATTTTCAGACCGCGCAACTGCGTCAGCCGGTCGACGTTTTTCTTTTCCCTCAAGAACAGCCAGACCGGTTCGGTGAACAGACTGCCTAGGGACACCAGCCCCTTGCGCTCCGCTTCTTCCTGCTCGGTCGTTCCGCTTTGCACGAATGCCAGGTCGACAGCGTCTTCCTTCAAGCGCTGAAGGTTTTCCTGCGACCCCAAGGAAGGTGCCAACTGGACCTTGATGCCGAGTTTGGCAAGCTTTTCCAAGTATTTCTTTCCAAATACCTCATAGGCACTGTTGTCCTGACCGGTCGCCAAGCTGACATGGGAAGGTGGGGATGGATCGACCAGCCAATACGCGAGCAGGCAAGTTGCGATAACTGCGATCGCCGCAGGGCCCGCAGCAACGAGAAAATCGCGCAAGGAAAAGCGCGTGAAATGAAGAATTTTTGGCATGCGTGACCTGAAGGAAACCATGGCCACACCATGCCAATAAATTGCGGGTTAGGCAAGACCCGGCGGCTCGGAGACTACCCTAAGGTGAGGATGGGCGACTCAGCGATACGTCTCCCCTCAAGCCGGCTCCCCTATGAGCGAACATTCACCATACGGCTGCCTATTGGAACCGCCATGCGATGTGCCGGTCGGCGCTTGCGCCTTCGACCAAGTGCAGTGGTTTCATCAGACAGGAATTGCGCCGCAATCGAAAACCACTCTTCCGTCGAAAAATGACTGCGCGCCATTGGCAACAGTTCCTGCTCCTCTCTTTCCAGCCGCATCGCAAGCTTGCGGCAGTAAAGGTCCATTGCCTGGCATATTTCCGAGAACCTGATTCGTCCGGCAAAAAAGGTCGCGGTTAACTGCTCGCCTATTGACCGCAGGATATTGGTGGCTGCGCTACTCAGTGCATCCAACTCCTCGACAAGCGTATCCGCCTCCCGTGTGGCGTTACGCAACGCCGGAATCAGGTACATCTCGATCTTGCGTGTGCGGCAGTACTTGTCGAATTGCATCAGCTTGTTCAACGCATTCTCGATAAAGCCAAAATCAATGTTTTGCAGGCTTTTCCAAGCAGAATGAATGTACTTCTGCAACCGGTCGAGCCGGCTGCGCGCAGTGTCCTGCTCGGCCGCAATCGCGACGAGAGAATAAGTTGCGGTCAGCATCGTTGTTCCTTGAACCTGTTACTACGGAATAGAAATAGACAATCCGGGATGCCCCGGTTCCCTGCGCATAGTCAGGACTCCGAGGGGAAGAAGAGGGTTTAAAAAGTGTTGGGAGAGTATAGGCCGATGCTTCGGCCGCTCTTTGAGGAGCATCAAGCCGAGAATGAAAGCACGCCGGTTAGCCACAAAATAGGCGTCACTTACCGGCATTTGCGCACAATAAGCAACATCAACTTGTCGGATCAGTGTGCTTTCCCTTGCCAGCCCGTACGCTCGTCCGCTCGCCCAAGAGGAATCATCGACGGCGAGTGTTTTGACACGACTGGCAAACAACGAGGTAGTGATGCCCCCCGGAAGGGCAATCACCATCTCAGCTCAGTTTCACCGCATGTTCCCGTGTAGCATGGAAAGTCAATTGCGGCCAGCGCTCCTGCGTTAGCTTCAGGTTCACACCGGAAGTCGCAAGATAAGCCATGTTACCCGCAGCGTCATAGGCGATGTTTGCCCCTGCCGAGGACTTCTCGAAATCGGCCAGCGCCTTCTTGTCATCGCTGGAGATCCAGCGTGCACTGTTGATGCTTGTGCCCTCGAATACGGCATCGACACCGTACTCGTTCATCAGGCGGCTTGCTACCACCTCGAACTGCAGCACACCCACCGCGCCGAGGATCAAATCCCCGCCGCTGACCGGCTTGAACACCTGTACCGCGCCCTCTTCGCCCAACTGTTGCAAACCCTTGTGCAATTGCTTAATTTTCAGCGGATTACGGATCCGTACCGAACGGAAAAAGTCTGGCGCAAAGTACGGGATGCCCGTGAACTGCAGCATCTCGCCTTCGGAAAAACTGTCGCCGATCTGCATGTTGCCGTGGTTCGGCAGGCCAATGATGTCGCCGGCATAGGCCTCTTCCACCTGTTCGCGGCTGGACGCCATGAAGGTCACAACGCTCGACACCTTGATCTCGCGGTTCAGGCGAAGGTGCTTGATTTTCATGCCACGCTCGAAACGGCCGGAACACACGCGCAGGAACGCGATACGGTCGCGATGCGCCGGGTCCATATTGGCCTGGATCTTGAACACGAAGCCGGAGAACGGTGCCTCGGTCGGCTCCACAGAGCGCACGGTCGCATCGCGCGGTCGTGGCGCAGGCGCCCACTCCAGCAAGGCGTTCAGGATTTCGCGCACGCCGAAGTTGTTGATTGCAGAACCGAAGAACACCGGAGTTTGCGTCCCGGCAAGGAACGCATCCAGATCGAACGGATGCGATGCCCCATGCACCAGCTCCACCTCCATCTTCAACTGTTCCATTTCCAATGGGAACATTTCCACCAGGCGTGGATTGTCGATGCCCTTGATGACTTCGAACTCCTGGTCGGCACGCTCCTCGCCAGCCTTGAACAGCAGGATCTCGTCGCGCAGCAGGTGATACACGCCGCGGAAGTTCTTGCCCATGCCGATCGGCCACGTCACCGGTGCGCACTGGATCTTCAGCACCGACTCCACTTCATCCAGCAGTTCCAGCGGATCGCGCGTTTCGCGGTCCATCTTGTTCATGAACGTCAGGATCGGCGTGTCGCGCATGCGGCAGACGTTGAGCAGCTTGATTGTCTGCTCTTCCACACCCTTGGCTGCATCGATCACCATCAAGGCGGAATCGACAGCCGTCAGCACGCGATAGGTATCTTCCGAAAAATCCTGGTGACCGGGCGTGTCGAGCAGGTTAACCACATGGTCGCGATACTCGAACTGCATCACCGAGCTAGCCACCGAGATGCCGCGCTGCTTTTCGATTTCCATCCAGTCCGACGTTGCATGACGGCCGCTCTTGCGCGCCTTGACAGTGCCTGCGAGCTGAATCGCGCCCGAGAACAGCAGGAGCTTTTCGGTGAGTGTCGTCTTACCCGCGTCCGGGTGGGAAATAATGCCGAAGGTGCGACGTCGCGCGACTTCGCGCGCAATCAGTTCGGACGGTACCTTGCGGGATTCTGGTGCTGCGTCGACGGTTTCGGTCGACGTTAAGTCTGGTGCGGAGGCCATGATGCGCCTATAAAAAGGACTGGAGTTTAACGGCTCCCGGACGCGAAGTCGAACGCTTCCGGGCGCCGCCAAGGGGAAAAGAACAATCAGAGCTTGATGAAATGCTCGCGGTAGTAGCGCAACTCTTCGATCGATTCGACGATGTCAGCCAGCGCAGTGTGCTTTTGGTGCTTTTTGAAGCCACTGGCAAGGTCGGGCTTCCAGCGCTTGCACAGCTCTTTCAGTGTGGACACATCGAGGTTGCGATAATGGAAAAACGCTTCCAGCTTTGGCATGCCACGCGCCATGAACCGGCGGTCTTGGCAGATGCTATTGCCGCACATCGGCGATTTGCCGGAAGGAACGAAATGCTTCAGGAAGTCGATCAGCGCTTTTTCTGCATCCGCTTCCGATACGGTGGATGCCTTCACGCGGTCAATCAGGCCGGAGCGGCCGTGGGTGCCCTTGTTCCAGGCATCCATGCGGTCCAGCACTTCGTCGGGCTGGTGGATCGCAAAGACGGGACCTTCGGCCAGGACATTCAGGTCAGAATCGGTGACAACCACCGCGACTTCGATAATGCGGTCATTGTCCGGATCGAGTCCGGTCATCTCCATATCGACCCACACCAAGTTGAATTCATTCGGGCGTGCGGGCGCGTTGGCAGGGGCATTCGGTGTGGAAGCTTGTGACATAATTTGTTTTCCTCAGTAATCCGCCATTTTCTCATAGGCACGGGATGTCTTCACTTACGTTTTCAGCATTGTTTATCGGCTTTCTCGCCATCACGCTCGTCATACGCTTTTGGCTCGGCTCGCGGCATATACGGCATGTGCTCGCCCATCGCGGTGCCGTGCCGGCCGAATTTGCGGAAAAGGTTCCATTGTATGCGCATCAGAAGGCAGCCGATTACACGGTGGCCAAGACTAAGCTGGGCCTGGTGACCATGCTGGTCAATGCTGCCGTACTGATCGGATTTACGCTGCTCGGGGGCTTGCAATGGCTTTCGGTCACGATCTTCAACATGACCGGCCCCGGCATGATGTATCAGTTGGCGCTGCTGGCAGCATTTGGCCTCATCTCCGCAATCGTAGAGTTGCCATTCGACTACTACCGGCAGTTCGTGCTTGAGGCGCGGTTCGGTTTCAACAAGATGACGGTGCGCCTGTTCATTATCGACATGCTGAAGAGCACGGCGGTCGGTCTGGCGATCGGCCTGCCATTGATCTGGGTGATCCTGACACTGATGGAAAAATCCGGCGACCTATGGTGGCTATACGCCTGGATCGTATGGAGCGGCTTCCAGCTGCTCATGCAGGTCCTCATCCCGACGGTTATCGCGCCGATGTTTAACAAATTCACTCCGTTGCAAGATGAGAATCTGCGTAAGCGCATCGAAAACCTCATGCATCGCATAGGTTTTGCGTCCAAAGGCCTGTTCGTGATGGACGGCTCCAAGCGAAGCGCCCATGGCAATGCGTATTTCTCCGGCTTCGGTGCAGCCAAGCGCATCGTTTTCTTCGATACCCTGCTGGAGCGCCTTGGCCCCCAAGAAGTCGAGGCGGTGCTCGCGCACGAGCTCGGCCACTTCAAGCTCAAGCATGTCATCAAGCGCATAGTCGTGATGTTCGCACTTTCGCTCGGCTTCCTCGCGCTGCTCGGTTACCTTAAGACCCAAACCTGGTTTTATACCGGCCTTGGTGTTGATCCTATGCTCACCGGGCATAACGATGCGATGGCATTGATCCTGTTCATGCTTGCGCTACCGGTGTTTACCTTCCTGTTCTCTCCGTTGGTATCACTCACCTCGCGCAAGCATGAATTTGAAGCCGACGCATTTGCGGCAAAACACTCCAATGCACAGGACTTGGTTTCGGCACTCGTAAAGCTTTATGAGGACAACGCCTCGACGCTCACGCCTGATCCTTTGCACTCCGCCTTCTACGATTCGCACCCGCCGGCAAGCGTGCGCATCCAACATTTACTTGCCGGCTGATAAAGAGGACATCATGGTTACTGCTGCTGAATTGCTCAATAAAAAGGGGCGGCATCTGGAAACAGGTTTGACTGATGCCGAGATCAAGGAACACCTTGCCGCAGTCGACAACTGGGCGCTGGAGGACGGCAAGATCGTCAAGACGTTTCAGTTCAAGAATTACTACGAAACGCTTGCTTTTGTTAACGCGATCGCGTGGATCATCCATGCCGATGATCACCATCCCGAACTGGTGGTGACGTACAACCGTTGCGTCGTGAAGTTCAATACGCATTCCGTCAACGGCGGACGTGGCGGCATTTCCGAAAACGACTTCATTTGCGCGGCCAAGATCGACGCGATCAGCCAGCAAGGCGCGCGCTGATCGATGGGCAGCATTATCGGAACCGTCATTGCAGCACACGGCCGGCATTATCTGGTTCAGGCCGGCGACACCCGCCTTCAATGCGTCACGCGGGGAAAGAAAAGCGATGTCGCCGTCGGCGATGTCATCACCTTGAAGCAAACATCGCCGGACCAAGGCGTGATCGAATCTATCGGCGAGCGGAAGACACTGCTCTACCGCTCCGACCAGTTCAAGTCGAAACTCCTCGCCGCCAATGTCACCCAGCTTTTCATCGTGGTGGCGACTGAACCCGGTTTTTCCGACGACCTCGTGTCGCGTGCGCTGGTCGCCGCGGAAGCTGCAGGCATCAAGGTTCACCTGATCCTAAACAAGATCGATGTGGTCGAACTGCTGCCCAAAGTACGCGAGCGCCTCGCTGCCTACGCAAAAATTGGCTATCCAATCCATGAGGTCTCGGCACATGCAGCACCGGAACAGGCCTGCGCCACACTCCGGCCGCTACTTCACGGCCAGTCTACGATCCTGATCGGCCAATCCGGCATGGGCAAATCATCGCTCATCAACCTGCTTGTTCCTGATGCAGAACTGGCAACCCGCGAGATCTCGGCCGCACTGGACTCGGGCAAGCACACGACAACCTTCACCAGGCTGTTCGCGCTCGAAGCTGGAACCTCGATCATCGACTCACCCGGCTTTCAGGAATTTGGCCTGTACCACCTGACGGAAGGCATGCTGGAACGTGCATTCCGGGAATTCGGGCCACGCCTTGGCAATTGCCGTTTCTACAATTGCCACCACCTCAACGAGCCGGGGTGCGCAGTGCTCGCAGCGGTCGAGGCCGGCGACATTGCCCCGATGCGGCATGCCTTGTATCAACAGCTCGTGCACGAATCATCCCAGAAGCTTTACTAGGCAGTGAACGACGTCTGGCGGCAAGAAAACCCATGCCGTTTTTGTTATCTTTTCAGGTAAAAATCCCTTATAATTCACCGGCTTACCACAACATCGGCGGCGGGCGCCACGCCAGCACCCGCCGCCGTTTTCGTTTATGGCCATCAAACACTTTCTCCAGTTTTCTGACTTTACGCTTGATGAGTTCGAGTACCTGATCGAACGCTCGCGAATCATCAAGCGCAAATTCAAGAATTACGAAACCTATCACCCGCTGCTCGACCGCACGCTGGTGATGGTGTTCGAAAAGAATTCGACCCGTACCCGCCTGTCGTTCGAGGCCGGCATGCACCAGCTCGGCGGCGCCGCCATCTACCTCAATACCCGCGACAGCCAGCTCGGCCGCGGCGAACCGGTCGAAGACGCGGCGCAAGTCATGTCCCGCATGTGCGACATCATCATGATCCGCACCTTCGGCCAGGACATCATTGATCGCTTTGCCGCGCACTCGCGCGTGCCGGTGATCAACGGTCTGACCAATGAACACCATCCTTGCCAGGTGCTGGCAGATGTGTTCACTTACATCGAGCACCGCGGCTCCATCAAAGGCAAGACGGTGGCATGGATCGGTGACGCCAACAATATGCTCTACTCCTGGCTGCAGGCTGCGCAGGTGTTCGGCTTCCACGTCAATGTCTCGACGCCGAAGCGCTACGAAATCGATCCCTCGCTGGTCGCTGCGGACAACAAGAACTACACCACCTTCGCCAACCCGGCCGATGCCTGCGACGGCGCCGACCTGGTGACGACTGACGTGTGGACCAGCATGGGTTACGAAGAGGAAAACGCAGCGCGCCTGAAGGCGTTCGCGGGCTGGATCGTCGATAGCGAGAAGATGAAGCGCGCGCGTCCAGACGCCCTGTTCATGCACTGCCTGCCCGCGCATCGCGGCGAGGAAGTCTCCGCCGAAGTCATCGACGGCCCGCAATCTGTCGTCTGGGACGAAGCCGAGAACCGGCTGCATGTCCAGAAGGCGCTACTTGAATACCTGGTACTGGGCAAACTCAATTAAAAATTAGGTTGGCCCGGTTCTTCACCGTCTCCCCGAAATCACAATCTCAGCAAGCTAGGCAGATATCATGTCGACCATACTTCAATCCGTCCCCGTCAACCAAAAAGTGGGCATCGCCTTCTCTGGCGGCCTCGACACCAGCGCAGCGCTGCACTGGATGCGCCAGAAGGGTGCCATCCCTTATGCATACACCGCCAACCTGGGCCAGCCTGACGAACCAGACTACGAAGCCATTCCGAAGAAAGCCAAGCAGTACGGCGCAGAACAGGCTCGCCTGATCGACTGCCGCGAGCAGCTTGTCGCCGAAGGCATCGCTGCACTGCAGAGCGGTGCATTCCACATTTCGACGGCCGGCGTCACCTACTTCAACACGACGCCGCTGGGCCGCGCAGTCACCGGCACGATGCTGGTTGCAGCGATGCAGGAAGACAACGTCGACATCTGGGGCGACGGCAGCACCTTCAAGGGCAACGATATCGAGCGCTTCTACCGCTACGGCCTGCTGGTGAATCCGTCACTGCGTATCTACAAGCCCTGGCTGGACGACGCTTTCATCCGCGAACTCGGCGGCCGCAAGGAAATGTCGGAATTCCTGATCAAGTCCGGCTTCGACTACAAGATGTCGGTGGAGAAGGCCTATTCGACCGACTCCAACATGCTGGGTGCAACGCACGAGGCGAAAGACCTCGAGCACCTGAACAGCGGCATGAAGATCGTCGAGCCGATCATGGGCGTCGCCTTCTGGCGCGACGATGTGGAAGTTAAGAAGGAAGAAGTCACGGTCCGTTTCGAGGAAGGCCGTCCGATTGCGCTGAACGGCATTACGTTTGCCAACGCAGTCGACCTGATGATGGACGCCAATCGCATCGGCGGCCGCCATGGCCTCGGCATGAGCGACCAGATCGAGAACCGCATCATCGAAGCCAAGAGCCGCGGCATCTACGAAGCCCCCGGCCTCGCGCTGCTGTTCATCGCTTACGAGCGTCTGGTCACCGGCATTCACAACGAAGACACGATCGAGCAATACCGTGAAAACGGCCGCAAGCTCGGACGCCTGCTCTATCAAGGCCGCTGGTTTGATCCGCAAGCCATCATGCTGCGCGAAGCGTCCCAGCGCTGGGTCGCGCGCGCCATCACGGGCGAAGTCACGCTGGAACTGCGTCGTGGCAACGACTACTCGATCCTGAACACGGACTCGCCGAACCTGACCTACCAGCCGGAACGCCTGACGATGGAAAAAGGCGAAGGCGCCTTCACGCCGCAGGACCGCATCGGTCAGCTGACGATGCGTAACCTGGACATCGCCGACACGCGCGAAAAACTCGGCATCTACAGCAAGGCCGGCCTGCTCTCCTCCGGCTCATCGGTGGCGATGCCGCGTCTGGGCAAGAGCGACGACAAGTAAAACAGCTTTTTGATATTGAACGCGATATTTGATCTCGTAACGAAAGGATAGAAGACGTTGGAACCCGGTACCATTTTCGGATTTACGGAAGCACAGATTTCAGAGTTTGGCAGCACCTGGGGTGTAGGCGCACTAATCGTATTCATGCTCTTCATCGTCGGTGAAATCGCCTGGCGTTCACAAGCCGGCAAGCGCGGTACGTTTGTATTGTTTCTCGTACTGACTGTCGGCATGCTGGGCTTCGTCACAAAGACAGTCTTGCAAGAAGTAATGAAGATCTAGCACGCTGTCGATTAAGACCTCATGCATCCAAGGACCCGTAAAGGGTCCTTTTTTTGATTTGTCTTGCACCGATTTCAAACTTCCACCAAGGAGCTCACATGACCACGCAATTCGATAAGGTTTCTGTCGTCAAGAAAGCCAACATTTACTTTGACGGCAAATGCGTTTCGCACACCGTTCTGTTTGCAGACGGCACGAAAAAGACCATCGGCGTTATCTTCCCGTCTTCCCTGACCTTCAACACCGGCGCGCCGGAAATCATGGAACTGAATGCCGGCAAATGCCGCATCCGCCTGAAGGGCGAGAATGAGTGGAAGACCTACGAAGGCGGCCAAAGCTTCAACGTGCCCGGCAATTCCAGCTTCGATATCGAGACGCTGGAAACGCTGGATTACGTGTGCCACTTCGTCGCAGCTTGATCGGATTGCAGAAGGAAACAAAAAGGGCGATCAACTGATCGCCCTTTTTTCGCACAGCCTGCCGGGATGCATGACGGTTAGTGCGGCATGAACATATGCGCGATTGCATTCATATGTAGACCGGTTCCGGCTCAAGCATCACGCCGAACTTTGACATGACGTCGTCCTGGATTGCCCGCGCGAGCTTGACAATTTCTTCTCCAGTCGCGCCGCCGCGGTTCACCAGCACCAACGCCTGTTTCTCGTACACGCCTGCTGCGCCAAGTGACTTGCCTTTCCATCCGCTCTGGTCGATCAGCCAGCCGGCCGCAAGCTTGAAGCTGCCATCCGGCTGCGGATAACTCACCAGTTGCGGATACCGCTCCAGCAACGCAGCGCGCTTCACCTGCGAAACGATCGGGTTCTTGAAGAAACTTCCGGCATTGCCGATTTTCGCCGGGTCCGGAAGCTTGCGAGTGCGAATCGCAATGACTGCATCCGCGATGTCCTTCGCTGTCGGATTCTGCACTCCGCGCGTACTCAGCTCCTGCGCCACGTCTGCATATTGGACATTGGGTTGCCATGCCTTGGGCAATGCAAAAGTCACATCGAGAATCACCGCTGACTCGCGTAGATCGTGCTTGAACACGCTGTCGCGATAGCCGAAGCGGCATGCGGCCTTGTCGAGGACAAAACTGTTCCCCGTATTGAAATCGAAAGCGGTCAGTGAATGGAAGCGATCCTTGACTTCGACACCGTACGCGCCGATGTTCTGTATCGGCGCAGCGCCGACACTGCCCGGAATGAGCGACAGGTTTTCCAGCCCGCCCAAGCCTTGCTGCAAGGTCCATTGGACGAACTGATGCCAGTTTTCCCCGGCCTCGGATTTGACATACATCGCATCGTCATCCTCGCCGACGATACTGATGCCCTTCGTGCACATATGCAGCACCAGCCCGCGAAAATCGCCGGTCAGCAGGAGGTTGCTACCGCCGCCGAGCACGAGCCTTGGCATGGCAGCAAGGTCCGGGTTTGACCTGACCTCACGCAGCATTTCCGCCGAGGTCACCTGCAAATATGCGTGTGCCTTGGCATCGATACCGAAGGTATTCAGGGAGCGCAGCGGAAAGGAGTGTTGGATGGAAAGAGCGGCTGTCATAGCGCACGCATTATAGAGGCTAGCCCGTCTAGCCACCCGTTTTTTTGTCGGCTAGAATGGCCCGTTGATTTACTCATAACATGGCCTGCCTGATGAACAATGCGCAGGCCGATTCCCAATAAATTCAGCCCAACGAAGCAGAGAGAATAGCCATGCCATCTTTTGATGTCGTATCCGAAGCCAATATGGTGGAAGTCAAGAATGCGGTCGACCAGTCGAACAAGGAGATTTCGACCCGCTTCGATTTCAAGGGCAGCGACGCCCGCGTCGACCAGAAGGAACGCGAATTGACCGCCTATGCGGATAGCGAATTCCAGCTTAACCAGGTTCGCGACGTGCTGACCGGGAAAATGGTCAAGCGTAACGTCGACGTCCGTTTCCTCGACCTCGGCAAGATCGAAAAAATCGGCGGCGACAAGGTCAAGCAAGTCATCAAGGTCAAGAATGGCATCGATTCCGATGACGCAAAGAAGATCGTCAAGATCGTCAAGGAAAGCAAGATCAAGGTGCAGGCGAGCATCCAGGGCGACGCTGTCCGTGTCACTGGGGCCAAGCGCGACGACCTGCAATCGACCATTGCCCTGCTCCGCAAGGAAGTGACGGACCTGCCGCTGGAATTCAACAATTTCCGCGATTGAGAACAAAAGGCGGGCGGAAACGCGATGCAGAACAGAATTTGTCTGTCGGAATCATGGGATGGTATTCTTGCCGCGAGAGCCATTTCGGCATTGACCTAACCGACTTTCCGAATCTTATGCGCCTGACAAGCTTCGCCGCCCTCCTGCTCTTCGCAGCCCACACCGTCCAGGCAGCAGATATCAGCGTTGTCGGACTCTTTCCAAACAAGGCGGTCCTGGTCGTTGACGGCCGCCCACCCAAGACTTACTCCGTTGGCACCACTATTGTTGAAGGCGTAAAGCTGGTCGCCGCAGACCAGTCCACGGCGACGATTGAGGCCAACGGCAAACGGCAGACCATTGCAATTGGCGAACACGTGAATCGCAGCGTATCTAGCGGACGTGCCAGCGTCACCCTTCAGGCGGATGGGCGTGGGCATTACATGGTGCAGGGCCAGATCAATGGTGGTACCGTCCGCATGCTGCTCGATACCGGCGCCTCATCGGTTGCGCTACCGGCCTCCGAAGCAGCACGGCTAGGAATTAACTACAAGGCGGGTCGGCAGGTCTACGTCAGCACTGCAAATGGAACCGCCCCGGCATATCTGGTCAGTCTCAATACCGTCAAAGTCGGCGATATCGAAGTCAACCAGGTCGACGCAGTCGTGCAGGAGCAAGGACTGCCATTCATCCTGCTCGGCATGTCTTTCCTCAATCGCACCGAGATGCGCCGGGAAGGCGAGCAAATGACACTGACGAAGCGCTTCTGATAAAAGGAATGAAGGGCTGGGGGAACGAGAACGCGTTCCCCGCCCTAGCCCTCATCAGCCCATCGCACAGTAACACTCCCCTCGCAACAGGGTCTCAAAGGTATGTCAAGCGGACCAGGCGATGCCGTGCCCGCCAATGGCGATGAGAATCAGTCGTCCGTGTCGTTTAGCCGACGCTGCTTCACCGCCTCTGCGAGCCCTTCCAGCACCTTGACACTGGATTCCCAATCAATGCAGCCGTCGGTGACGGACTGGCCATAGGTTAGCTCCTTGCCAGGCACCAGATCCTGGCGTCCGCCAACGAGGTGCGATTCGACCATCACGCCGACGATACGCGTATCTCCCGCAGCAATCTGTTTGGCAATATCCGCACAAACGGGAACCTGGTTCTCCGGCTTCTTGCTGCTGTTTGCATGCGACGCATCGATCATCAGGCGCGAGGCCAGTCCGTTGGCAGCGATGTCCTTGCATGCGACGTCCACACTGGCAGCGTCGTAATTCGGCGTCTTGCCTCCACGCAGGATGATGTGGCAATCCTCGTTGCCGCTCGTGGAAACGATCGCGGAGTGCCCGCCTTTAGTGACAGACAGGAAGTGATGAGGCTGGGAAGCGGCCTTGATTGCATCAACTGCGATCTTGATGTTGCCGTCGGTGCCGTTCTTGAAGCCAACCGGGCAGGACAGACCGGACGCGAGTTCGCGGTGCACTTGCGATTCGGTCGTACGGGCGCCGATCGCACCCCAGCTGATCAGGTCAGCCACATACTGCGGGCTGATCACATCGAGGAATTCGGTGCCGGCAGGCAGTCCCAGTTCATTGATGTTCAACAGAAGTTCGCGCGCCGTGCGCAGGCCGTCGTTGATGCGGAAGCTGTTGTCCATATACGGGTCGTTGATCAGGCCCTTCCAGCCGACAGTGGTGCGCGGCTTTTCGAAGTACACGCGCATCACGATTTCCAGCTCGCCCTTGAAACGCTCGCGCTGCTCGGCCAGGCGGCGTGCATATTCCATTGCAGCCTTGGTGTCGTGGATCGAACAGGGGCCGATCACGACCATCAGGCGGTCGTCCTGGCCGTGGAGGATGCGATGCAATGCGACGCGCGAATTGGCAACGGTGCTGGACGCCTTTTCGGTGCAGGAGAACTCGCGGATCAGATGCGAAGGCGGCGTAAGTTCTTTCATTTCCCGTATGCGTAAGTCATCTGTGCGCGGCATGGTGTTATCTCCTGGTAGGTTCAAAGTCTGCATAAACAAAAAGACCGCCATTTCTGGCGGTCTTTTCAAGGAATTCGGTTGGCTCGTTTATCTGTGCGCTTACCGCTTTTCCACCGCCTTTGGGCTGGAATAGCTAAAGTAAAAATAAAAGTAAAAGTGCACGAAAGCCATGTTTTTACGATTTTTGAAGCGAATTGGAATTAATAGTGCAATAAATCAAGGGATTTGGCAAGCCGCCGAACGGATTATTCCGCTGCTGACGGCCTGCCGGTCCCGGCATTCGACACACTGTGATTACGTCAGGCCGTACCTCCGACTGTCATTCCGTCGATCCGCAACGTCGGCTGGCCTACGCCCACCGGTACGCTTTGGCCTTCTTTGCCGCAGACGCCGATACCGCTGTCGAGACGCATGTCATTGCCGATCATGGTAACCCGGTTGAGCACATCCGGGCCATTGCCGATCAGCGTCGCCCCTTTGACCGGATACGTCACCTTGCCGTCTTCAATCATGTACGCTTCGCTCGCGGAGAACACGAATTTGCCGTTGGTGATGTCGACCTGGCCACCGCCGAAGTTCACCGCATACAACCCGTTCTTCACCGAAGCGATAATCTCCTGAGGATCCTTGTCTCCGCCCAGCATGTAGGTGTTGGTCATGCGGGGCATCGGCAGATGCGCGTACGACTCGCGGCGCGCATTGCCGGTGACCGGCATGTTCATCAGGCGCGCATTCATCGTGTCCTGGATGTAGCCTTTCAGGATGCCATCCTCGATCAGTGTCGTGCACTGAGTCGGGTTGCCTTCGTCATCGATATTGAGCGAACCGCGGCGGTCGGCAATGGTGCCGTCATCGACCACGGTGACGCCCTTGGCTGCAACACGTTCGCCGATACGGCCGGAGAAAGTGCTGGAGCCCTTGCGATTGAAATCCCCTTCCAAGCCATGGCCGATTGCCTCGTGCAGCAGCACACCCGGCCAGCCGGGGCCAAGCACCACCGTCATCGGGCCTGCGGGTGCCGGCCGCGCGTCGAGATTCACGATCGCCGAATCGACGGCCTCGGTCGCATAGCGCTCCAGCAACTCATCGCTGAAGTAGCTGTAATCATAGCGGCCGCCGCCGCCACTGGAGCCGACTTCGCGACGGCCATTCTCTTCGGCGATCACTGTGACCGATACCCGTACCAAGGGACGGATATCCGCTGCGAGAACGCCGTCGCTACGGACCACGAGAACCACATCGTATTCACCGGCCAGTCCAGCCATGACCTGAACCACACGCGGATCCTTGGCGCGGGCGATGCGCTCGACTTTTTCGAGCAATTTGACCTTCTCTGTAGCATCAAGTGATCCAAGCGGATCATGCGGCAAATAGAGCGAGCGTCCGCCCACGGCCTGGATCGAGGACGGAACCTTGATCTTCCCCGCGCCTTGGCGCGCGATCGTACGGGTCGCCGCAGCGGCATCCAGCAAGGCACGCTCGGAGATTTCATCGGAATAAGAAAATGCGGTCTTGTCGCCGGAGACGGCGCGCACGCCGACACCTTGGTCAATCGAAAAGCTGCCGGTCTTGACAATGCCTTCTTCGAGACTCCAGCCTTCGTTCTTGGTGAACTGGAAGTACAGGTCGGCGTAGTCGACACGATGCGTGAAAATCGACTCGATTGCTTTGGCGATGTTGGACTCGTCCAAGCCAAACGGCGTCAGCAATATGTCGCGCGCCACGGCCAGCGTCTGGAGATTCGGTTCGAATAGATTCATGGTTTCCGGTATTCGCGCCCGCGAGCGGCGAATTCAAAATGATTCAAAGATGACCAGATTGTAGAACATCTGTTTGCCAAGCGTTCTTGTGCAGGAAGTTCTCCTTGCATCAGGCCTCCGCATCCAGTGCAATGTCAGCAAGCCATATGCTGTTAGACGCTCTAAAGCTTGCGATGCCGCAATGCCGGCAGACTTTCACGTACTTGCTGCATGTACATGGGGTCGACATCACCTACCACAATCCCTTCGCCTTCAGGCAATACTGCCTTGACCTCACCCCAAGGGTCAACCAGCATGCTGTGCCCCCAAGTGCGGCGACCATTCTGATGCTGTCCGCCTTGGGCTGCCGCGAGGACATAGCACTGGTTCTCAACGGCACGCGCACGCAGCAGGACTTCCCAGTGTGCGCGGCCGGTCGTGTAGGTAAAGGCTGCAGGCATGACGATCAATGCGCATTCTCCCATCGCCCGGTAAAGCTCCGGAAAGCGCAGGTCATAACAGACGGAGAGTCCGACCCGCCCAAATGGCGCCTCGAACGTGGCGACCTTGGTGCCATGCACGATCGTCCTCGCTTCGTCGTAGGACTCGCCGCCTTTGGTGAAGCTGAACAGATGGATCTTGTCATAACGAACGACATGCTGGCCGTCCGGACTGTAAACCATTACTGTATTCAGGACTTTATCCGCTTCCGGCGCGACCATCGGCAATGTTCCGCCGATCAGCCAGATACCATGTTCGCGTGCCATACTCGCCATGAATTCCTGGATCGGACCGGCATCGATTTGCTCCGCGTGCGCCACTTTGTCCGATTCCTGCATGCCCATGATGGGCCAGTATTCCGGCATCAACACCAGTTCCGCACCTTGCTGCGCAGCCTCGCTGATCAGGCGACGTGCAGCCATAAAGTTCTGCTCCACGACGGGTGTGGAAACCATTTGAATTGCCGCGACTTTAACGGGCTTATCATCCATAACTTTCCCTTCAACCATTGGGTGCCAGTTCGCTCACCGCTTCTCCCCCTGTCGGTGTTACCTGTTGCCGCATCAGTTTGGTGACGACCGGATCCTTCCATAGTCCAGTGACCTGGTATTCGAAAGTGAACGCCTTCATCAGCGGGTCGCGCAGGAAAAGCTGCGCCAGAAAGGTACCGACACCAATCACCGGATTGACTGCCAGGCCGTATACAACCGATGCAGCCCCGACGTTGATCTCCGGAATAACGACAACATGCAGATTCTGCGCCTCCTTGGCGATGTCTGCCGTGCCGTCGATCAGCACCGTGGCGGCGACTCCGCGCATCTTGAAGTTGTCCGTCCTAGCAACACCCTGCGTGATCATTGCCGTTGCCGTCACGCCGTCGAAGGCAAACCCCTCCGAAAATACATCACGGAAATCGAGCACAAGCCGCCGCGGCAGGGATTGCAGGCTCAGCACGCCCAGCAGTTTTGCGGCGCTCGGGTCGACCTTCAGAAACTGGCCGGAAGCCAAGTCCAGTTGGATGCGACCGCTCAGGCTCGGGATATCGAGGGAAAACGGCAGGCCCTTCCAACTGACCTCGCCCTCCATTTTGCCCTTGCCTCCACGCAGCACGTTTGCGAAACCGAACCGGTTGAGTAGCCTGCCGGCGTCCGCGATGTTGAGCGTATAGGCAAGCTCGGAAAGGCTGTCCCCGTTCCTGAACGCCCACTTTCCCGTGGCCTTGAGTTCCGCATCGGAATTCGCAACGGAGAGCTTGCTGATATGCCATTCGCGTCCGGACGGTCCACGGTCATTCTGTGCCTGCAGTTCGACATAGCCGAACTTTTTGTCAAACAGCTCGAAATTTTCTGCAATCAGGTCAACCGCCGGCATTTCGGTGGACGTGTCTTTCCCCTCCAGGAGTTCGGTTACCTCCGTGGCAGCGGACTTGGGAATGACCAGCGAAGCCAGGCGTGCCGTTACCTTGCCCAGCCCGCGTCCTGATCGCGGCTCGGCCCAAGTGAGATAACCGGACACCTGCTCAGAATTGATGTTCGCCTGCCACACACCTTTCTGATGCGAGGCACCGACCACCACGTTGTCCAGTTTGCGGTCCATCACCAGCAATTCCGTGGCACGCGCGGCAAGTACTTCCGGCTCGATGTACTGTTCGATCGACGCTGCATCGGCAGATTTTTGCGCGTCATCTTGCTTGCTGGCAGTTGTCACTGAAGTGAGTGCACGGCGCCAAGCATCAATGTCCAGCGTCTTCAGGTTGACATTGGCGATCACGCCATTATCAGGTACTGGCGCCGGCACATTGACACCGATACCGCCCCGCACCACGCGCCACTGAGCGCCCTTTTCCACCGTTTTCTCTCGCTCATAGCGCGCGGAAATCGAAGGACCTAGCGCCACCTTCATCTCGTCCCTCGCAACAGATGCATCCTTGGACGGGAGTCCAATCAACTCAAAGCGAAGCGGCATGCTTTCATTCGCGGCCTTGCGGAGCGGGACCGGAAAATCCAGCCCGATGCCGACAAGATTGGATTCGACCACGATTTCCGGATGGCCGTTCTTCACCCGGACCGCCGTGCTGTACCGTGCGCTGCCCGAAATACGCTCGATCGATTCGCGCGTCACCGGAATACGGTAGATCTTGCCGATCCCCCCGGCGGTTAGTGTGCCATCGGCCCTGACAAGAGTGGTTCCGTCACGTTGCGTCCCGCCAGAAATCGTCACCGGGCCACCGAGGAAATTGGATCTGATGCCGCCAATGGAAAATCCCCTCTCATGAAATTCCAGCTTGCCGGTCGATCCGGCGAGAGGCGGCATCTCATTCATCAGCGTCACCGTATTGCCGGCAAATTGCAGGCTCCCGTTGACCTTTGCATCTTGCAGGCGATGCAAAGGCAATTGCAGTTTCAGTGCCAGCTTCGCATTGCCTGTAGCCTTCGTTTCTTCCGTAAAGTGCCCGATCCATCCGGCAACCGGGCTCTCGTTGGTAAAACGAAGGAATTCCTGCAGAGGGCCTGCCGCGTTGCCATCCACATCCAGCATCATGTCCTGCGCCAGCATGTCCGGGATAATGGCTTTGACTTTCGACAATGCCGTGCCTGAGGTCCTTGCAGTGTCCGCAGTGATCTCCATGCGGGTACGGTCAAAAGCAATGGTACCGACGATCTGGTCGATTACCGGCCACAGGGGCGCCGTGCCATTCTGGGAAAACTGGCCCGGCGCATAATTCAGCACGCCGTTTTCGATCTTGCCAAGGACAGTGAACTCCCCCTTGGCACGGTCACTCGGAGCGTGAAATGGGAACTGTGCCAGGTCGCCCTTTAGCCGGAGACGAACATCCTTGACGCTGCCGCCGACCAACGCGCCAGTAAGCCACTGTCGTAGCGTCTCGGGCGTTTGCATAGGCAGGTAGCGGCCAATCTGGGCCAGTTCAACGCGGTTGAGCTTGCCGCTCACCTCGACCACGCCCGGCGATGCGCCTTCCTTGCGATGCAGTGGCATCTGATGCTTGCCCCAGAATGCGCCAGCCAGGTCGCCCTGTACGAAATCCAGTTTCTGCACGTCGACCAGCAACTGGCCGGGATCATGGAAGGCCCAGTTGGCTTGTACCGTCAGTCTGTCGAACGGCATGACAGGGTCGGCAAAATACCCCGGCAGATGCAATGCGAGGTGGGTAGACACGAGACTGAAGGTGCCGCCACGGTCACTGGCGTCTATGCGGCCGGTGAGGTTCTCGAAACCCGGAATGGCCGGCATGGCGGCCTGCGCAGGCAACGAATCGGACTTCGGCCGGGCTTCGCGTGCCGGCAATGGATTGAGTGACAAGCCCGCAAATTGGCCTTTTATGCTGTATGCCGGAATATTTGGGTAGGCACCCTGCCAGTGTGCGGAAAAGTCCCTTAGCACGCCGCGCGGTGCCAGTTCACTCAGCATGCGGCGCTGCTCCGCTGGTAACGGCAGGCGTTCGGCAAAGTTGGCGATTGTTTGCAAGTCCAGCAATTTTGCATTGATTTCAGTCCTGGCCGGCCGGCCTTTCCGGGCAGGAACATAGCGCTCGCTGATAGTCGTGCGTGGAAGGAAAAGTCCGTCATCGGTGCGCATGGTGAAGTCGGTCAGCGAGATGGCGTGCCCGTTTTCCCCGAAGGCGCGGGTGCGTGCATTGCTGTCAGAGACAATGTCTTCGCTGACGGAGATGCGGCCCTCGACCTCCACCAGATTCATCAGGTCGAGCCCCTTGTCGAGGCGTGCCGAGGCGTTAGACAGGCTCAGGTCTGCGGTGAAATCGGCAACATGCGCATGGTCGAACTTGAGCCAGGCGCGCACCGAACCCCGTCCCTGCCGCATGTCGATCGGATAATCGAAATAGGACTTCCATACGGTGAGATCGGTATCCTGCACGTCGGCGTAGATTTCGCCTTTCCACTGTGCCGCATCGGAGATGCTGCGCGTGAAAGCCGGATGGTCGAAGGCCGCGCGCACATCAAGCGGCGCAGCGAATGCCGCCGGCGGCGTAGCCTTCAGGGCGAACCGGTGATGGCGCCAGCGGTTGCGCAGGACGATGTCGACGTTCTCGAGTGCGAGTTCCGGTGCTGCACGCTTGTAGTCATTCCAGCGAAGCCGGCCGTTGCGTATGACAATCTCTTCCTGAGACAGGACCCAGTCCGCGCCTCTGCCATCCCCCGTCTTGCCGGTATCGATAAAGATGCCGGCAACATACAGCTTGCCATCCGCGTCGCGCCGCACATCCATGTCCGGGCCGGTGATTTCCAAGCGGTGCAGGCGCAGCTCCAATGCGACAAGGGACCACCAGGATAATGTCGCGGAAACGTTGGGAAGCGTCAGCGAGGCATTGCCGAACTTGTCATGGATGATCACCTTATCCAGCGACAGGCGCGGTCGCAGGCCGGCCCAGGATGCGTCGATGCCGGTAATGGAAACCTTGTTCCCGATGGCCTGCGTAGCGGCCAGTTCAAGATCCGGCTTGTACGAATCGATGTTGGGCAACACCAGATAGCGTAAGCCCAGCACCAACGCACAAAAAATGAAATAGGCGACCAGCGCCAGCTTGAGCAGCGCGCCGAGCGCATGATGGGTCACCGCATTGAGAATTAGATAACATTCTTTCAGCGCGTGCCAGAACCTGGCGAGCCGTGCAGTTACCTGCCTGAGAATGTATTTATCGATGGCCATCAATCAGAAAACAAGAGCGTGCGGAGAAAAAAGATCAATTCAACATTGCAAACCAGATGTTTGCATGGATATCATCAACTTGGTATTGCATGGATCAATTGGCTAGAAGTCCAAGCAAAGCACAAGCATCCCGCCCTCACTTTCATCCCTGACATTGTGACCAAATCCCTTTTGACCAGTAACATTGCCTCCCGGTTCTACGCACGTTGGCTTAACGCCGATCCGGCGCGCGCAAGCCAGGTAGCAGAACTTGCAGAATTATCCATTACCCCTGCGGTTTTTGCTCATCTTTTACAAAATGAAATTGATGCCGGCATGCATTTGGTGCGGGCAATGCGGCGTGTACGCAACTTGGTCGTCGCCACCCTGATCGAGCGCGACCTGACCGGGCGAGCCGATCTGTCGGAAGTGCTTTCAGCCATCAGCCATTTTGCCGATTTTGCAGTACGGACGCATGTCGCAGCGCTTCATGCGGAACTGAAAGAGGCGCACGGCACCCCCATCGGCGCCGAGTCCGGACAAGAACAGGAAATGATCGTCCTCGGCATGGGCAAACTGGGCGGCTACGAGCTCAATGTCTCCTCCGACATCGACCTGATCTTCATCTATCCGGAAGATGGTGAAACGGTGACAACATCGCCCGAGCAGCGCCAGTTGTCGAATCATGAGTTCTTTACTCGCTTGGGCAAGAAGCTGATCGGCGCGATCTCCGAAATCACCGAGGATGGCTTCAGCTTCCGCGTCGACATGGCCTTGCGTCCGAACGGCGCGTCCGGACCGCTGGCAGCGAGCCTCAACATGGTCGAGGAATACCTGATCGTGCAAGGCCGTGAATGGGAACGCTATGCCTGGGTCAAGGCGCGCGCAATGACGGGGCGTCCCTCGGACATCGAAACGCTGGACAAGATTGTCAAACCCTTCGTTTACCGCCGCTATCTGGATTTCGGGGCGATCGAAGCCATGCGCAACATGCATGCGCAGATCCGCGCGGAAGTCACGCGCCAGGAGCTGCGCCATCCGGGCCGCACCAATAACGTCAAGCTTGGCCGCGGCGGTATTCGCGAGGTCGAATTCCTTGCGCAGGTGTTCCAGCTTATCCGCGGCGGACGCGACACGTCGCTGCGTGACCGCTCAACACGCACGACGCTCAACACGCTGGCGGAGAAGAACCTGCTGTCCGCGACCGAAGTGCAGCAACTGCAAGAGGCCTACACTTTCCTGCGTAACCTGGAACACAGGCTGCAATACCTGGACGATGCTCAGACCCACACCTTGCCCGCCAATCCGGAGGATCAGTTAACCGTCGCCAGGATGATGGGCTTCAACGATGTCGAATCGCTGCTGGCCGAACTGGATGCGCATCGCGCGGTGGTGGCGGCGCAATTCGATGCCATGTTCAGCGACAAAACGACCAATACGGCTGGGCAATCGCAAACCGCTCAAGCAGAGGTGGAAACCAGCGCGGCCGTGCATGCAACGCTATCCGACGCGGATAACCGGGAGACGATCGAAGCACGCCTGTCGGCACTTGGCTTTGACGAGATTCCTGCCTCAGCCCAGCGCCTGCTGCTCACCGCGCAATCGCCGAAGCTGCAGTCCTTGCCTGGAGCAAGCCGTGGCAAGCTGATGGCCCTCATCAACGCTGCCCTGCCGATCATTGCGAGCGTTTCCGAAACCCGCTCGGCCACGCTGGGGAGGCTGCTCGACTTCTTTGAAGCCATCGCGCGGCGTGCAGCCTATCTTGCGCTGCTGACGGAATATCCGCATACGCTGGAGCGCGTGATCCGCATGATGAGCGCCAGTGACTGGGCCGCCAAGTACCTGACCCGCCATCCCATCCTGCTGGACGAACTGCTGGACGATCGCACGCTCCATGCGGCGCCCGACTGGCCTGCGTTTGCCCGTGAAGTCCAACGCCAGCTTGATGCGATGGACGGCGATACGGAACAGCAGATGAATGTGCTGCGCGACCTGCATCATGCGCAGTTGTTCCGCCTGCTGGCACAAGACCTGGAAGGTGCGCTGACCGTCGAGAAGCTGGCCGATCACCTGTCCGCACTGGCGGACATCCTTGTGGATGCAACGATCAAGGCAGTATGGAAAACCATTCATAACCGTCACCGCGAGATACCGAAGTTCGCGGTCATTGCCTATGGCAAACTGGGCGGCAAGGAGCTTGGCTACGCCTCCGATCTGGACGTCATTTTCCTCTTCGACGACGATGACCAGGAGGCGCCGGCACTGTACGCAAAACTTGCACAACGCTTCATTACCTGGATGACGAGCCACACGCCGGCGGGCATCCTGTTCGACATCGACATTGCGCTGCGCCCGGACGGCGCGAGCGGATTGCTGGTATCGCGACTGTCCGCTTTCGAAAAATACCAGGCCGAGTCCGCCTGGGTGTGGGAACACCAGGCGTTGACCCGCGCCCGCTTCTGCGCCGGCGATGCCGAGATCGGCGCGCGCTTCGAAGCAATCCGTGAAGCAGTGCTGCGCCAACCGCGCGACGATGCCAAGCTGAAACAGGAAGTGCGCTCGATGCGGAAGAAAATGCACGACGCACATCCCAACCGCACCGCACTGTTCGACCTGAAGCACGATGATGGCGGCATGATCGACATCGAGTTTATCGTGCAGTACCTGGTACTGCAGCATGCGGCGCAGTATCCGCAACTGACCGCAGACATTGGCAATATTGCCCTCCTTAAACTTTGCGGCCAACTTGGTTTGATCGATGCCGGGCTCGCCGGTGAGGTGGCCGATGCCTACCGTGCCTTCCGCAAAATGCAGCATCAAATCCGACTCCAGGGCAGCGAACGCGCTCGCGTAGAAATTGAGCGCGTCACTCGCGAAAAGGAGCGTGTGCTGCAATTGTGGGAAGCGACGCTGGGCAATGCCACCGGAGGTTAAAGGTAGTTGATAAAGCCAAGTGACGGATGACACTCGGGTTGGCTCGATACGGCTGACGGACGGATGTTGCATTCCTCTCAATTCTTATTATCTTGATAGACAGATAATAGAGTGCGACGCCATACTATGGCGTCGCCTTGGCCCTCTGGGGCCCTATGGGAGCCAGCATGTTCAAGCCAAATGCAAAAGGTCAACGCCTCGTCGCCATATTTCTTCTCGGAAATCTGCTCTTCAACTACCCCTTGCTCGCGCTGTTTAACCGGCACGACAGCCTCTTCGGCATCCCGCTCCTCTATCTGTATGTCTTTGGCGCTTGGGCACTGCTCATTGCCCTGCTCGCGTATGTCGTCGAGAAAAGGTAAGGCAATGAACGCGGCGCATCCCGTGGCATCGAGGCTTGAATGATCGCTGGCTGGCAGATCGCACTGGTCTCCTTTACCTATCTCGGGTTGCTGTTCGCCATTGCGTACAAGGGTGACAGGGCGGCCGCCGCTGGACGCAGCATCATTGCCAACCCGTATGTCTACTCACTGTCGTTGGCCGTGTATGCGACCGCATGGACTTTCTATGGCAGTGTCGGCCGCGCGGTCGGCAGCGGCATCGGCTTCCTGCCTGTGTACCTCGGGCCGACCATCATGATCACATTGTGGTGGCTGGTGCTGCGCAAGATCATACGCATCGCCAAGGACAACCACATCACCTCCCTGGCCGACTTCATTTCCTCGCGCTACGGGAAGAGCGGACTGCTTGCAGGACTGGTTACGACAATCGCCGTTGTGGGGGTGACGCCCTACATTTCGCTGCAACTCAAGGCCATTTCCACTAGTTTCAATGTGTTGCTCGGCTATCCCGACCTGGTTGCCGCGTCGCTCGCCGAGCCGCAGTCGATCTGGAGCGATACTGCCTTCTACGTGGCGCTGATCCTTGCCGCATTCACCATCGTATTCGGCACGCGCCATATCAATGCGGCGGAAAGGCACGAGGGCATGGTGGCGGCCATTGCCTTCGAGTCGGTGGTCAAGCTCGTCGCTTTCCTGTGTCTGGGCCTGTTCGTGACGTTCGGCATGTACAACGGATTCGGCGACCTGTTCGAACAGGCATCCCGTCTGCCTGAAACAAGGGCAGCACTGACGATCGGCAATGATACCGTCGGCGTACTGCAAAGCTGGGCATCGCTGTTTTCAGTGGCGTTCATTTCGATGCTGGCAATCATGTTCCTACCCCGCCAGTTCCAGGTGGCCGTCGTGGAAAACGTGGATGAGGCACATCTGAACAAGGCGATCTGGCTGTTTCCGCTCTATCTGCTGCTGTTCAATATTTTTGTGCTGCCCGTAGCGCTTGGCGGCCTTTTGCACTTTTCGGGACAAGGCATCAACCCCGACACCTTTGTGCTTACACTGCCATTGTCGGAACGACAGACAGCGCTTGCGCTGCTGGTGTTCATTGGCGGACTGTCCGCGGCGACCGGCATGGTGATCGTGGAAACCATCGCCTTGTCGACCATGGTCTGCAACGATCTGGTCATGCCGGCGCTGCTGCGCATCAAACGTCTTCGGCTAAGCGAACGCAAAGACCTGTCGGGTTTGCTGTTAGGCATACGACGCACGACCATCGTACTTGGCTTGTTGCTTGGCTATGTCTATTTCCGTGTGGCCGGAGAAGCGTATGCTCTGGTGTCGATCGGACTGATTTCCTTTGCGGCCGTTGCCCAGTTTGCGCCCGCAGTGCTGGGCGGCATTTACTGGAAAGGAGCAACGCGCGCCGGAGTCCTGGCTTCGCTGGCTTCCGGTTTCCTGATGTGGATGTACACGCTGATGCTGCCGTCGTTCGCGCGTTCTGGCTGGATATCGATGGATTTTCTGGAACATGGGCCGTTCGGCATCGAATTGCTCCGCCCGTTGCAACTGTTCGGCTTGACCGGCCTTGATGAAATCACGCATGCGATGGTATGGAGCATGCTGGCCAATATCGGTACATTTATCGGAGTGTCGGTGGTCACCGGCCAGAGTGCCATTGAACAGACACAGGCCGCGCTGTTTGTCGATGTGTTCAAGCACGAGCGAGGTTCGCCCGAGCAAGTCTGGCGTGCACATGGATCATTGCCGGAGCTGCATGGAATGTTGTCGCGCTTTCTCGGTTCGACGCGGACAATCGAAATCTTCCGCAACCATGCCCGTCAACGTGGCCAAGACTGGCCGCACGAAGCCGATGCAGAACTGGTGAGCACCTCGGAAGCACAATTGGCTGGTGTCATAGGCGCCGCCTCAGCGCGCGTCATGATCGCTTCCGTGATCGAAAAAGAGCCGCTTCGCGACAGCCTCACCGGGTTGCCGAACCGCACCGCCCTGCTGGACCGACTGGAAGAGTCGCTGGATTACGCGCGCCTCAAGAATGACTACAGTTTTGCCTTGTTGCTGCTGACGCTGGACCGGTTTCGCGTGATCACCGACAGCCTTGGCCGCCACGTCGGAGACCAGTTATTGCTGGCCGTTGCGCAGCGGCTTGCGGAAGGCTTGCGGCTGGGCGAAACGGTCGCGCACCTCGGCGGCGACGAATTTGCGATCCTCCTCAACGATGTACGGGATGCGAGCGAAGCAAAACGCTTTGCCGACCAGTTGCAGTCAGCGCTGATCACCGCGTACAAGCTGGAAAGCTACGAGGTCTATACCACGGCCAGCATCGGCATCGTGCTGAGCAAACCATCCTACACGGAGCCGGCCGATATCCTGCGCGATGCGGAAACGGCCAACCATCGTGCCATTCTGCGTGGCGGCGCATGCAGCGAAGTATTTGAATCGAACCTGCGCGAGCGCGCGGTCGCCCTGCTCGACATGGAGACACGCCTGCGGCAGGCCGTGGTGAAGGGGCAGGCCTTCGAGGTGCACTACCAGCCGATCATCGCCCTCGACAGTGGCCTGCTGTCGGGATTCGAAGCCTTGGTGCGCATGCGCCGCGCAGACGGCACCCTGATGCCGCCGAGCGATTTCATTCCCCTCACAGAGGAAACCGGCTTGATCGTGGACATTGGCCGCTGGGTGCTCGCTGAAGCATGCCACCAAATGCGTACCTGGCAGATCATGTTCCCGGACCGTCCGCCGATGCAGATGAGCGTAAACCTCGCCGGACGCCAGTTCGCACAACCTGATCTGATGCAGCAGATCGAGCAAATCCTGGCCCAAACCGGATTGCCGACCGAAAGCCTGAAGCTGGAAGTGACGGAAACAGTAATCATGGAACACGCGGAAGAGGCAGCGGCCGTGCTCATAATGCTTCGCGGCAAGGGCATCAAGCTGTTGCTCGACGACTTCGGCACCGGTTACTCGTCGCTTTCCTATCTGCATCGCTTTCCGGTCAACACCCTCAAGATCGATGCTTCCTTCGTTCGCAGAATGGGCTCAGGGGGAAAGGACGCGGACATTATCCAGACCATCGTTACTCTCGCGCATACCCTTGGCATGGACACGATCGCCGAAGGCGTCGAGACGAAAAGCCAGCTGGAACAATTGCGCAGCCTGAAGGTAGAGTATGCGCAAGGTTTTTACCTGTCCAAGCCCTTGGACGCACGTGCAGCAGAAGCGCTGATTGCCAGCTGGCCGCAGTGGTAAGGTGCAGGAGTAAAGCGGAGCCGCAATCGCAACGACATTCGAAGTAGCAATAAAAAACGCCCCGGCTAGCGGGGCGTTCTGTGTCGACCTGAATGAGTCGATTACTTAGCTGATTTCTTAGCTGATTACTTCGCGGACATCAGTGCAACCGTGGTGTCGAGCATACGGTTGGAGAAGCCCCACTCGTTGTCATACCAGGAGGAAACCTTCACCAGGCGGCCAGACACCTTGGTCAGCGTGGCGTCGAAGTTGCTCGATGCCGCGTTGTGGTTATAGTCGACCGATACCAGCGGATCAGTGTTGTAGGTGAGGATGCCCTTCATCGGACCTGCTGCGGCGTCCTTCATGATCGCATTGACTTCATCCACCGTCGTGTCGCGCGCAGCGATGAACGACAGGTCGACGATCGACACATTAATCGTCGGAACGCGGATGGCGTAGCCGTCCAGCTTGCCGTTCAGTTCCGGCAGAACCAGGCCGACAGCGGCTGCAGCACCGGTCTTGGTCGGGATCATGGACTGGGTAGCGGAACGTGCGCGGCGCAGGTCTTCATGCATCACGTCGGTCAGCACCTGGTCGTTGGTGTAAGCGTGCACGGTGGTCATCAAGCCGTTCACCAGGCCGATCTTGTCATGCAGCGGTTTGACCAGCGGCGCCAGGCAGTTGGTCGTGCAGGAAGCATTGGAGATGACAGTGTCGGAAGACTTCAGCACGCCTTGGTTCACGCCGAACACGACGGTCGCGTCCACATCCTTGCCGCCCGGAGCGGAGATGATGACCTTCTTCGCGCCGCCCTTCAGGTGCGCCGAGGCCTTTTCCTTGGAGGTGAAGAAGCCGGTGCACTCAAGCACGACGTCAACATTCAGCTCACCCCACGGGATCTGTGCCGGGTCGCGCTGTGCGAACACCTTGATCTTGTCGCCGTTGACGACCATGAATTCGCCGTCGACTTCAACGGTGCCCGGGAACTTGCCATGCGCGGTGTCATAGCGGGTCAGGTGGGCGTTCGATTGCGCATTGCCGAGATCGTTGATGGCAACGATCTGGATGTCATTCTTCTTGCCACCTTCGTAGTGTGCGCGAAGGATGTTGCGGCCGATACGGCCGTAGCCGTTGATGGCGACGCGAATAGTCATGGTTTTCTCCTGAACGTAGTAATTAAGCTAAAACCGATTTCACGGCAGCCACGACGTTCTCCGTCGTGAAGCCGAAATGCTTGAACAGCACGCCCGCCGGTGCGGATTCGCCGAAGGTGTCGATGCCGACAACCTTGCCTTCGAGGCCGACGTACTTGTACCAGAAGTCGGTGACACCGGCTTCGATCGCCACGCGCGGCAGGCCCTTGGGCAGCACGCTTGCCTTGTACGCGGCATCCTGGCGGTCGAACAAATCGGTACACGGTATGGACACCACGCGCACCGCAATGCCCTGCTTGGCAAGTTCGTCAGCAGACTTGACAGCAAGTTCCACTTCCGAGCCAGTCGCGATCAACACAGCCTTTGCATCGGCCGCATCACGCAGCACGTAGCCGCCGCGATTGATGTGCAGGATCTGCTCTGCATTGCGTTCCATAAAGGGCAGGTTCTGGCGCGAGAAGATCAGCGTGGTCGGGCCGTGACGGCGTGCAACTGCATGCTTCCATGCAATTGCCGATTCCACGGTGTCGCACGGACGCCAGTTGTCGAGGTTCGGAATCAGGCGCAGGCTGGATACGTGCTCGACCGACTGGTGCGTCGGGCCATCTTCGCCGAGGCCAATCGAATCGTGCGTGAACACGAAGATCGAGCGGATCTTCATCAGCGCAGCCATGCGGAGCGCATTGCGGCTGTAGTCCGAGAAGGTCAGGAAGGTGCCGCCGAACGGGATATAGCCGCCATGCAGCGCGATACCGTTCATGACTGCGGCCATGCCGAATTCTCGTACGCCGTAGTTGATGTGGTTGCCCGCCTGGTCAGCGCGTACAGCGACGCATTCTTTCCAGTTGGTGAGGTTGGAGCCGGTCAGGTCGGCAGAGCCGCCGAGGAATTCCGGCAGCACCGGCGCCAGCGCCTGGATTGCATTTTGGCTGGCCTTGCGGGTCGCGATGGTTTCTTTCTTTTCGACGCAAGCGGCGATGTAGGCGTCGATTGCATCGTTCAGCTTGCCCGGCAGCTCACCCTTCATGCGGCGCAGCAATTCGCCGGCTTCCTGCGGATAGCGCTCGCCGTAGGCTTTCAGCAGGTCATTCCACTGTTGCTCACGCTCCTGACCTTGCTTCTTTGCATCCCACGCACTATAGACGTCAGCCGGAATCTCGAACGGTGCATGGGTCCAGCCCAATGCTTCGCGGGTCGCTGCAATTTCCTTGTCACCCAGTGCCGCGCCATGCACATCGTGCGTGCCAGCCTTGTTCGGGCTGCCCTTGCCGATGACGGTCTTGCAGCAGATCAGCGTCGGTTTGTCGGATTTCTTTGCAGCAGCAATCGCGGCATCGACAGCGGCAGCATCGTGACCGTCGACATTGCGGATCACGTTCCAGTTATAGGCTTCGAAACGCTTCGGCGTATCGTCGATGAACCAGCCTTCCACATGGCCATCGATGGAGATGCCGTTGTCGTCGTACAGCGCGATCAGCTTGTTCAGGCGCAGAGCACCGGCCAGCGAGCAGGCTTCATGCGAAATGCCTTCCATCAGGCAGCCGTCGCCGACGAAGACATAGGTATTGTGGTCGACAACGTCGAAGCCCGGCTTGTTGAATTCTGCGGCAAGCAAGCGCTCCGCCAGTGCCATGCCGACCGCATTGGTCAGGCCTTGTCCGAGCGGACCAGTGGTGGTCTCAACGCCCGGGGTGATGTGCACTTCCGGATGGCCGGCGGTTTTGGAATGCAACTGACGGAAGTTCTTGATCTCTTCCATCGGCAAGTCGTAGCCGGTCAGGTGCAGCAACGCATAGTGCAGCATCGAGCCGTGGCCGTTGGAAACGATGAAACGGTCGCGATTGATCCAGTGCGGGTTCGCCGGATTGTGGCGATAGTGCTTCGACCACAGCGCGACGGCAATTTCTGCCATGCCCATCGGCATGCCGGGGTGGCCGGAATTTGCCTTTTGTACTGCGTCCATCGCCAAAACGCGGATTGCGTTGGCCATCTTGTCGGTCGGGAGAGAGAAAGTCATGTCAAATCAAGGTATGTGGCGGGTCTCTGAGCGACCTCCCGGCCGCTGCTGGCGGGAGAATCAAAGCCGGTTATTTTACCAGACGGCGGCATACGGATTTAAAATCGGAGCATTGACTAAGGCCAAGACCGCTCCCTGTATGCGCTGCGCGCCCTCCTCCCGGGAAATTTATGATGCGCCGCGCAGGAAGGGATTCCTTTTGCCAATGAAATAGGGTTGCCGCTCTTGCAATCCAAGACGCTTTCTAGAAAACAACAACCCAGCATGCCTCGTTTTTACTGCCCTTTGCCGCTTTCTATTGGTGCCACGTTCACCTTGCCCGAAAACATCTCACACCACATCCATGTGCTGCGGCTCGGCGCCGGTGAGGCGATCACCCTCTTTAATGGCGAAGGCGGCGAATATGCCGCTACCTTGACGCATCTGGATAGAAAGCACGCATCCGTGGAGATCAAGGCATTTTCGCCACGCGAAGTTGAACTACCCTATTCCGTTACACTGGCCCAAGCCTTGCCCGAGGGCTCGAAAATGGACTGGATCGTCGAGAAAGCAGTTGAACTTGGCGCAGCAGCGATCCAACCCATCGCGGCACAGCGCTGCGTGACGCGGCTGGCACCAGACCGCGCTGCAAAGAAGCTGGAACATTGGCAAGGAATTATCGCCTCCGCCGCAGAGCAAAGCGGTCGCAACCGGCTTACCCACTTGTCGGAACCCGCAAGCCTTCGCGACTGGGTCGCGCGCCAGAACCTGCATCGCCGCATTCTGTTGTCCCCGCGTGCCAGTCAATCCCTGTCGGACTGGGCGCGACACCACCCGCCGCAGTGTGTCGCCCTACTGATCGGGCCGGAGGGAGGATTTACCGTCGACGAGGAAGACGTAGCGCTCCGGAACGGCCTGCTGCCGCTGTCAATGGGGTCGCGCGTACTCCGGACCGAAACGGCCGGCCTGACGGCGCTTGCCGCATTGAATGCGGTCTGGGGCGAACTTTGAAGGCGGCACAGCCCCGTGACATGGGCACCTTTTCAACCAGGATCAAACCCCGGGCTGATTTCTGACCATTCCTCATGTGTTTCTCCTAAGGTGACTGTTTTCCCAGTGATTCAGGAGACGCACCATGGGACTTCTCGACAGGGCACTGGACATGTTGGACAGCAACAATCCTTTGCCGATGATGGATTCAAGGGCCAAGTTGCTGCAGACAGCCCTTTCCCTCATTGCCAATAATGGCCGGGCAGGAGGACTCCCAAGCCTGGTTGACCGCTTCCAGCGAGCCGGCCTCGGCAATATCATCAGCTCATGGATTGGTACCGGCACGAATGCACCTATCACCGGCCCGCAGCTACGCCAGACGCTCGGTGACGAACAAATACAACAGATTTCGGATGAGACGGGCCTTCCACAGGATGAGGCAGCCGACCAGTTGAGCGGTATGCTGCCGGACCTTGTGGATCGGCTAACGCCCGACGGGCACATTCCGCAAGGCGGCCTCGGCAACATGAGCGCGCTGCTCGACCATTTCATGGGCAGGCACTATTAGCACAGCCGCATGTCGCGCAGTTGTCGCGAGATCATGATTTCCGCGACAATGCCCGACATGCGATGGCTTAAACAATTACTCACTCGCGATAAACCGCAGATCCCGGCACCGCTCTGGGCTGGCTGCGTCACGCGCCTTCCCTTCCTGCATCGGCTGAGCCAGCAGGAACTTGGACGATTGAAGGTTCTCTGCGAGGAATTGCTGTTCAGGAAAACATTTACCGGCGCGGCAGGGTTCGAGCTGACGGACGAGATCGCGGTATTGATTGCGGCGCAGGCCTGCCTTCCTGTATTGAACCTGACGCTGGACCTGTATGACGACATGGCCGGTATCATCGTCTATCCCTCCGCATTCGTGATCCCGCAAAGTGAAATGGATGAAGCCGGCGTCATGCATGAATGGCACGAACCCGCCTCCGGGGAAGCTGTCCACGCAGGCGGTGCGGTTGTCGTTTCATGGGAGGACGCGCAGGAGCATGATGCGCCTGGCTACAACGTCGTTATTCACGAATTCGCCCACAAGATCGACATGGGCAACGGCTCGGCCAACGGCTGCCCGCCGTTCCTCGTCGCATTTCACCAGTACATTGATCCTTCAGCATGGCAAAGGACTTTCTCGGACGCCTATCACGAGTTTTTGCGCGTCGTCGATGAACTGGAGGCGCAGCTTCCCGAGGATTTCGACGAGCAAAATGCCGCGCACGCGGACTTGTATGACGACTTGTTCGGTGCGTTGCCGCTCGATCCCTACGCGGCGCGACATCCCGCTGAATTCTTCGCGGTCGCTTCGGAAGCATTTTTTGTCCTGCCGAAGCCACTCGCCGGGGCTTTTCCGGAAATCTACCGCCTGCTGGTGCTGTATTACCAACAAGATCCGCTGAAAGCCGCTTAACGACGCCTGTCGTCCGCGCAGAACCCCTGCTTGCAAGAAGGAAAACAGTCCGAAAGCATTTATAATCATTCGTTTGGCATTACAACCCCACTCCAACTGCATGAAGGTATTTCGCGGACTTCCCAATGCCGCGTCGCGTGCGCCTTGTGCACTGACGATCGGCAATTTCGATGGCGTTCATCGCGGCCACCAGGCGCTGTTGGCGCGCGTGCGCGAAGCCGCGACCCGCCTCGGGGTCGAAGCTGCGGTCATGACCTTCGAGCCCCATCCGCGCGAGTTCTTCGCCCAGCTGGCCGGCGATCCGTCCCGCGCCCCGGCGCGCATCGCCAACCTGCGCGACAAGCTGCAGGCACTGTCGAACGCCGGCATCGACCGTGTCATCGTCGAACACTTCAATGCGCATTTCGCAGCGATGTCGCCCGACGATTTCGTCGAGAAAGTGCTGGTGCAAGGCCTGCATGTGAAATGGCTGATGGTAGGCGAGGACTTTTGTTACGGCGCCAAGCGCGCCGGCAATGTCGCGATGTTGATCGAAGCAGGCAAGAAGTACGGCTTCCATGTCGAAGCCATGCCAACAGTGATGAATGACGGCGAACGCGTCTCGTCCTCCGCAGTGCGCGCGGCACTGGCACGCAGCGATTTCCCGCTTGTAGCCCGGCTGCTTGGCCATCCCTACGCGATTTCCGGCCATGTCCTGCATGGCAAGAAGCTCGGCCGCACGATTGGCTTTCCGACACTGAACCTGCGCATCGCGCACAAGCACCCTGCGCTCTCCGGCATTTTCGTGGTGCAGGTGCACGGGCTCGCCGACCAGCCGCTTCCCGGCGTTGCCAGCCTGGGGGTGCGCCCGACCGTAGAGGATAGCGGCCGAGTACTGCTGGAGACATACATTTTCGACTACAACGCGCAGTGCTATGGCAAGGTCGTACGCGTGGAATTCCTGAAAAAACTGCGCGACGAGGAAAAGTATATCGACCTGCCTACACTGACTGCAGCGATCGAACGCGATGCGCAGCAGGCGCGCGCATTCTTCAAGGAGCGCGAAGCGCTGGCCGTTTCCGCAACCGACCGAATTTGAGGATCAAACTGACCTTCACCCTGTTTGATCCACCGAATTTTTTCCGACTGAAACCACCATGTCCGACCAGAAAAACAAGTATCCCGTCAACCTGACCGAAACCGCTTTCCCGATGCGCGGCGACCTCGCCAAGCGCGAACCGAAATGGGTCAAGGAATGGCAGGACAAGAAGATCTACCAGCGCATCCGCAAGGCTTCCAAGGGCCGTCCGAAATTCATCCTGCATGACGGTCCACCGTATGCGAACGGCGACATCCACATCGGTCATGCTGTGAACAAGATTCTCAAGGACATGATCGTCAAGGCGCGCAACATGGCGGGCTTCGATGCGCAATATGTGCCGGGCTGGGACTGCCACGGCATGCCGATCGAGATCCAGATCGAAAAGCAGTACGGCAAGAACCTGCCGACCGCCGAGGTGCAGGCGAAGTCGCGCGCCTATGCGACCGAACAGATCGAGCGCCAGAAGAAGGACTTCATCCGCCTCGGCGTGCTGGGCGAATGGGACAACCCGTACCTGACGATGGCCTATCGCAACGAAGCGGACGAGATTCGCGCGCTCGGCAAGATCCTCGAAAAAGGCTATGTGTATCGCGGCCTCAAGCCGGTGAACTGGTGCTTCGACTGCGGCTCCGCGCTAGCGGAAGCGGAAGTCGAATACCAGGACAAGCGCGATCCGGCGATCGACGTCGGCTTCCCGATTTCGGATGAAGACCGAAGCAAGCTGGCGAAGGCATTCGGCGTCGAGTCGCTTCCGGACGAGCCGATCTATGCGGTGATCTGGACCACAACTCCATGGACAATCCCGTCCAACCAGGCGCTGAACATGCATCCGGACGCCGAGTACGGCATCGGACAGATCACGAAGGATGGCAAGCGCCGCCTGGTCCTGATGGCGGTCGACCGCTTCGCGGATTTCGTGGAACGCATCAAGCCGGAAGAGCACGGCCTGCTGATGACCAACCGTCAGTTCACCGTTGCGGCCAACACCGAGCACCATGTCGGCGTCGTGCGCGCGAAAGGCCAGAGCCTCGGCGGCATCCGCTTCAAGCATCCGCTGCACAAGACGGATCCGTTCTTCAATCGTTTTTCGCCGGTCTATCTGGCAGAGTATGTGACCCTCGACACCGGTACCGGCATCGTGCACTCCGCACCGGCCTATGGTGTGGACGACTTTATCTCGTGCAAGACTCACGGCATGAAGGACGACGAGATCCTGAACCCGGTGATGGGCGACGGCAAGTACGCGTCCTGGCTGCCCTTCTTCGGCGGGATGACGATCTGGGAAGCCTCCAAGCCGATCTGCGCCAAGTTGGAAGAAGTTGGAGCGCTGTTCAAGCTCGTGATGTTCGACCACAGCTACATGCATTGCTGGCGCCACAAGACGCCGGTGGTGTACCGCGCCACATCGCAATGGTTCGCCGGCATGGACATCATGCCGAGAAGCGGCGGCGCCAACCTTCGCGAAATCGCGCTCGCGGGCATCGAGGCAACCGCGTTCTTCCCGAGCTGGGGTAAGGCGCGCCTACACGGCATGATCGCCAACCGCCCCGACTGGACCCTGTCCCGCCAGCGCCAGTGGGGTGTGCCGATGGCCTTCTTCGTGCACAAGGAAACCGGCGAGCTGCATCCGCGCACGCCGGAATTGCTGGAAGAAGTCGCCAAGCGCGTCGAGAAAAACGGCATCGAAGCCTGGCAGGCGCTTGATCCGAAGGAGTTGCTCGGCGCTGATGCCGACCTGTACATCAAGAACAAGGACACGCTCGACGTGTGGTTCGACTCCGGCACCACGCACCAGACCGTGTTGCGCGGCTCGCATGCGGAGCAGTCGCACTTCCCGGCTGACCTTTATCTGGAAGGCTCGGACCAGCATCGCGGCTGGTTCCATTCCTCGCTGCTGACCTCGGCGATGATCAACGGTTGCGCACCGTACAAGGCTTTGCTGACGCACGGCTTCGTGGTCGACGGCGAAGGCAAGAAGATGTCGAAGTCCAAGGGCAACGTCGTCGCACCGCAAAAGGTTTCCGACACACTGGGTGCGGAAATCCTGCGTCTGTGGGTCGCATCCACCGATTATTCCGGCGAGTTGTCGATCTCCGACGAGATCCTGAAGCGCGTGGTGGAAGCCTATCGTCGCATCCGCAACACGCTGCGCTTCCTGCTGTCGAACACGTCCGACTTCGACCCGAAGAAGGATGCACTGCCGGTTGGCGAACTGTTCGAAATCGACCGTTATGCCATCGCACGCATGGCGGAACTGCAGGCCGATATCCTGAAGCATTACGAGGTATACGAATTCCACCCGGTCGTTGCCAAGCTGCAGATGTACTGTTCCGAAGACCTCGGCGGCTTTTACCTCGACATCCTGAAGGACCGCCTGTACACCTGCGGCACCACATCGAAGGCACGCCGCTCGGCGCAGACCGCGATTTGGCATATCACCCATGCGCTGCTGCGCGTAATGGCACCGATGCTCTCGTTTACCGCCGAAGAAGCATGGGCCGTGTTCGCGGGCAAGGATGCCTATGCCGAAAGTGATGAGACGATCTTCACGCAGGTGTATTACGCACTGCCGGAAGTTACAGGCGCCGCCGACCTGCTGACCAAGTTCGCTGCATTGCGTGAACTGCGCACTGCCGTGACCAAGCAACTGGAAGAGGTGCGTGTCGCAGGCGGCATCGGTTCCTCGCTGCAGGCGGAAGTCGAGATCAAGGCCAGCGGCGACAAGTATGCATTGCTGACCAGCCTCGGCGAAGACCTGAAGTTCGTCTTCATTACCTCGCAGGCCAAGGTGACGCAGGTCGCCAGCGAGGCGGAAGAAGGTGTCGTCGTCACGCCGTCGCCTCACCAGAAATGCGATCGCTGCTGGCATTACCGGGCCGACGTTGGGGCACATGCCGAGCACCCGGGCATTTGCGGACGCTGCGTGAGCAACCTGTTTGGCGAAGGCGAAGCGCGCAAGTTCGCCTGACCTCCGCCACGTCATCCTTCCCGCATAAGCGGGAGGGACAAATCAACACCGTCAAATATGGCCTCAAGACAAAAGAGTTTCAAAAGCCTCTCCGCCGATCCACGCACGAGCATGTTGCCGTGGCTTGGCATCGCAACGATCATCGTATTGATCGACCAGATTACCAAGGTTACGATCACCCGCCTCTTCACCTATGGCGAATCGCTGCCCATTACCTCGTTCTTTAATTTGGTCCTGGCACACAACAAAGGTGCGGCATTCAGCTTTCTTGCAACGCAAGGCGGATGGCAGCGCTATTTCTTCACCGGCATCGCGGTCGCCGCGGTCATCTTTATTATTTACCTGCTAAAGAAGTACGCTGGCCAGCGACTGTTTTGCTGGGCGCTTGCTTTGATCCTTGGCGGGGCAATCGGCAACCTGATCGATCGCGTGCTGTATGGCTATGTGATCGACTTCCTGGATTTTTATGTCGGCAAATGGCACTGGCCAGCATTTAATGTTGCCGACATGGCGATTGTAGGAGGCGCCGGCCTGTTCATCATCGACGAACTGCGGCGTGTCGGAAAATAAATACAACGACAAGAGTTAAGGGGGCGCTATGGCTTTGGATCTCTCGGGCAAGAAAATCCTTCTCGGCATGAGCGGCGGCATTGCCTGCTACAAGGTTGCGGAATTCACGCGTGGCCTGACAAAGGCCGGCGCCAGTGTGCAGGTTGTCATGACCAATGCGGCGACGCAGTTCATCACGCCGGTGACGATGCAGGCGCTGTCGGGCAATACCGTCTACACCGACCAGTGGGATCCGCGCATCGCCAACAACATGCCGCATATCGACCTGAGCCGTGACGTCGATGCGATCGTGATTGCGCCCTGCTCCGCCGACTTCATGTTCAAACTCGCTCATGGCGCCTGCGATGATTTGCTGTCCACCTTGTGCATCGCGCGGCCAATGACGGTACCGTTGATGATCGCACCCGCGATGAACGTGGAAATGTGGCAGAACCCCGCAACCCAGCGCAATGCAACGCAAATCAAGGCCGACGGCATTACCATCCTGGGCCCGGATGCCGGCGACCAGGCATGCGGCGAAACCGGCATGGGCCGTATGCTGGAACCGGAGCAATTGCTGGAAGAAGTGATCGCTTCGTTTCAACGCAAAGTCCTCGCAGGCAAGCGCGTGCTC
>Ga0196971_1000188_pt1 | contig 59707 bp, 60 predicted proteins | sample S1v_1013CmetaG_FD_148660 | JGI IMG/M metagenome (GOLD analysis project Ga0196971, IMG submission 148660) | Soil microbial communities from Anza Borrego desert, Southern California, United States - S1+v_10-13C | ecosystem: Environmental > Terrestrial > Soil > Desert | place: USA: California... | reverse complement strand
CGCGCTCGCGATGTCCGAGCCGAACGCGGGCTCCGACGTCGTCAGCATGAAGCTGCGCGCCGATTTCAAGGGCGACCGCTGGGTGCTCAACGGCACCAAGATGTGGATCACCAACGGCCCGGATGCCGACGTGCTGGTGGTCTATGCGAAGAACGACATCGAAGCCGGCCCGCGCGGCATGACCGCTTTCCTGATCGAGAAGGGTTTCAAGGGCTTCTCCGTCGCGCAAAAACTCGACAAGCTGGGCATGCGCGGTTCCCACACCGGCGAACTGGTGTTCGAAGATTGTGAAGTGCCGGCCGAGAATGTGCTCGGCGGCCTCGGCAAGGGCGTCAACGTGCTGATGTCCGGCCTCGACTTCGAGCGCACCGTGCTCTCCGGCGGCCCGCTGGGCATCATGCAGGCCTGCATGGATGCGGTCGTGCCCTACGTCCACGACCGCAAGCAGTTCGGCCAGCCGATCGGCGAATTCCAGCTGATGCAGGGCAAGCTCGCCGACATGTATTCCACCATGATGGCCTGCAAGGCCTACGTCTATGCAGTGGGCCAGGCCTGCGACCGCGCGACGTCGCCGGAACAGGTGCGCGCGCTGCGCAAGGACGCCGCCGGCGCCATCCTCTACTCCGCGGAAAAGGCGACATGGATGGCCGGCGAGGCGATCCAGACCCTCGGCGGCAACGGCTACATCAACGAATATCCGGTCGGCCGCCTGTGGCGCGACGCCAAGCTGTACGAGATTGGCGCGGGCACGAGCGAAATCCGCCGCATGCTGATCGGCCGCGAGCTGTTTGCAGAGACGAAGTAAATCGCGTGTGCTCCCTCCTCCCTGCGCGGGGAAGGAGCTGCACAGATAAACAGTTTCCGGAGACACCGCATGCACGCTCCCGATCCCCATTACCGCAAGGTCGTCGAAGCCGGCTTCCGCGAAGCCGCTTTCCTCTCCGAACTCGGCATCACGCTCGTCGAGTGCGGTCCCGGCTGGTGCGAATCATCCTTGCGCATCCAGCCGCGTCACCTGCAGCACACCGGCGTCATCCACGCCGGTGTGCAGGCGACCATCGCCGACCATACGGCGGGCGGGGCGGCGATGACGGTCACCGGGCCGGAAGACTTCATCCTCACGACCGAGTTCAAGATCCACCTGCTGCGCGCGGGAACAGGCGATGCATTGCTGTGCCGCGCCCAGGTTCTCAAGCCGGGCAAGGCTTTCCATGTCGTCGAGTCGGAAGTGTTCGCGCTCTCGGATGACAAGAAAACCCTGATCAGCAAGCTATCGGCCACGATGGCAGTCTTGCCGCGCAGCCGCTGATACGGCAAAGGCATTCATCACCATGGCTTCACTCCACATCACGACACCCCTGCTCCGCCACGCTCCCTTGTCGGCGGCGCTCGGCAAGAACGTCGTGCTGAAAATGGAAAACCTCCAGCCCTCGGGCTCTTTCAAGCTGCGCGGCATCGGCACCATGTGCCAGCGCGCGGCGGAGAACGGGGCGGGGCACTTCGTCTGCCCCTCGGGCGGCAACGCCGGCTTCGCGGCCGCGGTCGCCGGCGCGGCACTCCGGATCCGCACGACGATCCTGGTGCCCCAGACCACCCATGAATCCGTACGGCAAAAGATCCGCGACATCGGCGCCGAGTGCATCGTGCACGGCATGGTCTGGGACGATACCAACGACGAGGCGCGCCGCCTCTGCCAGGAGCCCGGCACCGTCTACATCCCGCCCTTCGACCATCCCGACATCTGGGACGGCAACGCCACTCTCGTCGACGAAGCGGTGGTGCAGGCCCACGAAGCCGGCATCGATTTCGACGCCGTCATCTGCTCGGTCGGCGGCGGCGGCCTGATGTGCGGCGTGCTCGAAGGCTTGCACCGCAACGGCAAGGCGCACGTGCCGGTGGTGGCGGTGGAAACGGAAGGCGCCGCATCCCTGAACGCCGCGATCCATGCCGGCGAACTCGTCACCCTGCCGGCCATCACCTCGATCGCAACCACCCTTGGAGCCAAGCGCGTTGCGCAACAGGCATTCGGCTGGACCCGCAGGCACGATGTGCGCAGCTTCACCGTCACAGACGCACAGGCAGTGGACGCCTGCCTGCGCTTCGCCGACGACATGCGCACCCTGGTCGAGCCAGCCTGCGGAGCAGCGCTTGCAGTTGCATATCAGCAATTGCCGCTGCTGAAAGAATTTCATGCGCCCTTGATCGTTGTGTGCGGCGGCATCGGAGTGGATTTGGCTAAACTGGAGGCTTGGAAGAATCACTTCGAGCGATAGCCATGCCCCAGACCGCGTTTCCCAAACTCCTCCGATCCCAGATTGCGTTCGACATCGCGCGCACCATCCTGGACGGCTTCGACAAGCACTACCGGCTGTTCCGGGAGGAGAGCCAGGCGGCGCGGCGCTACTTCGAGCGCAGCGACTGGAAGACCGCGCAGAAAAAGGCACGCGAACGCATCGCCTTCTATGACACGCGTGTGCAGGAATGCGTGCAGATCCTCGAAGACGAATACGACCAGGAAGAGATCGGCGACGAAGTCTGGCGCGAGGTGAAGCTGCATTACATCGGCATGCTGATCAACCACAAGCAGCCCGAGCTGGCCGAGACCTTCTTCAACTCGGTGTGCTGCAACATGCTGCACCGTTCGTACTACCACAACGATTTCATCTTCGTGCGCCCTGCGGTGTCGACGGAGTACATCGACACCGAGGAACTGCAGCCGACTTACCGCGTGTACTACCCGGCCAAGGACGGCCTGCGCTTCACGCTCAAGCGCATCGTCACCAACTTCCAGCTTTCGCCGCCCTTCGCCGACCTCGACCGCGACATCGGCTTCGTCGAGGCGCGCATGCGCGCGATGTTCGGCAACGACCTGCTCGAGCCCAACCACCAGATCCAGGTGCTGGCCAGCCTGTTCTACCGCAACAAGGGCGCCTACATCGTCGGCAAGGGCATCAACGGCAACCGCATCTATCCCTTCGTCGTCCCCATCCTGTACAACCGCAAGGGGCAGCTGGTGCTGGACACCGTGCTGTTCGACCCGACGCTGATCACGGTGCTGTTCTCGTTCACGCGCGCCTACTTCATGGTCGACATGGAGGTGCCGTCCGCCTACGTGCACTTCCTGCGTTCGCTCATGCCCTACAAGCCGCGCAGCGAGATCTACACCATCCTCGGCCTGCAGAAGCTGGGCAAGGCCGCGTTCTACCGCGACTTCCTGCACCACCTGCGGCACTCGTCCGACTGCTTCGAGGCCGCGCCCGGCATCCGCGGCCTGGTGATGGTCGTGTTCGCACTGCCCTCCTTCCCGTACGTGTTCAAGGTCATCAAGGACTATTTCCCGCCGCCCAAGGAAACCACACGCGCGATCGTGAAGGAAAAGTATCTGCTGGTGAAGAACCACGACCGCGTCGGCCGCATGGCCGACACGCTGGAATATTCCAACGTCGCCTTCCCCCGTTCCCGCTTCGACTCCGAGCTGCTGGCCGAATTGAAGGAAGTCGCGCCCTCCATCGTCGAAGAGGAAGGCGACGAGATCATCATCAAGCACCTCTACATCGAACGCCGCATGACGCCGCTCAACATCTGGCTCGCCGAAGCCGAACGGCGCGGCGATCATGCGGCGGTGGAGCACGGCATCGTCGAATACGGCAACGCGATCAAGGAACTGGTCGGCGTCAACATCTTCCCCGGCGACATGCTGTACAAGAACTTCGGCGTCACCAAGCATGGCCGTGTCGTGTTCTACGACTACGACGAGATCGAATACATCACCGACTGCAACTTCCGCGAGATCCCGGCGCCGCGCAACGAAGAGGACGAGATGTCCAGCGAGCCGTGGTATCCGGTGGCGAAGAACGATGTCTTTCCCGAACAGTTCGGCACTTTCCTGCTCGGCAATCCGGAGGTGCGGAAGTATTTCCTGAAGCACCATGCCGACCTGCTGACGGCACAGTACTGGCAGCGCGCCAAGCAGCGCATCCTCGACGGCCATGTGGAAGACGTCTTCCCCTATCCGCAGGAATTGCGCTTCAGCTACAAACCCCTTACCCCCGCGGCGCAGGCCGCCTAGCAACCTACTGGAGACCTACCATGAACGATCCTATTGTTATCGTCGGCGCAGCCCGCACCCCGATGGGCGCCTTCCAGGGCGACTTTTCCGCGCTGTCCGCGAGCGACCTCGGCGCCGTGGCCATCCGTGCAGCAGTCGAGCGCGCGGGCCTGGAACCGAAGTTCGTCAACGAAGTCCTGTTCGGCAACTGCCTGATGGCAGGCCAGGGCCAGGCGCCCGCCCGCCAGGCGGCGATCAAGGCCGGCATCCCGGTGTCCGCCGGCGCCGTGACGCTGTCCAAGATGTGCGGCTCGGCCATGAAGGCAGCCATGTTCGCCTACGACTCGCTGCTGGCCGGCAGCAATGAAGTGGTGGTTGCGGGCGGCATGGAATCCATGACCAATGCGCCCTACCTGATCCCGAAGGCGCGCGGCGGCTACCGCATCGGCCACGCCATGATGTACGACCACATGATGCTCGACGGCCTGGAAGACGCCTATGAAAAGGGCCGCTCGATGGGCACCTTCGGCGAGGATTGCGCCGCCAAGTACCAATTCACCCGCGAAGAGCAGGATGCCTACGCGATCGCCTCCGTGCAGCGTGCGCAGGCCGCCACCAAGGACGGCTCGTTCCAGTGGGAGATCGCTCCCGTCACCGTCGCCGGCAAGGCAGGCGATGTCGTGATCGACAAGGATGAAGGTCCGCTCAAGGCCAGGCTCGACAAGATCCCGTCGCTCAAGCCCGCGTTCAAGAAGGACGGCACCATCACCGCCGCCTCCTCGTCCTCGATCAACGACGGCGCCGCGGCGCTCGTCATGATGCGCGAATCGACCGCGCAGAAGCTGGGCTGCAAGCCGATCGCCCGCGTGCTCGGCCATACCACCCATTCGCAGGAGCCGAACTGGTTTGCCACCGCCCCGATCGGCTCGATCGACAAGCTGTATAAGAAACTGAACCTGACCACCAAGGATGTCGACCTGTTCGAGATCAACGAAGCCTTTGCGGTGGTGCCGATGGCAGCCATGCGCGACCACGGCATCCCGCACGACAAGATCAACATCCACGGCGGTGCCTGTGCGCTCGGCCACCCGATCGGCGCCTCCGGCGCGCGCATCCTCGTCACGCTGATCGGCGCGCTGAAGAAGACCGGCGGCAAGCTGGGCGTGGCTTCGCTGTGCATCGGCGGTGGCGAGGGTACGGCGATGGCGATTGAGCTGGTGTAACAGCATTTCACGAACCGGCTCCTTCCCCCTGCCCGGGGGAAGGAACGCGTAGTCGAAAGCCCTAACTCCAGGTACCCATCATGCCCACCGCACTCATCCTCGGCGCCTCGCGCGGCATCGGCCGCGAATTCGTGCACCAGTTGCTCGCCGCCGGCTGGCGCGTCATTGCCACCGCGCGCGACGATGCCTCGTTGGCAGAACTACACACCGCCGGCGCGGAAGCCCTCAAGCTCGACGTCGCCGACCCTGCTTCCCTGGCCGGCATCGGCTGGCAGCTCGACGGCGAAAAGCTCGACCTCGCCGTGTATGTCGCGGGCGTCTACGGCCCGGACGGGCAAAGCCCGAAGGCACCGCCGACCGCGCAGGACTTCGACAAGGTGATGCACACCAACGTCCTCGGCGCCATGCAGGCCATTCCCACCGTCGCGCCGATGGTGGAAGCGGCGCAGGGCCGGTTCGCGTTCATCAGCAGCGGCATGGGCAGCATCGGGGAAACCGATTCGACCTACGGCTGGCTGTACCGCACCTCCAAGGCCGCGCTGAACATGGTGGTCAAGAGCGCATCGCTCGACTACCCGTCGGCTACCTTCGTCGCCCTGTGCCCCGGCTGGGTGCGCACTGACATGGGCGGGCCGAATGCATCCATTTCCGTCGAAGATAGCGTGAGCGGTCTGCTCAACGTGATCGGCGGGCTGACAAAAGAAGACAGCGGCACTTACCGCAATTACGCCGGGCGCACGCTGTCCTGGTAAAGGGGAAAACATGGTTCTGTCGGAACAACACGAAATGATCCGCGATGCGCTGCGCAGTTTCGCGCAGGAGCGGCTCGCGCCCAACGCGGCGCGCTGGGACAAGGAGCACCATTTCCCGAAGGAGGAGCTGAAAGGACTGGCCGAACTGGGCGCCTTCGGCGTGGCCGTGCCGGAAGAACTCGGCGGCGCGGGCCTCGATTACCTGTCGCTCTCGCTCGTGCTCGAAGAGATCGCGGCCGGCGACGGCGGCACGTCGACCATCATCTCGGTCAACAACTGCCCGGTGTGCAGCATCGCCATGATGTATGCCATCGATGCGCAAAAGGAACAGTGGCTCAAGCCCCTGGCGCGCGGCGAGATGCTGGGCGCGTTCTGCCTCACCGAACCGCACGTCGGCAGCGACGCATCGGCCCTGCGCACCACCGCCGTGCGCGACGGCGACCACTACGTGCTCAACGGCGTGAAGCAGTTCATCACCAGCGGCAAGTATGCCGACGTCGCCATCGTGATGGCGGTGACCGACAAGGAAGCGGGCAAGCGCGGCATCAGCGCCTTCTGGGTGCCGACCAACACACCCGGCTACATCGTCGCCCGTCTCGAAGACAAAATGGGGCAGCATTCCTCGGATACTGCCCAGATCCTGTTCGAGAACTGCCGCATCCCGGCGCAGAACCTGATCGGTGAAGAAGGCCAGGGTTACAAGATCGCGCTGTCGGGGCTGGAAGGCGGCCGCATCGGCATCGCCTCGCAGTCGGTGGGCATGGCGCGCGCGGCATTCGACGCGGCGCTCAACTACGCGAAGGAACGCACCAGCTTCGGCAAGACCCTGTTCGAGCACCAGGCCGTGCAATTCAAGCTGTCGGACATGGCGACGCAGATCGAAGCAGCGCGCCAGCTCATCTGGCACGCCGCCAGCCTGAAGGATGCGGGCAAGCCCTGCCTCAAGGAAGCGGCGATGGCGAAGATGTTTGCCAGCGAAATGGCCGAGCGCGTCTGCTCGGACGCGATCCAGATCCACGGCGGTTACGGCTATGTCAGCGACTTCCCGGTCGAGCGCATCTACCGCGACGTGCGCGTGTGCCAGATCTACGAAGGCACGAGCGAGATCCAGAAGATCCTGATCAGCCGGGCGCTGGCCTGATTCAACCACCAAAAGGGAGACAAGCTCATGTCGATGAAGAAGGGATACAAGGCGCTGGTCGATGAAGCGATGGCGCAGGTCAAGACCTACAGCGTGGAGGAGGCCAAGGCCAGGCTCGGCAATCCGGACGTGCAGTTCGTCGATGTGCGCGACGTGCGTGAACTGGAGCGCGAGGGCGTGATCCCCGGCGCCTATCCCGCGCCGCGCGGCATGATCGAGTTCTGGGTCGATCCCGATTCTCCGTATTTCAAGCCGGTGTTCGGCGAGAAGAAGGAGTTCATTTTCTTTTGCGCCGCCGGTTGGCGCAGCGCGCTGACGACCAAGACCGTGCAGGACATGGGCATGGAAAACGTGGCCCACATCGAGGGCGGCTTCAGCGCATGGAAGGCCGCGGGCGGCCCGGTCCAGGAGAAGGCGAAGAAAGCGTAATGGCGAAGAAGGAAGTGCAACCCTGTCCCTGCGGCGGGGCCGCCTATGAGCGATGCTGCGGCCGCTTCATCGACAGGGGCGAGATCCCCGGCACGGCGGAGCAGTTGATGCGTTCGCGTTACACCGCCTACGCCCTGCGATGCGCGTCCTACCTGACGGCGACCTGGCATACGAGCACCCGGCCGGCGGAGCCGGTGACCGGGGATGACGGCATCAAATGGCTGGGGCTGGAAGTGAAGAAGCATGTCCCCGCCGGCGACGAAGCCACGGTGGAATTCGTCGCGCGATACAAGACAGGCGGCCGCGCGCACCGCCTGCATGAAGTCAGCCGCTTCGTGCGCGAAGACGGCAAATGGTTTTATGTCGATGGCAGTTTTCCGGAAAGACAACAATGACAATTCTCGAATCCAAACTCAATCCCCGTTCGGAAGATTTCAAGGCGAACGCCGCAGCCATGCAAAAGGTCGTTGACGACCTGAAGGAAAAGATCGCGAAGATCGCGCAGGGCGGCGGCGACGATGCGCGCAAGAAGCATGTCGGGCGCGGCAAGCTTCTGCCGCGCGACCGCGTGCAGATGCTGCTCGACCCGGGCACGCCCTTCCTCGAACTCTCGCAGCTGGCCGCATACGACATGTACGACAATGCCGCACCGTCGGCCGGCATCATCACCGGCATCGGCCGCGTGGCCGGCCAGGAATGCGTGATCGTCTGCAACGACGCCACGGTGAAGGGCGGCACCTACTACCCGATGACGGTGAAGAAGCACCTGCGCGCGCAGGAAATCGCCGATCAGAACAACCTGCCCTGCATCTATCTCGTCGATTCCGGCGGCGCCAACCTGCCGAACCAGGACGACGTATTCCCCGACCGCGACCACTTCGGCCGCATCTTCTACAACCAGGCCAACCTGTCGGCCAAGGGCATCCCGCAGATCGCCGTGGTGATGGGCTCGTGCACCGCCGGCGGCGCCTATGTTCCGGCCATGAGCGACGAGTCCATCATCGTCAAGGAACAGGGCACGATTTTCCTCGGCGGCCCGCCGCTCGTGAAAGCAGCCACCGGCGAAGTGGTGAGCGCGGAAGACCTCGGCGGCGGCGATGTGCATACCCGCTTGTCCGGCGTGGTCGACCATCTCGCGATGAACGACATGCACGCACTGTCGCTGGCCCGCACCATCGTCTCCAACCTCAACCGGCAGAAGCCGCAACAGCTCGTGCTGCGCGAGCCGGTGCCGCCGAAGTACGACACCCACGAACTGTACGGCGTGATCCCGACCGACACGCGCAAGCCCTTCGACGTGCGCGAAGTGATCGCGCGCATTGTCGATGGCAGCGAATTCGACGAATTCAAGGCGCGCTACGGCACCACGCTCGTGTGCGGCTTCGCGCACATCTTCGGCATGCCGGTCGGCATCATCGCCAACAACGGCATCCTGTTCTCGGAGTCGGCGCTCAAGGGCACGCACTTCATCGAATTGTGCTGCCAGCGCAAGATCCCGCTGGTCTTCCTGCAAAACATCACCGGCTTCATGGTCGGCCGCAAGTACGAGAACGAAGGCATTGCGCGCAACGGCGCGAAGATGGTGACCGCCGTCTCCACCGCCGCAGTCCCCAAGTTCACCGTGATCATCGGCGGCAGCTTCGGCGCCGGCAACTACGGCATGTGCGGCCGCGCCTTTTCGCCGCGCATGCTGTGGATGTGGCCCAACGCGCGCATCTCAGTGATGGGCGGCGAACAGGCGGCGAGCGTGCTGGCCACTGTCAAGCGCGACGGCATCGAAGCCAAGGGCGGCAACTGGTCGAAGGAAGAGGAAGAAGCCTTCAAGTCGCCGATCCGCGAGCAGTACGAACACCAGGGCCACCCGTATTACGCGTCGGCCCGGCTGTGGGACGACGGCGTGATCGATCCGGCGGACACCCGCATGGTACTGGGCCTCGGATTGAGCGCATCGCTGAACGCGACCATCCCCGACACGAAGTTCGGCGTCTTCAGGATGTGATCATGGAATACCAGACTCTTATTGTTGAAACCGCAGGGAAGGTCGCCACCGTCACTCTGAATCGCACGGACGTGCGCAACGCATTCAACGAAACGACGATTGCGGAAATCACGCAAGTCTTTGGCGCGCTGGGGCAGGACAGCGAGGTGCGAACGATCGTGCTGGCTGCCAACGGCCCGGCCTTCTGCGCAGGCGCCGACCTCAACTGGATGAAGAAGATGGCCGGCTACACGCACGCGGAAAACCGAGCGGACGCCGCGCAGCTCGCGGAGATGTTGCGGACCATCTATACCTGTCCGAAACCGGTGGTCGCGAAGATCCAGGGCGACTGCTACGCCGGCGGCATGGGGCTGGTCGCAGCATGCGATATTGCCATTGCCAGCGAGGCAAGTAATTTTTGTCTGAGCGAAGTCAAACTCGGCCTGATTCCTGCGACAATCTCGCCTTACGTGATTCTCGCGATGGGCGAAAACGCCGCCCGCCGCTATTTCCTTACCGCGGAGCGTTTCTCCGCGCAGGAAGCGCACCGGATCGGATTCGTGCACCAGGTCGTCCCGGCCGAAGCACTGGATGGCGCAGTCGCCGACATCGTCAAGGCGCTCGTCACCAACAGCCCGAATGCCGTGAAGGAAGCCAAGCGCCTCGTGCAAGACGTCGGCGGCCGTCCGCTCAGCGCGGAACTGATCGCCGATACGGCAGAGCGCATCGCCGACATCCGCAGTTCCGACGAAGGCAAGGAAGGCGTGCGGTCTTTTCTGGAGAAGCGCAAGCCGAATTGGTTGAATGGATAGAGGACCGTAGGGTGGGTAGAGCGCAGCGAAACCCACCATGCGATCGGACGGCGATGAAAAGGTGGGTTTCGCTTCGCTCTACCCACCCTACCGTTCGTTAGCCTGGAAGCAGATGTTTTACGGAGCAGTGTTGAACACAAACCTCAAATCCGACTGGATCGCGCGCAGCCTCAAAAGCGTCTGGCATCCGTGCACGCAGATGCAGCACCACGAGTCGGTGCCGCTGGTGCCGGTCAGCCATGGACGCGGCGCATGGCTGTATGACGCTGACGGCCAGCGTTACCTGGACGCGATCAGTTCCTGGTGGGTCAACCTGTTCGGCCATGCCAATCCGCGCATCAGCGCCGCATTGAAGGAACAGCTCGACCTGCTGGAGCATGCGATGCTCGCCGGCTTCACGCATGAGCCGGTGATCACGCTGTCGGAAAAGCTGTCGGCCCTGACCGGCGGCGTGCTCGGCCACTGCTTCTATGCATCCGACGGCGCATCGGCCACCGAGATCGCGCTCAAGATGAGTTTCCATTACTGGCGCAACAGCGGCAGGGACGGCAAGCGCGAATTCGTCTGCTTGAAAGGCAGCTATCACGGCGAAACGGTGGGTGCGCTGGCGGTGACCGACGTCGCGCTCTTCCGCGATGCCTACGGCCCGCTGCTGCAGCAATCCCATATCGTGGCTTCGCCCGATGCGCGCCAGGCACGTGAGGGCGAAGACGCCGCCGCCGTCGCGCGCCGCGCCGCAAACGAACTGGAAAAACTGCTGCAGGAACGCGGCGACAAGATCGCCGCCGTCATCGTCGAACCGCTGGTGCAATGCGCCGCCGGCATGGCGATGTACGAGCCGCTTTACCTGAAGGAATTGCGTGCGCTCTGCGACAAGTACGAGGTCCATTTGATCGCCGACGAGATTGCCGTCGGCTGCGGCCGCACCGGCACTTTCTTCGCCTGCGAGCAGGCCGGCATCTGGCCTGATTTCGTCTGCCTGTCCAAGGGCATCAGCGGCGGCTACCTGCCGCTCTCGCTGGTGATGACGCGCGACGAGATTTACCGCGCGTTCTATCACAGCGACGTCACGCGCGGTTTCCTGCACTCGCATTCCTACACCGGCAATCCGCTGGCATGCCGCGCCGCGCTGGCGACGCTGGCCATCTTCGAGGAAGACGATGTGCTCACGCGCAACCGCGAGCGCGCGGAAAAAATGTCGGCCGCGCTCGCGCCGCTCGCCGCGCATCCGAAGGTGAAGCATTTCCGCAATCGCGGAATGATGTGGGCCTTCGACGCCGTGGTCGACGATCCGGAAAAGGCAGCCACCTTCTCGCGCCGCTTCTTCACGGAAGCCCTGCAGCAGGAAATGCTGCTGCGACCCATCGGCCGCACGGTCTACCTGATGCCGCCCTACATCCTCGATGATGACGAGATCGCGCTGCTTGCATCGCGCACGATGGCGGTATTCGACAAGGTAGCGGGGGCCTGACGATGGAATTGCTGGCTACCCTCGAACGCGAACTGGAACAGCTCGACCGCCAGAGCCTGCGCCGCCGTCTGCGTGTCGCCGATACGCCGTGCGCGCCGCGCATGAAGGTCGACGGCCGCGACATGCTGGCCTTCTGCAGCAACGATTACCTCGGCCTGGCATCGCACCCGCGGCTGGTGGAAGCCTTGCAGGAGGGCGCGTCGCGCTACGGCGTCGGCAGCGGCGCATCGCACCTGATCAGCGGGCATTCGCGCGCGCATGCACTGCTGGAGGAACGCTTCGCCGACTTCCTGTCGCCGCACATCGAATCACCGCGCGCGCTGTACTTCTGCACCGGCTACATGGCCAACCTCGCGGTGCTGACCGCGCTCGCCGGCCGCGACGGCGACATCTTCTCGGAAGAGCTTAACCACGCCTCGCTCATCGACGGCGCGCGGCTGGCCCGCGCGAATGTGAAGGTCTATCCGCACGGCGACACGACGGCGCTGGAGCAGCTGCTGAAGACCAGCACCGCGAGGACGAAACTGGTCGTCACCGACAGCGTGTTCAGCATGGATGGCGACCTCGCGCCGCTGCCCGCCCTGCTGCAACTGTGCGAACAGTACGGCGCCTGGCTGGTGGTGGATGACGCCCACGGCTTCGGCGTGCTCGGCCACCACGGCCGCGGCGCGCTCGAACATTTCAGCCTGCGCTCGCCCAACCTCGTGTACATGGGCACCCTCGGCAAGGCCGCAGGCGTGGGCGGTGCCTTCGTCGCCGCACATGCGACCGTGATCGAGTGGCTGGTGCAGCGCGCCCGCCCCTATATCTACACCACTGCGGCAGCGCCGGCACTCGCGCACGCCCTGATGGCCAGCATGGACATCATCGACGGTGAAGAGGGTGCACAGCGCCGCACACAGCTGCGCGCGCTGGTCGCGCAGTTCCGCAATGAATTGAATTTGCAGCGCTGGCAACTGTTCCCGTCCGCCACGGCGATCCAGCCGGTGATCATCGGCGCCAACGACGAGGCGATGCGCGTCGCCTCGGCGCTGTACGAACAAGGCTTCTGGGTGCCGGGCATCCGTCCCCCGACCGTGCCGGCCGGAACCGCACGCCTGCGCGTAACGCTGTGCGCCTCGCACACCGGGCAGGAAGTCTCGCAACTGGCCAGCGCATTCAACCTGCTGGAGGCATTCGCATGAGCGCGTCGATCGCCTATTTCGTCACGGGTACCGATACCGAAATCGGCAAGACCCTGGTCTCATGCACGCTGCTGCATGCACTGGCGCGCGCAGGCGTGCGCGCCGCTGCGATGAAACCGGTGGCGGCCGGCGCCGAGTTGCGCGACGGCGCATGGCGCAATGAAGACGTCGACCAGCTTGCCGCCGAAGCCGGCGTCGTGCTGCCGGTGAGCATGACCACACCGTATCTGCTGCGCGACGCGGCTGCCCCTCACATTGCCGCCGCGCAGGAAGGCGTGCACATCGATCTCGCGCACATCGCCGACTGCTATGCGCGCGTCGCCGCTGCGGCGGACGCGGTCGTGGTGGAAGGCGTGGGCGGCTTCCGCGTGCCGCTGTCCGACAGCCACGACACGGCCGACCTCGCGCAGCAGCTCGGCCTGCCGGTGGTGCTGGTGGTCGGCATGCGGCTTGGTTGCCTGAACCATGCACTGCTCACCGCCGACGCCATCGCGGCGCGCGGCTTGACGCTGGCGGGCTGGGTCGCCAACGTGGTCGACCCCGGCATGCGCTATGGCGTGGACAACGTGGTCGCGCTGACGCAGCGGCTGAATGCGCCCATGCTCGGCACCGTGCCCCGCCTGCCTTCGCCGCAACCCGCGCTGGCCGCGGAACACCTCGATTTTTCCAGTTTGCCGGGCTGGCCCCGGCCCGTTTCAATTTGATGCAAAGGAAGCAGTTCATGTCGTCGCAACCGATCACATTCCAGCAAGTTCCCACTCCCGCCAAGCTGCGCGAAATCGCCGCCCAGCGCTGGCCGGTGGACAAGGTCGTGGAACTGTTCAACCTGCCGTTCAGCGACCTGCTGTTCCGCGCGCAGCAAGTCCACCGCGAGCACTTCGATCCGCAGGAAGTGGAGCTGGCGACGCTGATGTCGATCAAGACCGGCGGCTGCCCCGAGGATTGCGGCTACTGCCCGCAGGCCGCGCGCTATGACACCGGCGTCAAGGCGCAGAAGATCCTGGAACTGGAAACCGTGCTCGACGCCGCGCGCAAGGCAAAGGAACACGGCGCGACCCGCTTCTGCATGGGCGCCGCGTGGCGCGAACCGAAAGACCGCGACCTGGAACACGTCGAGGCGATGGTACGCGGCGTGAAGGACCTCGGCATGGAAGCCTGCGTCACGCTCGGCATGCTGGCCGAAGGACAGGCGGAGCGGCTGAAGGCAGCGGGCCTGGATTACTACAACCACAACCTCGACACCGCGCCCGAGTTCTACAACAACATCATCACCACCCGCGATTACCAGAACCGCCTCGATACGCTGGAGCGCGTGCGCAGCGCCGGCATCAAGGTCTGCTGCGGCGGCATCGTCGGCATGGGCGAATCGCGCCGCCAGCGCGCCGGCCTGGTCGCCCAGCTTGCGAACATGGACCCGTATCCGGAATCGGTGCCGGTCAACAACCTGGTGCAGGTGGAAGGCACGCCGCTGCATGGCACGGACCCGATCGATCCGCTGGAATTCGTGCGCACCATCGCCGTCGCGCGCATCACCATGCCCAAGGCGCGCGTGCGCCTGTCGGCGGGCCGCCGCGAGATGGGCGAAGCAGTGCAGGCATTGTGCTTCGCCGCCGGCGCGAATTCGATTTTCTACGGCGACAAGCTGCTGACCACCGGTAATCCGGACGTCGAGGCGGACAGAGTGTTGCTCGAGAAGCTGGGAATGAAGACGAAGCACACGATGCATGAACCGAAATGTGAAGTGACGCAGTAGACGCAGTAAATCAACAACAACGACCGCATCCCTCGACACAATCGAGGGACAGCACCAAAGGAGTCAGCGTGTTCACCAAGATCCTGATTGCAAACCGCGGCGAGATCGCCTGCCGCGTCGCCGCCACCGCCCACCGCATGGGCATCAAGACGGTTGCCGTCTATTCCGAGGCCGATGCCAATGCCCGGCATGTCGCCGTCTGCGACGAGTCGGTCCTGATCGGCCCCGCGCCGGCCAAGGAAAGCTACCTGCGCGCAGACAAGATCATCGAGGTGGCGCTGGCCACCGGCGCCCAGGCGATCCACCCCGGCTACGGCTTCCTGTCGGAGAACGAGGATTTCGCCGAGGCCTGCGCCAAGGCCGGCCTCGTGTTCATCGGGCCGCCGGCCTCGGCGATCCGCGCGATGGGTTCGAAGTCTGCCGCCAAGGCGCTGATGGAAAAGGCCGAGGTGCCGCTGGTGCCGGGCTATCACGGCGACACGCAGGACGCCGACTTCCTGCAGGCGCAGGCCGACAAGATCGGCTACCCGGTGCTGCTCAAGGCGAGCGCGGGCGGCGGCGGCAAAGGCATGCGCATCGTCGAGAAGAGCGCCGACTTCAAGGCCGCGCTGGAATCCTGCAAGCGCGAAGCGATCAACAGCTTTGGCGACGACAAGGTGCTGGTCGAGAAATACCTGACCCGTCCGCGCCATATCGAGATCCAGGTCTTTGCCGATACCAAGGGCAACTGCGTCTACCTGTTCGAGCGCGACTGCTCGGTGCAGCGCCGCCACCAGAAGGTGCTGGAAGAAGCGCCAGCTCCCGGCATGACCGAAGAGCGCCGCCGCGCGATGGGCGAAGCGGCGGTGGCTGCCGCCAAGGCGGTCGGCTACGTCGGTGCCGGCACGGTGGAATTCATCGCCAACCAGGACGGTTCGTTCTACTTCATGGAAATGAACACCCGCCTGCAGGTGGAGCACCCGGTCACCGAAATGATCACCGGCCTCGACCTCGTGGAATGGCAATTGCGCGTTGCCTTCGGCGAGACGCTGCCGAAGCAGCAGGAAGAACTTTCTATCCACGGCCATGCCCTGGAAGCGCGAATTTACGCAGAGAATCCGGAGAAAGGCTTCCTGCCCTCCATCGGCACGCTGCGTCACATGCATACGCCTGCTGCCGTGGGCTTTGAACTGGGCAAGGGCAGCGTGGGCAACGACCCGGCTGCGATCCGCATCGATTCCGGCGTGCGCGAAGGCGATGCCATTTCCCCGTTCTACGACCCGATGATTGCCAAGCTGATCGTGTGGGGCAAGGACCGCGAGGAAGCCTTGGCGCACATGGCGCAGGCCTTGTCGGAATACCAGGTGGTCGGCCTCGCCACCAACGTTGCCTTCCTCAAGCGGCTGGTAGAGAGCAAGCCCTTCTCCGGCGCCGACCTCGACACCGGCCTGATCGAACGCAACCACGCCGAACTGTTCCCGCCGGCGCCGCAGACCGCATTGCCGGTGCTGGCGCTCGCGGCAGCCTCCTTGCTGGTGTCCGAACAGAATGCGGGCGCGGCGGCCAACGATCCCTGGGCCGGCACCAGCGGCTGGCGCATGAACGGCACGCTGCTGCGCACGCTCGACTACGCCGATGACTCCGGCGCCTACCCGGTCACCATCGGCTACAAGGAAACCGGATGGTCGATTGCGCAAGGCGCGACATCGGCGACGATGACCCTGGTCGAGCGCAAGGGCAAGCAACTCGTGATCAAGCTCGACGGCGCGGCAGTGCGCGGCACCGTGGTGCGTGACGGCGAAATGTTCCATGTGTTCACCGGCGGCGCCCACTTCCCGCTGCACTACAACGACCCGCTGGCGCACGCCGGCGAATCGGAAGCCGAAGGCGGCCGCCTGACCGCGCCGATGCCGGGCAAGATCGTCGCCGTGCTGGTCGACAAGGGCAAGACGGTCGAGAAGGGCGCGCCGCTCCTGATCATGGAAGCGATGAAGATGGAACACACCATTGCCGCGCCGGCCAACGGCACTGTCGAAGAGCTGCTGTACGCGGTGGGCGACCAGGTGGCGGAAGGGGCGCAGCTGCTGGCGTTCAAGGCAGCATAGAGAGCAGATAGGGAACCGTAGGGTGGGTAGAGCGAAGCGAAACCCACCATGCATTCAACAAGGCGCATTGCGGCGGGTTTCGCTGCGCTCTACCCACCCTACGATCCTTGATGCGTCTTATCTAACGAAACAACCGAAAGGGACACCATGACCCTCCCGAACAAAGTCAAGATCGTCGAAGTCGGCCCGCGTGACGGCCTGCAGAACGAAAAGGAAACCATCCCGGTCGAGGTCAAGATCGAACTGGTCGACCGCCTGACCGACGCCGGTTTCTCCAACATCGAAGCGGCCTCTTTCGTGTCGCCCAAGTGGGTGCCGCAGATGGCGACCTCCACCGAAGTGATGGCCGGCATCCGGCGCAAGCCGGGCGTGATCTACTCCGCGCTCACGCCCAACATGAAGGGTTTCGAAGCCGCGCTCGCGGCGAAGGCCGATGAAGTCGTAATCTTCGGCGCCGCCTCCGAAGCCTTTTCGCAAAAGAACATCAACTGCTCCATCGCCGAATCGATCGAGCGCTTCCGCGATGTCGCGCAAGCGGCGAAGCAGCACAACATCCGCCTGCGCGGCAGCATCAGCTGTTCCTTCGGCTGCCCCTATCAGGGCGAGGTGCCGGCCGACAGCGTGGCCGACGTGGTGCGCCGCCTGCGCGACCTGGGATGCGACGAGATCGACATTGCCGACACCATCGGCGTGGGCACGCCGCGCCATGTGCAGAAAGTGATGGAGCGGGCAGCGCAAGAGTTCCCGCTCGCGCAGCTCTCCGGCCACTTCCACGATACCTACGGCCAGGCACTGGCGAACATTTACGCCGCGATGGAAGTCGGTATTGCGACCTTCCACTCCTCGGTGGCGGGCCTGGGCGGCTGTCCTTACGCGAAGGGCGCGACCGGCAATGTGTCGACCGAAGACGTGCTGTACATGATGAACGGACTGGGCGTGGAGACCGGTATCGACCTTGCGAAGGTGGTCGACGCCGGCCAGTTCATTTCCGCGCACCTCGGCCGCAAGGCGGTCAGCCGTGCCGGGAATGCGATTGCCGCCAAGCGCGCAGCCTGAGCCCGCCCGCGCGGGAGAGCCATGAAACTTCCGCTGCTGTTGTCGGAGATCCGCGCCTGCCGCCTGTGCGAGAAGCATCTTCCGCACGGGCCGCGCCCGGTGGTGCAGGCTGGTGCAAGCGCGCGGCTCCTGATCGTGGGACAGGCGCCGGGGCGCCGGGTGCACGAGACGGGCATTCCATGGAACGACCCTTCGGGCGACCGCCTGCGCGACTGGCTGGGGGTGACGCGCGAGGTGTTCTACGACGAACGGCGCATCGCCATCGTCCCCACCGCATTCTGCTATCCGGGCAAGGGAAAAAGCGGCGACCTGCCGCCGCGCCGCGAATGCGCGCCCGCCTGGCATCCGCACCTGCTGCAAGCCATGCCCGATATACGGCTGACCCTGCTGGTCGGACGCCATGCGCAGGAATGGTATTTGCGGGAAAATGGCAAGGCGACGCTGACTGATACCGTCGCGGCATACGAAGAATACCTGCCGTCGTATTTCCCGCTGCCGCACCCCAGCCCGCGCAACCAGGCGTGGTGGAAAGCCAATCCCTGGTTCGAACGGGAAGTGCTGCCGGCCTTGCGGCGGCAGATCGCCTCCGTATTGATGGATAAAGGACCGTAGGGTGGGTAGAGCGCAGCGAAACCCACCAAAACAACGCCCGCTAAGCGCATGGTGGGTTTCGCTTCGCTCTACCCACCCTACGATCCTTGATGGCATCGTTTTTAACGTACAGGAATCATGCAAGCGAATATCCAGGACAAGTTACCCGACACCGCGCAACGCGTCGCCGACCTGCTCGCGGCAATCGGCCATGACAGGCCGGTGGTGATGCTGCCCGAAACCGGCAAGACCTCGGCCGAAGCCGCCGCCGGCCTCGGCTGCAGCGTGGCCGAGATCGCCAAGTCCATCGTCTTCCGCCGTCTCGCCGACGATGCGGCGGTGATGGTGGTCGCCAGCGGCGCCAACCGCGTCGACGAGCACAAGGTGGCGGCCATCGTCGGCCCGCTCGGGCGCGCCGATGCCAAGTTCGTGAAGAGCCGCATCGGCTACGCGATCGGCGGCGTCTGTCCGATCGGCCATGTGGAGAAGACGGTGATGCTGATCGACGAGGACTTGATGCAGTACCAGAGCGTGTGGGCGGCGGCAGGCCATCCGCATGCCGTGTTCAACCTGACGCCGCAGCAGCTCGTGTCGATGACCGGCGCCCCCGTGGTCGATGTAAAGGCATGAGCCCCGACCTCAAGCCCGGCCTCCGCTTCGAATGGACCTATACGGTGCCCGAGCGCGCCACCGTTCCGCGGCTCTATCACGACACCGGATTCTGCCTCGACATGCCGGATGTGCTGGCCACCGGGTACATGGTCGGCATGATGGAGCTGGCCTGCGTGAACGGCATCATGCCCTACGTCGACTGGCCGCGCGAGCAGAGCCTGGGCGTGCACGTGAACTTCTCGCATCTAGCCGCGACGCTGCCGGGCATGACACTGCAGGTCCACGGCGAAGTGACCGCGGTCGAAGGCCGGCGCGTGCGCTTCCGCGTCGAGGCATGGGACGGCATGGACAAGATCACCGAGGGTGTGCACGAACGCATGATCATCGACGCCGCGAAGTTCAACGCGCGGATGGCGGACAAGAAGGCAAGGCTGGCGGCGTGATGATCGACTACGATCCCGCCACCGACGCCGGCAAGGTGCCCTCGCCCTGCATCAGCATCTGCAAGATGAATCCGCAGACCGGGCTGTGCGAAGGATGCTTGCGCACGATCGATGAGATTGCGCAGTGGAGCACGGCATCGGAAGAACGGAAGCGCCAGGTGTGGGTGGAGATCAGGCGCAGGCAGGATGCATTGTTTTAAGGAGCTTCGCTATGAAAAGCCTGGACTGGTACTTCGATTTCATTTCCCCATTCTCCTACCTGCAGAGCGAACTGCTGCACACCCTGCCCGACGTGCAGATCACCTACCGGCCTGTGCTGTTCGCCGGCCTGCTCTCGCACTGGGACAACAAGGGCCCGGCCGAAATCGCGCCCAAGCGCACCTGGACCTTCGAGCACTGCGCCTGGCTCGCATACAAGCACGGCATCCCGATGACCATGCCGCCGCACCATCCCTTCAATCCCTTGCCGCTGCTGCGGCTCTGCATTGCACTCGGCAACTCGCCCGAGATCGTGCACCGGCTGTTCCGCTACGTGTGGCGCGAGGGCCGGCTGCCGGCGGACGAGGCGCACTGGCAGGCCTTGATGCGGGAACTCGGTGCCACGCCGGCCATGCTGGAATCTTCCGAGGTCAAACAGCAGTTGCGCGCCAATGGCGAAATGGCAATAGCCGCCAAGGTGTTTGGCGTGCCGACCGCGGTCGTGGATAATCGCTGCTTCTGGGGCCTGGATTCCACCGGCATGCTGGTTGCCTACCTGCGTGAGGACCCCTTCTTCAGTTCCGATCTGCTCAGGCAAGCGCAAACCCTGCCGCAAGGCGTACAGAGAAAAATCAAGTAATGAAATTCGAGTTCTACAAGCCGGAGAAGACAGTCACCGGCCCGGCATACAGCGGCATGTTCAAGGTGCTGGCGACCATCGTGACCATCGTCCTCGCCGGCTACGGCACGCACATTGCGCTGCGCTTTCCACTGATGCAGTACAGCTTCGGCGTCAAGGCGCTGCTGCTGTGCGCGGCGCTGATGCTCGGCGTCAGCTACTACTGGTTCCTGCGCTCCACCATCACCATCGATGACAAGGGCATCACGCAGACCTGGCTGTACAACCGCAAGGTCGAGTGGCCGGACATCCGCAGCGCGAAGATGATCGGCATTCCCTACATGGGCTGGATCTTCCCGCCCCGCCTCATCGTGCGTACCGGTACGGCCTATGCGACCTTCAACGGCGGATCGAGGGACGTACTGGTCGAATTTGCGAAGATTTCCCTGGCCTACCAGATGAAAAAATGAAACTTCCTGCATCGATGCGCGTGTTCGAGCGCGGCTGGCTGTCCTCGAACAACATCCTCTTCACCGGCGCGAACGAAACCGCTCTGGTCGACAGCGGCTATGCGACGCATGCGGAGCAGACGCTGGCGCTCGTGGCGCATGCGTTGCAGGGCCGCAAGCTCGACCGCCTGGTGAATACCCACCTGCATTCCGACCACTGCGGCGGCAATGCCGCCTTGCAGAACGCCTACGGCTGCCGCACCTCCATCCCCGCTGCAGAGGCCGACAAGGTGCGTGCCTGGGACGTGGATGCGCTGACCTACAAGGCGACCGGCCAGCAATGCCCGCGCTTCGGCTTCGACGACACGATATCGCCAGGCGATGTGCTCACGCTCGGCGACATGGACTGGCAGGCTCTCGCCGCACCGGGCCACGACCCGCATTCACTGATCCTCTATTGCGCCGACGAGCGCATCCTGATCTCGGCGGACGCACTGTGGCAGAACGGTTTCGGCGTGGTCTTCCCGGAGCTGGAAGGCGAGCCGGGATTCGGCGAAGTCAAGGCGACGCTGGAACTGATCGCCACGCTGGATGTGAAGCTGGTCATCCCCGGCCACGGCGCGCCGTTCACCGAGGTGGGCAAGGCGCTGGAAACGGCATTTTCGCGGGTCGACTATTTCATGGCCGATCCGGCGCGTAATGCGCAGAATGCGGTGAAGGTGCTGCTCAAGTTCCTGCTGCTGGAAAAGCAATCCATCCCGCTGGACCAGTTGGGAACGTTGATGGGGCAGATGTACCTGTTCCGCGAATCGAACCGGCGCTTCCTCGGCAAGGACGAATCGGAACTGGCGCAATGGGCGGTGGCACAGCTGGTTCGCGCAGGCGCAGCCGCGGTGCAGGACGGCAGCCTGGTCAACAAGGACTAAAGCCCATCAAGGATAGTAGGGTGGGTAGAGCGCAGCGAAACCCACCGTGCGCTCGGCATAGCGTTGTTTCGGTGGGTTTCGCTTCGCTCTACCCACCCTACGGTTCTCTATCCATTTCAAGCGGCGCCTCGAACTGCTGCGCCGCGCACTCCATGATGGTGCGCTTCATCAGTTCCGCCGAGGCCGGCAGCTTGCGGTCCTTCAGCCATACGATCGCGAAATGGGTGCGGATCTGCGGCGGCAACGCAATGCTAAGCCGCACCAGATCCCCGCGCGCGACCTGCTCCCTGACCGCGCTCGGCGGCGAATAGAACAGCACGTCGGTCAGCATCGCGCTGGCGCGCAGCAAACCGAAATCATTGCTCGATACCGCACTGTCCGCCCGCCTGCTCGGCGGCAGTTCCGGGTGCATCTTCAGGATGCGTTCCAGGTCTTTCGGCAGCCGCGTCAGCCCGCTGAAAGCGTACGTCTGCAGATCGGCAACAGTTACCTTGCGCTTCCTCGCCAGCGTGTGTCCCGCGCGCGCATAGACGCCGATCTGTTCGGGAGGCAGGTGGGCGATATCGAATTCGGTGACGTCTTCCAGCTCGCGCGAATCGGCCACCAGGAAATCGATTTCGCCGTTGAGCAGCATGAGCTTGTGATCGTCCCAATAGCCCGACTCGACTTCCACCTGAACATGGGCCGCGACTTCATGCAGGCGCGCCAGGCACACCGGGATCAGCGAGGAACACAGCACCGTGCCGGCCGCGAAACGCACCGAACCGCTTTCCCTGCGCTTGATGAGGTCGATCTCGTTGCGCAGCTGCTGGAAGTCGGACAGCAGGGAGGATGAACGCGACAGCAGCCACTGCCCGGCGGGCGTCAAGCGCATGCCGCGCGACAGGCGTTCGAACAGCACGACGCCAAGGTCATCCTCCAGCGCGCGGATGCTCTTGGAGAGCGCGGGCTGCGAAATATTCAGCCGGAGACTGCCCCTGTGCACATTGCCCGAGTCGGCAAGCGTGACGAAGTGCTGCAGCTGCTTCAGGTTCATCTGATAACTCCCGGGAATCGGCCGCCGTAAAAAAACTCATTAGACAGTGCTGCGGATCAGGAAAGATACTAAGCCATCGCTGAGGCACGGCCAAGAAGAACAACAGGAGGGACAGCCATGCTGCACTACCGGAGTGATGTCATCGTCGTTGGCGGCGGCCTTGCGGGCATCGTCGCCGCGCAGGAGCTGCTATCCGCAGGCAAGCGCGTGCTGCTGCTCGAACGCGACACCGAGGAAAATTTCGGCGGGCTGGCGAAGGAGAGCTTCGGCGGCATCTTCCTGGTCGGTACGCCTGAACAGCGGCGCTACGGCATCCGCGATAACCCGGAACTCGCACTGCGCGACTGGCTCGCGTTCGGTGATTTCGGCAAGGATGCGTCAGCGGAACACTGGCCTCGCCGCTGGGCCGAGGCCTACGTGAACGACTGCCGCGACGATATCTACGAGTGGCTCAAGGCGCGCGGCATCCGCTTCCTGCCGCTGCCGCTGTGGGTGGAGCGCGGCCAGTACACGGGGGGCAATTCGGTGCCGCGCTGGCACGTCACCTGGGGCACCGGCCACGGCCTTGCGACCCAGTTGATCCGCACGCTGCACGCGCATCCGCGCAGGGCGGCGATGACAGTCAAATTCCGACACAGGGTGCAGGCATTGACCATCGATGCCGGGCGCGTGAGCGGCTGTCTTGGCGTGCTGGAAGATAACGGAGAAGAATTCACCGCCAGCGCCGATGCGGTGCTGGTGGCCAGCGGCGGCATCAATGGCAGCATCGAGCGCGTGCGCGAACACTGGCATGCGGAATGGCGCAGCGCGCCGCCGGTCATCCTCAACGGCTCGCACCGCTATGCCGACGGCATGCTGCACGACGCGGTGCAGTCCGCGGGCGGACGGCTGACGCATCTCGACCGCATGTGGAATTACGCCGCCGGCGTGCACCACTGGAAGCCGCGCAAGCCGGGCCACGGCCTGTCGCTGGTGCCGCCGCGTTCGGCATTGTGGCTGAACTGGCGCGGCGAGCGCATCGGCCCGCAGCCACTGGTCAGCGGCTTCGACACGCGCGAACTGGTCACGCAGATCTGCAGGCAGGAGCGCCAGTATTCGTGGCAAGTGCTCAACCGCAAGATCGCGCTGAAGGAACTTGCCGTGTCCGGCGCGGAATTCAATCCGTCGATACGCGAGAAGAGCATGCTGCGCTTCCTGCGCGATACCTTGTTCGGCAACCGCTGGCTGCTGCGGCAGATGACGGAGAACTGCAGGGACTTCGTGGTGGCGCGCTCATTGCCCGAACTAGTGGAAAAGATGAACGCGCTGCAGGGCGACGACAGCGTGGACCTTGCCGCAGTAACTGCCACCGTCGCGCGCTACGACGCCGAAATCGGCCGCGGCCCGGCACTGCACAACGACGAGCAGCTGCGGCGCATCGCCCACCTGCGGCAATGGCGCAGCGACCGCATGCGCACCTGCAAGTTCCAGAAGATCCTCGATCCCGAAGCGATGCCGTTGATCGCCATCCGTGAATTCATCATCAGCCGCAAGAGTCTTGGCGGCATCCAGACCGACCTCGCCAGCCGCGTGCTGGACAAGGCCGGCGCGCCGATCCCGGGCCTGTACGCGGCAGGCGAAGCCGCCGGTTTCGGCGGCGGCGGGATGAACGGCCTGCGCGGCCTGGAGGGCACCTTCCTCGGCGGCGCCATCTACAGCGCACGGCGCGCCGCCCGCGCCATCGCGGAATAACCATCAGGAGACAAGCATGAAAAAAACCGCAGCCTGGCTGGCCGTCTATGCGATGGAACAGCTCGGAATCAAGTACACCTTCGGCATACCCGGCGTGCACAACACCGAGCTGTATGACGAGCTGAACAATTCGCCCACGGTGACGCCCGTGCTGGTCACGCACGAGGGCGGCGGCGCCTTCATGGCCGACGGCGTCAGCCGCGCCGGCGACGATACGGTGGGCGCGCTGGCCATCGTGCCGGCCGCCGGCTTTACCCATGCGGCGAGCGGCATCGGCGAAGCGCTGCTCGACGGCATCCCGATGCTGATTTTTTCAGGCGGCATACGCACCGACACCGGCACCCGCTACCAGCTGCACGAGATCGACCAGCTTGCGCTGGCCAAGCCCCTCACCAAGGCGGCATTCCGCGTGACGCGCCATGAAGATGTGGTGCCCACCATTTTCGAGGCCTACCGCATCGCCACCCGCGGCGAGCCCGGGCCGGTGCTGATCGAACTGCCGGTCAACCTGCAACTGTTTCCCGGCGAGGTGGGCGAGCTGCCGCGCTGGAATCCGCCGCCGCCGCCGCCCGCGCCCGATGCGGCACTGGTCCGACGTGCCGCCGACGTCCTGCTCGCCGCGAAAAAGCCGGGCCTGTTCGTGGGTTGGGGCGCACGCATGGCGGGCGCAGAGATTGCGGCGATCGCCGAGCTGCTGCAGGCACCAGTCAGTACCACGCTGCAAGGCCTCGCTTCCTTCCCCGGCGACCATCCGCTGCACGCGGGCTTCGGCTTCAGCCCGTCGGCCGTCCCGGCAGCGCGCAATGCCTTCGCAGGATGCGACGCGTTGCTGGCGGTGGGCGCACGCTTTGGCGAAATCCCGACCGGCAGCTTCAGCGCAGTCGTGCCGCCGGCGCTGGTGCATGTGGATATCAATCCGCAAGTGTTCAATGCCAACTATCCTGCGCAGGTCGGCATCGAGGGCGACGCAAGGACAGTCTTGCGTGCCCTGCTGAGTGAGCTTCAGTTACGCGGCGTGCGCGCCGCCGACAAGGGGCTGGCCGAGCGGATCGCGCGCGACAAGCAAGCCTGGCGCGAGGAATGGTATGCGCACGACAGCAAGGGGCGCGTCAACCCGGCACGCTTCTTCGATGCGCTGCGCGAACAGATGCCGGCCGATGCGGTCACCGTGCTCGACGACGGCAACCATACCTTCCTCTCGGCGGAACTGTTCACCATTCGCACGGGCGGCCGGCTGATCACGCCCACCGACTTCAATGCCATGGGTTATGCGGTGCCCGCGGCCATCGGCGCCAAGCTGGCGCAGCCCGGCAGGGAAGTGTTCGCCATCGTGGGCGACGGCTGCTTCATGATGACGTGCATGGAGATCGTGACGGCCGCCACGCAAGGCCTCGGGGTGATCTATTTCGTGTTCCACGACGGCGAGCTGTCGCAGATCGCGCAGGCGCAGCAGATTCCCTACAACCGCAAGCCGTGCACCGTGCTGGGCGGGCCGAACATCGAAGGCGTCGCGCTGGCCACCGGTGCCGCCTACGTCGGCATGCCGGATCCGCAGTCGGTAGTGCCGGGCATCGCCGAAGCGCGCCGGCTGGCGAAGGAAGGGCGGCCGGTCATCGTGGATGTGGCCATCGATTATTCCAAGCGCACCGCCTTCACCAGCGGCACCGCGAAATCCACCTTCAAGCGCTTTCCGCTGCAGCAGCGCGTGCGCTTCGCGGGGCGCGCGCTGCTGCGCAAGGTGACGGGCTGAGCCGGGGCGCGGTCAAGCCGTGCGCTGCTCCCTGTCTTTCTTGTTCTGCGCCTCGATGCGGTCGCGCGCTTCCTTCCATTGGTCGGCCGACCAGGAGCGCAGCTCGTAGAAATTGCCGCCGGTCGCCAGGTGGTGACCGCCATCCATCATGATGGCCTGCCCGGTCAGCCAGTCGCAGCCGTCAGCCATCAGGAAGGTGGCGAGGTTCTGCAACTCTTCCATCTTGCCGGCACGGCCCATCGGATTGGTCTTGGCCGAGCGCTCGCCCGGTACCTCGCCCGGATTGAGGCGCTTGCTCATGCCTTCGGTCGGGATTTCGCCCGGGCCGATTGCGTTCAGGCGCACGCCGTACTGCGCCCATTCGGTCGCCAGCGACATCGTCATCGCATGGATGGCCGATTTGCTCATCGCCGAAGGTACGACGAAGGGGCCGCCGTTCAGCACCCAGGTGACGATGATCGAGACCACGCTGCGATAGCCGTCTTCCGGCTTCCACTGCCCCTTTGCCGCCATTTCCACCCAGCGTTTGCCGACGGAATGCGTCACGTAGAAAGTGCCGTGCATGACGATGTTGGCAATCGCATCGAAGCCGCGCGGCGACAGCGCCGAGGTCGGCGAAATGAAGTTGCCGGCGGCATTGTTGACCAGGCCGGTGAGGGGGCCATCGGCGAAGATCTGCTCGACCATGTCATCGACGGCCGCCGCATCGCGGATGTCGATGCCGAAGGTCTTCACGCTGCCGCCGTGCGCGGCCATCAGTTCCTTCGCGGTGTCGTCGCAGACCTGCTTGCGGCGGCCGCAGATGTAAATGTCGGCGCCCAGCGACAGGTACTTTTCCGCCATCGCCCGCCCCAGGCCGGTGCCGCCGCCGGTGACGAGAATGCGTTTGCCTTGCAAGAGTTTGGGTTGGAACATGGTCGTCTCCTTGTGCTTCGAGTGTGTGCGAACTGCAGAGCCTGCCGTTTGCGCTGGCTCACTTCAATTCATACTTGCCTTCCGCGAAGGACGTCAGCGGCGGCAGGTCGTCGAAGGCGGGTGCGCGGCCCTGCTGCTTGGCAAGGAAGGCTTCCACCAGGTTGCCGGTGCGCCAGATGCCTGATTGCAACCAGCCCATCTGCTGCAGGGCATCGTGCGTCGAATGGTCGCGTGCGTAATGGATGGCCTGCTTCGTTCCCCAGATGGCAACCGGCGGCTTTTCCGCAATCTCGCGCGCCATCTGCAGCGCTGCCTCGACCATCGCGTCCTGGGTCTCGAACACGTCGTTCACGAGGCCGAGCGCCAGCGCGCGCTGCGCCGGCAGGCGGCGGCCGGTGTAGGCGAGTTCATGCACGACGCCTTCCGGGATCAGCTTGGGCAGGCGCTGCAGCGTGCCGAGGTCGGCCGTCATGCCGATGTTGATTTCCTGGATGCAGAAGAACGCGTCGGCCGTTGCCAGGCGGATGTCGCAGGCGCAGATCATGTCGACCCCGCCGCCGATGCAGCCGCCCTGAATGGCGGCGATGACGGGCATGCGCAACTGTTCGATCAGGTTGAATGCCTGCTGCATGTCGGTCAGCTGCGGCGCGATGTTGGCACGGCCGCCGGCGCTGCCGTCATTCAGCGAGATCCCCGCGTCCGCGCCGAACACGTCGAGCGCCATGCCGGCGGTGAAGTGCTTGCCGGTGGATGAGATCACCAGTGCGCGTGCCGGTGCATCCCGCTGCAGCATTTGCAGGATGGCGGTCAGTTCGCGCCACATCACGGGCTGCATGGTGTTCAGCGCCGCCGGGCGGTTCAGGACGAGGTGGGCGACCTTGTCGGTGATGCTGAGGGTGAAGCACTGGTAAGTCATGGATTCTCCTTGTCGTTGTCATGCAAGTGCTTTCGGCCCCAGCTTCAGCGAAAGCAGGACCGCGTTGACGGCGGCGTCGAACAGTTCGTCGGCGCGTTCGGTTTTCAGGTAATAGCCCTTCAGTTCGAGGCTGACGGCGCCATGCATCGCCGCCCACAGCAGGCGGGCGGCGGCAGTCGGGTTCGACGGCGCGAGCGCGCCGTTCTTCATGCAGGCTTCGCAAGTATCGATCAGCACCGCGAGCGATTCCCAGGCTTGCTTGCGAGACTCCACCGGCGGCACGAAGCCGGCGATCGCATCGCCGAACATCACCATGTAATAGCTCGGATTGCGCCGCGCATACTGGTGGTACACGCGCGCATGCAGGCGCAGCGGCGCCAGGCCGCTCAAGTCCTCCTTGCGCACGACCGCTTCTTCGTAGCCGAGGCGGAACTCTTCCTTCAGCCGGGCGAAGCCTTCGAGATACAGCTCGTTGGCCAGGCCATCCTTGCCGCCGAACAGCGAGTACAGCAGCGTGGTCGAGCAATTGACGGCGTCGGCCACGCGACGCACCGTCATGGCGGCCGGCCCTTCCTCGGTCAGCAGGCGGGTGGCGGCGTCCAGCATGCCCTGGCGCAGCGTGGCGCGCAGGTCTTCCTGTGCTTGTCGGAAATCGATGGGCGGCTTTTCTGCTGCGGTTTTCCTGGGTTTCATGCGCTTGACAAAAACATTGTTTTTTCTGATAACATCATAAACGGAATACAGAAAAACGCAATGCCACCAAAGGAGATTTCATGAGCAACAAGCATTTGCCGCCCGTGCTGCAAAACCTCAGCCTGCCCGTGATCGCATCGCCCATGTTCATCGCCAGCGGTCCGGCGCTGGTCAAGGCGCAGTGCAAGGCCGGCATCGTCGGTTCCTTCCCGGCACTGAACGCCCGCCCGGCGGAACTGCTGGACACCTGGCTGACCGAAATCCAGGAAGAACTGGAAGCCTTCAAGCAAGCCAACCCCGGCGCGAAAGTCGGCCCCATCGCAGTCAACCAGATCGTGCACCAGTCCAATGACCGTCTTGAGCACGACGTCGCGGTCTGCGTGAAGCACCAGATCCCGATCATCATCTCCAGCCTGCGCGCGCCGCCCAAGGAAATGCTGGATGCGGTGCATAGCTACGGCGGTATCGTGCTGCACGACGTGATCTCGATCCGCCATGCGCAGAAGGCGCTGGAAGCGGGCGTCGACGGCCTGATCCTGGTCGCGGCGGGTGCGGGCGGCCATGCCGGCGCGCTGTCGCCGTTCGCGCTGGTAGGGGAAGTGCGCAAGTTCTTCAATGGCCCGATCGCGCTGTCAGGTTCGATCGCTACCGGCGATGCGATCCTCGCCGCCGAGGCCATGGGCGCGGACTTTGCCTACATCGGCTCGCGCTGGCTGGCGACGAAGGAATCGAACGTGGATGACGCTTACCGCGAGGCGATCCTGGAATCGACCGCGGCCGACGTGATCTATACCAACCTGTTCACCGGCGTGCACGGCAACTACCTGCGCAAGTCCATCGTCTCCGCCGGCCTCGACCCGGACAACCTGCCGGTGGCGGACAAGTCGAAGATGAATTTCGGATCGGGCGGCAGCAGCAAGGCGAAGGCATGGCGCGATATCTGGGGTGCGGGCCAGGGCGTGGGCCTGATGGATTCCGTGTTGAGCGTTCCGGAAGTGATGGAAAAACTGAAGGCGGAATACATGGCGGCCCGCAAGCGCCTCGCCCTCTAAAACATGATGCCTGCCGGGATGCTCCCCGGCAGGCATCATTCCTCATGCCGCAGCCGCGAGGCGGGCGCGGCGCACGCCGAAGAACTCCAGCTCGGCGAACACGGCCACGACCACCGCCTGCCCCGCCACGAACACTTGTCCCAGAACCGTCGGCGATACCCAGCCGGAAAACAGCAACACGAAGCTGTCGGCCACCCACAGCGCGTTGCAAACGATCACCGCCCACACCATGCGGCGCGACAGTTCCCGCCGCAATCCGGTATAACCGACGAAGGCCGCGATCGGCAGCAGCACGAATCCTGCTTCGCGCAGCAGCGCGGCAGGCAGGCCCAGCAGCGGCTCCAGCATCTCGGCGGCGGCGATCAGCATCGAACCCATCGCCAGCCCCGCAAGGGCATCGGCAAGCAGTACGCGGCGCAGGAAACCGGGGGATTGGAAGTTCAGCATGGCAAGCTCCTCAAAGGTTGGGTGGAAGATGGGGCGGCATGTGCGATGCCGTTGGTGCCATCTTTATCCAGCCCAAGGGGCAAGTCGATTACGTGGGAGGTAATGGGAAGACTTTGCGCGCTTCCGTTATCATCGTCTCCATGATGCATGCCGCCCGTCCTGTCGGAGACTTCCTGCGCGAATGGCGCCAGCGCCGCCGCATGAGCCAGCTCGACCTCGCGCTGGAAGCCGAGATCTCCACCCGCCACCTGAGCTTCATGGAAACCGGCCGCGCCGCGCCCAGCCGCGAGATGGTGCTGCGCCTGGCCGAACGGCTCGACATTCCCCTGCGCGAGCGTAATGCGCTGCTGGTCGCCGCCGGCTTCGCGCCGGTCTTCCCTGAGCGCAGCCTCGACGACCCGCTGCTGCAGCCCGCCCGCAAGGCGATGGACCTGGTGCTGGCCGGACACGAGCCCTACCCGGCGCTCGCCATCGACCGCCACTGGAACCTCGTCGCCTACAACAAGGCGGTGCCGTTCTTTCTTGCCAGCGTCGATCCCTCCCTGCTCACGCCGCCGGTGAACGTGCTGCGCCTGAGCCTGCATCCGCAGGGCTTCGCGCCGCGCATCGCCAACTACTGGGAGTGGCGCATCCACCTGTTCGAGCGCCTGCGCCACCAGATCGGCATCACCGCCGATCCGGTGCTGGTGGATCTCATCAACGAGCTGTCTGCTTACCCTGCGCCTGATGGTGCCAAACCGCACCACGGCGGCAACGACTACGCCGGGGTCGTCGTGCCGCTGCAGTTCATCAGCGACGCCGGCGTCATGTCCTTCATCAGTACGACCACTGTGTTCGGCACGCCGATCGATGTCACGCTGTCGGAGCTGGCGCTGGAAACGTTTTTTCCGGCGGATGCGGCGACGGCGGAGGCGTTGAGGAAGATTGGGTGAATGCGCTGGTGGGTTTCGCTTCGCTCTACCCACCCTACGGTTCTTTATAGGATTGGTGGGTTTCGCTGCGCTCTACCCACCCTACGTTTCTTTATAAAGGACGGTAGGGTGGGTAGAGCGAAGCGAAACCCACCAACTACGCGCAATTCGGTCAGGCGCGCGACCAGGCTCCGGACAGGAAACGCTCGAACGCCTCCGCATCGACCGGCCGCGAGAACAGGTAGCCCTGGCCGTAGTCGCATTTGCTCTGCTTCAGCAACAAACGCTGTTCCTCCGTTTCCACGCCCTCGGCGATCACCTTGATGCCGAGCTTGTGCGCCATGACGATGATGGCCTCGCATAGCGCAAGATCGTCCGAGCCGGGCGCGAGGTTGCGTACGAAGGCCTGGTCGATCTTGATGTAATCGATGTCGAATTTCTTCAGGTAGGCAAGCGAGGAATAGCCGGTGCCGAAATCGTCGAGCGCGACCTGCACGCCGTTGTCGCGGAACTTGAGCAATTGCTCGATCACCGAGGCGGAGGCATCCATGAGCAAGCCTTCCGTGATTTCCACCGCCACGCTCTGTCCGGGCAGCTGCAATGCGCCGAGGAAATCCAGCCACGCCTTCATGTCGATGCCGTCGTTGTGAAACTGCACCGGCGACACGTTCACGCTGACCTGGAAGTTGGGATGGAAGGCCGCGCGCCATGCCGCCGCCTGCCGCGCGGCCTCGCGGAAGGTCCACTGGCCGAGGTCGATGATCATGCCGGTTTCCTCCGCGACCGGGATGAACTCCGCCGGGCTGACCGGGCCGCGCTCCGGATGCATCCACCGGATCAGCGCTTCGGCCTTGCGCACTTCGCCGCTGGCGAGGTCGACGATGGGCTGGTAGTACACGCGGAACTGCTTCTCGTTGAGCGCGGTGCGCAGGTCGCTCACCAGCCGCTTGCGCGCCTGCGCCGCCTGCTGCATGGAGGCGGTGAAATAGCTGCACCGGTTGCGGCCCTGCGCCTTGGCGGCATACATCGCCTGGTCGGCATTCTTGAGCAGCGTGTCGACTTCGGTGCCGTCGTCCGGAAAATAGGTAATGCCGATACTGGCCGAGATGTAGACCTGCTCGGTGCCGAGCTGGAAGGGTTCCGCCAGCGTCTGCAGGATGCAGTGCACCGCGCGCTCGACGCTCCCTGTTTCACCCAGCTCGCCGACGATGACGGTGAACTCGTCGCCGCCCAGGCGCGCCACCGTGTCGGAGTCGCGCACGCAGCCGCGCACCCGGCGTGCCGCTTCCTGCAGCAGGCGGTCGCCCATGCCGTGCCCGAGGGTGTCGTTGACTTCCTTGAAGAAGTCGAGGTCGAGGAACAGCAGCGCAAATTGTTGCCGGGTGCGCTGCGCCTTCTTGATCGCCTGTTCGAGCCGGTCGTGGAACATGCTGCGGTTGGGCAGGCCGGTCAGCGAATCGAAGTTGGCCTGGCGCCAGATCAGCTCGTCGGTCTCGCGCTTTTCCGTGATGTCGGAGAACAGGCCCACACGGCACTTCACTGTGCCGTCTTCGTTGTGGATGGTATTGACGGAAAGCCAGCGCAGGAAATCCGAACCATCCTTGCGCCGCGCCCACAGCTCGCCCTGCCACCGGCCGCAGCTATCGAGTGCCGCGCGGATGCCGCGGTAGGACTCCGGGCTCTCGCGGCTGGAGTTGAGCAGGCGGATGCTCTTGCCGACCACATCCTCCGGCGTGTAACCGGTGATTTCAGTGAAGGCCGGGTTGATGTTGATGACGTTGCCGTCGGCATCGACCACCGACATCGCCTCGCTGCTGTTCTGGTACACCATCGACGCCAGCTGCAGCGAATCCTCGGCCTGCTTGCGCTTGGTGATGTCGAAGACGATGGAGAACAGGAGCGGCCGGCCCTTGAATTCAATGGCCGACGAATGCACCTCGACCATGCGCACGTCGCCGCTGGCCAGTCGATGGCTGAAATTGAAATAGTTGCGCTGCTCGTGCAGTGCGCGCTGCATCTCTTCCCGGATCTCTTCTTCGGGCTGGATGTTGATCCTGCTGATGTGCATGCCGCGCAGCGTGCTTTCGTCGTACCCGTAGTACGCCGCGGCGGCGAGATTGGCATCGGCGATCACGCCGTTCACCGGGTCGATCAAGAGCATGATGGAGCTGTGCTTCCGGAACAGCTTGCGGAACAGATCCTCGCCGGGCTCGCCATTCGAGAGCCTTGTCAAAAGGTTATCCAGCATCGGTTTTGCCGGCGGTGCCAATGTTGATTCTTCGAAAGCGTCAGTAGAGCATAATTTATCTCCGTTGCGGACGATATTTGTGCGGGAATGCGCGCCATGCGGAATGCGCGCAACACCGGACGCGATGTCCGGTGCGTGTCTTACAAAAAACTTACGGCGCAGCGCGCTCCGGTTGGATATCGGCGACGGTGCGCATGCCGGAAAGCGCATAGGTCGCGGCGACGATCGCCACCAGCAAGGCGCCGCAGCCGGCGAACAGCTGCGCCAGGGTGATGCTGCGCATGAGCAGGCCAGTCAGCGCCGAGGACAGCGGCGCGATGCCCATGAAGATGAACATGAACATGGCCATCGTCCTGCCGAGCAGCGCGGGTGCGGCGGCCTGTTGCAGCCAGGTGTAGACCTTCACCTGCACGATCCCGCCCAGCATCCCGATCACCAGCAGCAGCAAGCCTGCCTGCCAGGTCGCGCCCGTCAGTCCGAGCGGCATGAACAGCAGGCCGATGATGCCGTCGAGCGCCAGCAGCGTCATGCCGAAGCTGCCTAACCTGGCAAAGCGCAGGCCGCTGCCCGCCATGCCGAGCAGCGTGCCCGCTCCGTGCGCCCCGGCCAGCACGCCGAGCGCCGCGGCGCTGTCGCCGAGATGGTCGGCCAGCACCGGCACCGCGACATGGACCGGCCCGGTGATGAACAGCGCGATCGCCGCCCAGTAGCAAAAGCAGATGCGCAGGTTGCGGTCGTTCCAGCAATAGCGCAGGCCTTCGCCCACCGATTTCCACATCGACGGCGCCGGGCCGGAGGCGGGGCGCTGCGACGCGCGCATGGCCACCCTGGACAGGGTCCACGCGGACAACGCGAAGCTGAGCGCATCCAGCGCGAACGCCAGGCCCAAGCCGGTCGCATCCGCGACCACACCTGTCCCACTGCCGAACAGGGCAATCAGCCCGCCGGCCAGCAGCGGGCCGATGAAGAACGACATCTGGCGCATCACCATCATCAGGCCATTGGCACGTTGCAATTCTGTGCGGTCGACCACGTGCGGCATGATCGAAGTGGCCGCCGGGATGCTGAATGCGGTGGACAGGCCGATGGCAAGCGCCAGCGCATAGACCGCCGGCAGGTCCAGCCGTCCGGTGAAGACCAGCGCGGCCAGCACGGCAAGCAGCACGGTGTTGGCGTACTTGGTCAGCATCAGCACGCGTTTGGGCGAGTGGCGGTCCACCAGCGCACCGCCGATCAGGATGAACAGCGCGCGCGGGATGCTCGTCACCGCCAGCACGGTGCCGAGGACCAGCGGGTCGCCGGTCATTTTCAATACCAGCCAGGGCAGCGCGATCAGCGTGAACTGGTCGCCCACCATCGAAATCAGCGAACCGGCCGAGAGCCACAGGAAGTTGCGGTCCCGCAGGAGAGGATTGTTCTTGTTGTTCATTGCTTGTCCAATACGTTTTATATGCGCTGCTTCTGCGTGAGCAGATGTGCGATGCCGGCCTCGAGGAAGACGAGCATCGCGCGGCTGATTCCCGTGCCTGCGAGGAGGTCGGGTTCGTTCATGTGCGCGGCCTGCACCTTCCTGTGTACTTCCGGATGCGGGCCCCAGACATCGGTGAGCGCCTGCAGCCAGGCCCCGCACAGGCGTTGCGCCTCCGGGCTATGCGGATCGTCGTCATGTTCCAGCAGCGACGCCAGGTCTGCGGCCAGGTCCAGGAAACGCATGCGGTGGGTCATGAAGTTGGCACGCATCAGGCGCATTTCCTCCTCGCCCAGGTACCTGGCATAAAGCTTCATGCGGTAGGCGATCGCGGCGCGCGCCATGTAATCGATCAGTGCGCCGTCGACGCCGGTCAGGGCCTGGGCGATCGGCTCGTTACGATGCAGGGCGTCGAGCTTGCGGATCAGGCGCGCGTCACGGTCCATGCGGCGGTCGGTCAATGCCATCCATGGCACCGACAATGCCTGCACTTCCTCGCTTTCCGCCGGAACCTTGTTGTCCAGCAGGGTGCGGATGCGCGCCACCAGTGCCATCGATTCCGACATTGACGCCTGGTTTTCCTGCGCCTTGAGGGCGCGCACCTTGGCCACTTCTTCGCTGGTGAAGTACTTGTCGTACATCGTCATCATTTCCAGCGTGACCAGCCAGTCGGACAGGTCCGGCTCGACGTTGTGCTCGATGCGTTCCAGCAGCAGCTTCAGGCGGTCGCGCAGTTGCATCGTGCGCTCGGCCTGGCGCTCCAGCAGCGCGATCTGCTGCTCGATCACCTGTTGCAGGCCGGCGCCGTCGTTTTCCAGCAGCGCGGCGATCTCGGCCAGCGACAAGTCCATGCGGCGCAAGGCCTGGATGCGGTGCAGGCGTCCGATGTCCTTGCGGTTGTAGAGGCGATAGCCGGCATCCGAGCGCGCCGACGGCCGCAGCAGGCCGATGTCGTCGTAATGGTGCAGGGTGCGCACCGTCAGACCGGTGCGCTTTGCCAGTTCTCCGATTTTGAGCAGCATGGAGATATTCCTTCATGAGTACAGGACGTACTCTAAAGCCTGACGTTGCGTCAGGGTCAAGCGTTTCCGGCTTGCAGTGCCTTGCGCATGGTGCCGAAGCGACGCCGGTACTGGGCGGGGGTGAGGTTGACCTGGCGCCGGAACAGGCGGCTGAAGAAGCCCGCGTCCTCGTAGCCGACCTCGTTGGCGATCGCTTCCACCGGCTGCACGCCCGACTCGAGCATCTGCTTGGCTTCCTCCAGCCGCAGCGTGTGCACGTATTCGAGCGGCGACATGCCGGTGGCCTGCTGGAAGCGGCGCTTGAACGAGCGTTCGGCCAGCCCGCTCAGCGCGACCATGGCAGCCACCGGCGCCGGCTCGGCGTAATGCTCCGCGATCCAGGCCTGGCAGTGCGCGATCGCCGCATCCTCTACCTGCCGCGAGCGGGCAAGCCGGGCGAAGGGCTGCTGGCCGATTTCGTGCCAGTCGATCAGGTTCAGGCGCGCGACCTGCATGGCCGCATCCACACCGGCCATGCGCGCGATCAGGTAGAGCGCCATGTCGAGCCAGGAGGTGCCGCCGCCGGCCATCACCAGCCGCTGCCCTTCGCCCGCGGCCACCAGTGCGCGCTGTCCGCGCACCCTGATCTTCGGGTAGCGCTGCGCCATCACATCGCAATATGCCCAGTGCGTGGTCGCTTCCTCGCCATCGAGCAGGCCGGCCTGCGCCAGCAGCATTGCGCCCGAGCAGGCCGTGGCCAGCGTGGCGCCTGCGGCGTAGCAGCGCCGCAGCCAGTCGATCTCGTCGTCGAACAGGCCGTCGAGCGGAGCCCCCGGCGGCACGAGGATCTCGGGCACGCATACCACGTCAGCATCCTGGCATTCCTCCAGCGTCGCCTGCGGCGTGATGAGCACCTCGTTGCCCACCGCAAAGCCGCTGCGCTGCCTGGACACCACCAGCGGCTGGAGGAGCTCGCTCCCCGGCTGGCCGCCGACGATGATGCCCCAGTCACGCCCGGCGCACTTGAACAGGTCGTACATGCCGTAGACGACCGATGCCGAGGTTTGCGGGAAGGCAAGGATTGCGATACGAGCAGGGGCAGGGGCTGGGGCTCTCTCTTCGCTCATGGCCGATCCGTCATGTTGTTTGCCGAAATGGCTTTAGTTCGCGCGGTGCGCGGGGCGTACCTTTGCATCTACCAATTTAACCGCAAAGCGCGCTTGCGTCGCCGCTTTCCCAATATCAAGGAGACTTGCCATGAGCAAATACCGTAACCGCCTGCCCCAACTCGACGACCGTCTTTTCATGACCGACGGCGGCCTGGAAACCACGCTGATCTTCCACGACAAGGTGGACCTGCCGTATTTCGCCGCATTCGACCTGCTCAAGGATGCGCAGGGCACGGCGGTGCTGCGGCGGTACTTCGCCACCTACGCCGAGCTGGCGCGCGCCCGCGGTGTCGGCCTCGTGCTGGAAGCGCCGACCTGGCGCGCCAATCCCGACTGGGCCGCACGGCTTGGCTACGGACGCGAGGCGCTGGCCGAGGCCAACCGCAAAGGGATCGCACTGCTGCTGGACATCCGCGCGGCCTGCGAGACCGCGCAGACACGCATCGTCGTCAGCGGCAACATCGGGCCGCGCGGCGATGGTTACCGGCCAGGCGCATGCATGAGCGTCCAGGAAGCGCAGGACTACCACCGCGCGCAGATCGAGACCTTCGCCGGGACCGATGCCGACATGGTCGCCGCCTTCACCATGAACTATGTCGAAGAGGCGATCGGCATCGCCGCCGCCGCCAGGGAATGCGGCATGCCGCTGGCATTGTCGTTCACCGTCGAGACCGACGGCCGTCTGCCTTCGGGGCAGACGCTGCGGGAAGCGATCGAAGGCACCGACGAGGCCAGCGGCAGTTATCCGGTGTACTACATGATCAACTGCGCGCATCCGTCGCACTTCGAGAACGTGTTGCACGACCAGGGGGCCTGGCTGCAGCGCATCCGCGGCCTGCGCGCCAACGCCTCGCGCCGCAGCCACGCGGAACTGGATGAGAGCACCGACCTCGACGCCGGCGACGCCGAAGAACTCGGCACACTCTACGGCGCACTGCGCACCGTGCTGCCGCGCCTGTCCGTCGTCGGCGGTTGCTGCGGCACCGACCACACCCATGTCGACTCGATCTGCAGGGCGATGAAGACGGACAGGCATCGCGTCGCAGAAGCCCTGTAACAGGCTTGTTACGAACGCGCCTGCAAAAACAACACTCTTGACCGTGCAGTCCTTTGCGCTGACTTTTGTCAAACGCGTGCCGCATCCCCTCGGACATGATGAATCAAAACTTGAAGGGCCATTCACAAGGTCTCGCACTTCAGGGAGCATCATCATGTTTGAGGTGACACGTGTTACAGGCAACTCTGGGCAATCGAATCACGGCAGGACTTCTTTGCGTTTTACTGGCCGCATGCGGTGGCGGCGGAGGCGGCGGCAGCCCGGCGCCGCAAGCGGGAACTAGCGCAACAAGCGACACGACAGGAACGACAGGCACCCCGACTACCACCGGAACCAGCCAGTCCCAGTCCGGGCCGCCGCAACAGCCGCAACAGCCGCAACAGCCGCAGCAGCAGACCCCCCCGGCGGCCGGGACCGGCACCTCCACCTCAACGCCCACCGACGGCAACAGCAGTTCTCCCAGCGGCGGATCGACCAACAGCGGCGGCACGCAGACGCCTTCGCCCGATGCCACCCAGGCCCGCTTCAACCAGCCGGTCGGCGTCACGCGCGACAGCAGCGGCAATCTGTACGTGGCCGATTCCGGCAACCATACGATCCGCAAGATCTCCCCGGCGGGCGTCGTCACCACGCTGGCCGGCCAGGCGGGTGCGAGCGGCACCGGCGATGGCCCCGGCGCCACGGCACGCTTCTCCGTCCTGAAAGGCATCGCGGTGGACCGCAGCGGCAATGTCTATGCGGTCGATAACAACGCGGTCCGGAAAATCAGCCCCGCGGGCATCGTCACCACCCTCGCCGGCGTCCCAGGCGAACCGGGCGACGCCGACGGCGCCGGCAGCGCTGCACGCTTCCGCCGGCCGTGGGGCATCGCGGTCGATGGCAGCGGCAATGCGTATGTCGCCGACACCGAGAATTCCCTGGTGCGGCGCATCACCCCCGACGGCACGGTGAGCACCTTCGCGGGGACGCGCGGCATGCGCGGACGCGCCGACGGTTCGACAGGCAGCGCCACCTTCCTCGGTCCCACGGGGATCGCGGCCGATGCCGGCGGCAACCTCTTCCTCACCGACTGGTACGGCCCGCCGGCACCGAACATCCCGGAAGGCAGCACCTTCATCCGCCGCATCGGCGCCGACGGCACGGTCAGCACGATGGCAGGGACGATGAACGGTGAAACCGGCCCCGCTGCGTTCATGGACAGCTTCGCGATCGCCGCCGACGGCAGCGGCAATGTCTATGTCGCCGCCATGCGCAGCGTGCGGCGTGTCAGCGCGAGCGGCGCGATCAGTACGGTGGCCGGGCCGAGTGACGGCTTCCAGGCGCTCAACGGTATTGCGATCGATGGCAGCGGCAACCTTTACGTCACCGATTTTTCCAGCCACACGGTGAGCCGCGTCGTCCAGGACGGCAGCATCAGCCTGGTGGCCGGCAAGCAAGGCGAGCCGGGCAGCGCCAACGCGCCATGACGAAATGGCAATGCGCACATGCGCATTGCCGCACTTGCTGCTCCCATTTTTTCCACGCGGACGCTATCTATGGGGAATTTGTTCCAAGACTGCTTGTCGGAGGATTAAGCCGGGAGCAGTCTCGCTTCCGGATTTACGAAGAAAATCATCACATTTCTTCGATTTTCTTATGGGGCGGACTCTTGTAGCATGCATACTTTCGGGAGCATCCGGCTCGGGAGCAGGAAACACAATGACTGAAAGAGTGGAATGGGAAGTCGTCGACGAAGCGTCGACGAACAAGCAGCAGCAACACGGACCGCAGCAAGACATGCGCGGCGCAGCGCGCACGGCGATGCATACCATGCTTGGGCGCTGGTGGAAATGGAAGATCGCCGGCACCGCCATCGTGTCGGTGCTGACGCTGGCATTGTTCGCCACGCTGACCGGCGCGCTGGTGCTGCTGTTTGCCGCCGGTACGCTGCTCACGCTTGCGGTACGCAAACTGAAGCACTGGCTGGCCGGCGACAGGCGTCCGGCCACGCCGATGAAGCTGTAGCGCCTCCCGCTACGGCTTCAGGACGATCTTGATGCAATCGTCCTGCTTGTTGCAGAAGATGTCGTAGCCGTAAGGCGCGGCTTCCAGCGGCAGGCGGTGTGTGATGACTACCGTCGGGTCGATCTCGCCGCGCTGGATGCGTTCCAGCAGGGGCTGCATGTAGCGGTGCACGTGCGTCTGCCCCGTCTTGATGGTGAGCGAACGGTTCATCACCGACCCGAACGGCACCTTGTCGAGGAAGCCGCCGTACACCCCCGGGATCGATACCACGCCACCGTTGCGGCATGCCATGAGCGCCTGCCGCAGCGCCACCGGACGGTCGGTCTCGGCCGCCATCGCCTGCTTCACCCTGTCGTAGGCGCCCATCAGGCCCATCCCGTGTGCTTCCATGCCGACCGCGTCGATGCAGGCATCCGGACCGCGGCCGCCGGTCAGTTCCTTGAGCGCGGCCGCCACATCCACTTCCTCGTAATCCAGCGTGATGGCCTTCGATTTCTCGCGCGCCATGCGCAGCCGCTCGGGGAAACGATCGATGGCGATCACTTTCTCCGCGCCCAGCAGGTAGGCGCTCTGGATCGCGAACTGCCCGACCGGCCCGCAGCCCCACACTGCGACCACCGAACCCGGCTTGATCTCGCAGGCTTCTGCCGCCATGTAGCCGGTCGGCAGGATGTCGGACAGGAACAGGACCTGCTCATCCGTCATGCCGTTGGGGATCTTGAAAGCGCCGACATCGGCAAAGGGCACACGTGCATACTCGGCCTGCCCGCCCGCATAGCCCCCTGTCATGTGCGAATAGCCGAAGATGCCGGCCGGCGAATGGCCCCACATCTTTTCCGCCAGCGCAGCGTTGGGATTGGAGTTCTCGCATACCGAAAACAGCTTCTCCTGGCAGAAGAAGCAGCTGCCGCACGCGATCGGGAAGGGAATGACGACACGGTCGCCGATCACCAGGTTGGTGATGCCGCTGCCGACTTCCACCACCTCGCCCATGAACTCGTGGCCGAGGATGTCGCCCTTTTCCATGCCGGGCACGAAGCCGTTGTAGAGGTGCAGGTCGGAGCCGCAGATGGCGGTCGACGAGATCTTCACGATGGCGTCGCGCGGGTTGAGGATCTGCGGATCGGGCACGTTGTCGACCCGTACGTCCTTCTTGCCATGCCAGACAGTCGCTCTCATCCCGGTTTTCCTTTCTTCAAAAGCGCGCGCGTCACAGCTCCGCGTTCGCCCGACGCCTGCCCGACCGTGGTCGGGATCTCGCCGGTCTCGATCAGCCACTTGAAGCGGCGCAGGTCTTCGTCGATCTGCTGCGAAGGCTCTTCCCCGAACATCATCGCCACCATCGCACCGGCAAGTCCGCCCGGCGGCCGGTAGCGCATCAGCACCCGCAGGATGGTGCCGCGCCCGCCGGGCGCCGGCTCGAAGCGCACCACGCCTTCGTTGTCGACCTGCGATCCTTCCAGCGAACGCCACGCGAGATGCCTGCCGGGTTCGTCCGCGACCAGTTCGGCATCCCATTCCACGCTGCTGCCGGCCGGGCCCTTGGCTTTCCAGTGCATGCGGTTGTTGCCCGTGAGCTCCACCGACTCCAGGTGCTTCATGAAGCGCGGGAAGGACGTGAAATCGTGCCAGAAGCGGTAGCACTCTTCCGGCGGCCGGTTGACCGTGATGCTCTTTTCGAGCAGCACTTCGCCGCTCACCGTCGGCCCCTGTCCCATCTGCTTGCGCTGCGTGTTGTCGATGCTGGAGAGCAGGTCGAGGACGGCGATGCCCGCCACCGCCGCGCTCGCCCAGCCGATCCGCTCGCGCAGGCTGTGCCGTGAGCGCGCCGCCGCGCCCAGCAGCGCCAGGTCCATCGCATCGCCGGCCACGCGGGCCCAGAGCCAGTTCGCCGGCCGGCGCTGGCTCAGGATGCCGACGCCGCTGGCGATTTCGCGCGCGCCCAGGGTGCGCATCAGGCGCGGGCTGTCCTGCACGCCGATCGCGCGCGAGACGCCGCGCGGCGCGATCAGCTGCGCCAGGCCGAGGCCGATGCTGAACCAGCCCAGCGCCTTGGCCATCTGGTCGGCACGGTCGGATTTGGGGGAGCGGTAGAAGGTGTCGAAGGAGGGAGCGGTTTGCTGGTCGTACCCGGCGGAGACGGAATCGGGAGTGGCATTGATATCCGGTAAGGAGTCCGCCGTTTGGCCCGCCGGTAGCGGGCTTGCTGCCTGGTCTTGCATGGTATTCCTCCATAGCACTGACGCCCGGGCAAGGCCCGTGTGGTCAATTTAGTCAGGCATTCGGGAGGGGGAGTTCCCGCGACGGGCGGGGGATGACGGCGTGCGCGCGGATTGCCGGCGGAAAATTGCGGAGGACGGGGCCGCCTTACGGCTTTGGCTCCTGGTCCTTGTTCTGGTTCATCGTGGCCATCTGCTCGAAGGTTTCCCACGGCAGTTCGGTCACTTCGGGCTTGGGGATGTGGCGGTAATTCTCGAGGCCTTCGTTGATGTAGTCGTCGGCCGGCTCTTCCTGCTGCTGCGCCTCGGCGCCGTTCTCCGCCTTGGCCTCGCCGTCGCGCGGGATGGTGACGGCCTGGGTGGCCTCCTTGATCGGGAAGCGCCAGTAGATCTTTTCCAGCTCCAGCCCGCAGGACTTGCGCACATGCTCGCGCAGGGTCATTTCGATGATGTGGGACAGGCGGAAGCGCTTCATCGGCTCCGACTCCACGATCGCGGTATAGCGGCCGCTGTCGTCGAAGCAGACGGCGTCGGCCGACACCTCGACGCCGCTGCGCCGGAAGTAGTCGATGATGGTGTTGCGGATCAGGGTCGCGTGACGCTTGCCGCGCCGGGCCTTGGCCTTGGCGGAGCTGGTGGTGGCGAGAATGCCGATGATGAGCGCGGCCAGGACGGCAAGGAGCGTCAGTGAAACTGCGTCAACGGGGAAAGACATTCTTCTTCGACCTCATGATGTCTGGGGCGGATAGGCTGGATGCCTGATCCGAGATCATATCACCGCATCATGCAGGATGAATTGAAATCCTGCAATTCCCCCCGCCCGCCGTGGCTTTTGGATGGCGCGCTGCCCTCAGTCCGACTTCGTCAGCAGGGTGAAGTGCTCGACCACCGGCGGGGCGGCGAAAAAGGGGCCGACGATGCCGCGCCATTCGGTGAAGGCGGGCGACTGGCGGAAGTCGACGGTATGGTTTTCCAAGGTGTCCCAGAAAATCTGCAGCACGTAGCGCTCCGGCGATTCGATGCCCTTGTTGACCTTGTAGCCGCGGAAGCCTTTGGACTTGGCGATCACCTGCTCCACGCCGCGCTGGATGGCGGCGTCGAATTCGGCTTGCTTGCCGGGCTGGATGCGGATGTCGGCGAGTTCGAGGATCATGGCTGGTTCCGTGGAGTGAAAAAGGAGCCGCGATTATCCCACGAAGCATGGATCGGGGCCGCGCTCAGCCGGCAGTCCGCCTCGCCTTGCGCTTCTTCGTCTTGGCCGCGCCTTCCCTGGCCGCCTGCGCCAGCCTTTCCTGCAGCAGCGCCAGGACGGCCGCTTCCTCGGCTTCGAGCGCCTGCAGCTCGAGCGCCATCTCCTCCCGCGCCCGCTGCTGCATCGCGTTGACCATGGTCCCGTCGAGATAGGATTCGATCACCGCCGGATGCACATAGCACTTGCGGCAGATGCTCGGCGTGTTGCCCAGCTTTTCGGCGACCGACTCGATGGCGCGCACGACATTCTTTTTCGCCTGCGCCTCGGAATCGAACTTTTCGTACTCCTGCAGCGCCAGCGCCGCCAGCACCGTGCCGGACCAGGTGCGGAAATCCTTCGCCGTGTAGTCCTCGCCGGTGATCTCGCGCAGGTAATCGTTGACATCGGCCGAGCCCACGCTGCGCTGCTCGCCGTCGTCGTCCACATACTGGAACAGCTCCTGCCCCGGCAGGTCGCGCGTGCGCCGGATGATGCGCGCCAGCCGCGGATCGTCGACCTTGATGGAATGCTGCACCCCGCTCTTGCCGCGAAAGCGGAATTCGACCTCGCCGCCGTCGATGCGCACATGGCGGTCGCGCAGGGTGGTCAGTCCGAAGGATTTGTTCTGGCGGGCGTATTCCTCATTCCCGATGCGCATCATGGTCGCCTCGAGCAGGTAGACGATGGTCGCCAGCACCTTCTCGCGCGGCAGCCCGGGCAGCTTGAGCGCCTCGTCCACACGCTTGCGGATCAGCGGCAGGGCCTTGCCGAAGTTGAGCATGCGCTCGTATTTTGCCTCGTCGCGCACGTTTCGCCAGCGCGCGTGATAGCGGTATTGCTTGCGGCGCTTGGCGTCGCGTCCGGTGGCCTGGATATGCCCGTTTTCCCATGGGCAGATCCAGACGTCGGTCCAGGCGGGCGGAATGGCAAGCGCCTTGATGCGCGCCAGCGTCGCCTCGTCGCGTATCTGTTTGCCATCGGGGCCGGTGTAATGGAAGCCGTCCTTGTCGGCCACTCGCGCGATGCCCGGCACACCATCGCCGACATAACGCAGGCCAACCTGTTTCGCGGTACTGACGGCATCGGCTGACGGCTCCGCCGTGCCATCCGGTGTTTTCTTCATGCGAGCTCCGGGAAGGTAAGTCGACTGTAAATGGCTGCGCTCAAAGGACCATGAGCAGAGTCAACTTGCGATGCATGCCGGATGAAAATCGCGCCGTTGTTGTTGCCGCGGCGACATGAAGTCAGGCCTGCGCCGGCGCGGCGTCGGCCGCCTGGAAGGAGAACGGAATGATGACGCGCAGCACCGTGCCCTGGCCCGGCGTGCTGTCGATGCGCAGCTCGCCGCCCAGCATGGCGACCCGCTCTTCCATCCCGATCAGCCCGAAGCGGTGCGCCTTGCGGCGGTCGCCGGGGTGCATGCCGACGCCGTCATCCTTGATCATCATCTCCAGCCCGTGCCCGTCGATGCGCAGCTCCACGCGCACATACGATGCGCGGGCATGGCGGCCGATATTGTTGAGGGATTCCTGCAGGATGCGGAACACCGCGGTGGCCTGTGTTTCGGGTACCGGAGCGGCGTCTTCGTTCATGAGGACTTCACAGACCAGGTTGTTGCGGCGCTCGAACTGCGTCACCTGCCATTCGATGGCTGCCGGCAGGCCGAGGTCGAGCACCGGCGGCCGCAGGTTGTTCATGATGCTGCGGATCGACTTCATTGTCGTATCGATGTAGTCCAGCGCAGTTTCGGCACGCTCCTTCAGGCGCGGGTGCCGCGCCCCGGCGCGCGCGTGCAGAGCCGACACGTCCAGGCGCAGCGCCAGCAGATTCTGGCCGAGTTCGTCGTGGATCTCGCGCGCGATGCGCTTGCGTTCATCCTCGCGCACGCGCTCCTGGTAGGCCGCCAGTTCGCGCAGCGTCGCCTGCGATTGCCGCAGCGCGTCTTCCGCTTTCCGGCGCTCCTGGATTTCATGTTCGAGCTGGTCAATGGCCTCGCGCATGCGCGTCGTGGACGGCAGCTGCAGCACGCGCGGGACGGCTTTCCACAGCATGACCGCGGTGGCCACGGAAACGGCGGCCGTGACGGCCCTGACCGCTGCCTCGGTCCAATAGTGGGGATTCCAGACGGTCCAGATGGCGATGAAGTGCGTCGTTCCGCAGGCGAAGATGAACGCCGAGAACATGACGAAGAGCCAGGTGAACCGCAGGTCGCGGCGGCGGCGCACCAGGGTCAGCAGTGCCAGCGGGATCGAGTAGTAGGCGAGTCCGATGGCGGCGTCCGAGACGATGAAGGTCCACGCCAGCTCGGGCGTCCACGCCCCTCCGGGAGGCATGATTCCCCCTTGCGTCGAAAACCATTTCTGGATCAGTTCGGTCACGTTGCCTCCATGCTTGTTCTTGCGCGCTGGCTGTTTTTTTCAGGGCTGGTGCGGGACTAATCCCGAATGATGCCTGAGATTTTGCGGTGCGGCGTCCCGGCCAACAAGCTTCCCGAAAGCTGTTTCATGAATGTTGCAAAAATGGACATTCTTGCCGCATACTGGCGCCCTGCCTGTCCACCACGGGAGCATCATGCGAGCTTTCCCTGAGCACTATCGTTACCTGGCCTTGATCGGCGTGGTCCTGGCGGCAGGCCTCATGATGATCAACCTCGCTGCATACCTCGGGCTGCGCGGCGCGGTGCGCGGCAGTATCGTGCAGCAGGCGCTGCCGCTGACCGGCGACATGCTCGAAGCCCATGCCCGCGCGCAGGTCGCCCGTCCCGCGCTGATCGCCTCCGCGATGGCCGCCGATACTTTCGTGCGCGACTGGATGGAAGCCGGCGAGAACGACCCCGATGCCATCCGGCGCTATCTCTCCGCCATGCAGCAGGAATACAGCGCCCTCGACACATTCCTCGTCTCGCAACGCACCGGCAACTACTACAGCGCACAAGCCGGACAAAGGATGGTGCAGGAAAGCGACAGCTGGTTCTTCCGCGCGCGCGACACGCGGCAGTCATTCGCAGCCGACATCGGCGTCGACCCAGCCGGCGGCAATGCAATGACCGTCTTCATCGCGCACCGGGTGCATGACCAGTCAGGCAGCTTCCTGGGCGTGGCCGGCATCGGGCTGCGGATGGACGGGTTGAAGGCATTGATCGACAGCCAGGAAAAGCACCCCGGCCGGCGCATCTATTTCGTCGATGCCCGGCGTACGGTGACCATGGCGGGCAGGGCTGCAGACGCCGGCCGTTCCATCGAACGTCTGCCCGGCATCGGCACCGTCGCCCGGCAGCTTCTGGATGGCGACGGCAAGCCCCGGCTCCTCTCGTACGAGCATGAGGGCGAGCGCAGCTACGTCAGCGGACGTTTCCTTCCCGAGCTCGGCTGGCATCTCCTGGTCGCACAAAATGTGACGCTCGAAGAGCGTCCGATGCACAAGATCGTCGCGGCGAACCTGCTGGTAGCACTTGGCCTTGCCGTGGCCGTTCTCAGGATGGTGCTGCTGACCATCCTGCGCTACGCCAGGTAGCCGCCGTCGGGCAGAGGAAGGAACAGCGGAAGAAAAATCGGAGGGGAAGGGATGGGGCAGGAGCGCCCTCTTCCGGGCGGAAGAGGGCAGGTTCAGGAACGGATCAGTAGCTGGTCAGCGGGACCGGCTGGCCGTTCTTGAACGTGAACACGGTCACCGGGGAGGACTTCATGTTGCCCTTCTCGTCGAATGCGTAAGTGCCTGCGACGCCCTTGAACGAGCCTTTCGAGATTTCGGCACCGACCTTCGCGGCTTCGACCGAGTTGGCCTTCTTCATCGCCTCGGCGAACAGCATCACGCCGTCGTAGAAGGAAGCCGCATACACGTCCGGATCCTGGTTGAAGCGCTTCTTGTACTTGTCCTTGAACGCCGGGCCGTTTGCGGCCTTGTCCAGGATCGCGCCGCCCTGTGCGCACAGCACGTTCTCGCCGACAGCGTCGCCGCCCAGCTTGCCCATTTCAGCCGCGCAGATGGTGTCGCCGCCCAGCAGCCTGGCGTTGATGCCGAGCTGTTTCATCTGGCGCGCCATCGGGCCGCCCTGCGGCGCATAGCCGCCGAGGAAGATCGCTTCGACCTTCTTGGACTTCAGGTTGGTCAGGATCGCGGTGAAGTCAGCGGCCTTGTCGTTAGTGAACTCGTGGCCGAGCACGTTCAGGCCGGATACCTTTGCCTGCTTCTTGAACTCTTCGGCGACGCCCTGGCCGTAGGCGGTGCGGTCGTCGATCACGGCAACGTTCTTCACCTTCAGTTCGTTGGCGGCGTACAGTGCCATCTTGGAGCCGAGCTGGGTGTCGCTGGCGTTCACACGGAACAGGTTCTTGTAGCCCTGCTCGGTGATCTTCGGGTTGGAGCCGACGGTGGCCACGACCGCGCCGGCGTCGTTATAGACGCGCGATGCCGGGATGGTGACGCCGGAGTTGTACGGGCCGACGACGAAACGCACGCCGTTGTCGATCAGCTTCTGCGCGGCGCCGACGCCGGCCTTCGGATCGGCCTGGTCGTCTTCCGACATCAGTTCGAACTTCAGCTTCTTGCCGCCGACGGTGATGGGCTTGGCGTTCAGCTCCTCGATGGCGAGGCGCGCGCCGTTCTCATTGTCCTTGCCGGCGAAGGCTTGCGCGCCGGACAGGGGGCCGCTGTGACCGATCTTGACGATGGTTTCTTGTGCAGACACGGTGCCGACCAGGCCGAGCAGGCCGACCATGCCGAGGCCGCCGATAATCTTGTTCAGTTGCATGCAGGTTCCCAAATAAATGAATCTCCACGGCGAGGCCGCCGGTTTTGCCGGCACCGCGCCCTCCATGTGAATTGGTTCTTTCACGGCTGTGGATTATGCGCAAGTTCGTGCAAAATTATCTTGCGTTCTTTTCAGCGAAATCCGCCGTTTCCGGCAATTTATTGCTTGCCGGCGGGGGAATTCGAATTTAATTTGGCTGAAGGGCCTTTGTGATCAGACAGACAAGCGCCGCGGCGCATGGGGGTAAGGATGGACACCGGCAACCTGCTTGGACAGATACCGACGGCGCTTCCGGAGGAACTCTTCCAGGTCCTTGCGCTGGGCGCTGGCATGCGCATCGAGCGCATCGTCTCGCGCGGACATGCGTCGCCGCCGGATTACTGGTACGACCAGCCGGAGAACGAATGGGTGATGGTGGTCAGCGGCGAGGCGAAGCTGCGCTTTGAAAAGGATGGCCGGCTGGTCCATCTCGCGGCAGGGGATTACGTCAACATCGAGGCGCACGAGCGCCACCGCGTGGAATGGACGCGCCCGGAGTCCGAGACGGTCTGGCTGGCCGTCTTCTACCAGGAAGCGGGGGAGTGAGGCTTGCGCCTCAGGCGCCGACCGCCGACCGCTGCCCCAGCAGGTGCAGCACAAGGGCGGCCAGCAGGCAGGCGACGGCCAGCAGGTCCGCCGCGACTACCCGGCCGATGGAAGCGTTGTAACCGCCGGTCGACCAAGCCAGCCAGAGGAAGGACAGCGTGCTGGCAAAACCCGCCGCGATTGCCGTGGTACGCCATTCCGGCTTGAATGCCGCCAGCAGCAGGAAGACGCCGAGCATGCCGAACAGCACCGCGCGGTGCCGCATCATGATCAGCAGGTTCGGGTCGTCGAACGGCAGGCCGTACAGCGCGGCCAGCCGCTCCGCGCCGAGCACGCCGGATAGCGGCAGCAGGTGGATCACGCCGACGACGCCGATCAGGATCGCAACCAGTTTGTTCATGAACACACCTTCACATTCCGAGCATTGCCGCGCGCACCGCAATGATCCAGCACACCAGCATGCCCGCCAGGTAGGTCAGCATGCGCCAGGGCTGCAATCCCTTCAAATAGACCACGGTATGCGCATAACGCAATGCGACGTAGACGCCGAACAAGGCCTGTGCCGCGGCGGCCGGCGCACCGGACAAGACGTAGGCCAGTGCGAGGGTAAAGAAAACCGGCAGGTTTTCCACATCGTTGCGCAGCACGTTGCCGCAACGCCGCACGAAGGGCGACTCTTCCGCCCGCGGCGTGATGCCCATCAGCGCGGCATCCTCGGGCACGGTGAATGCCCGGCTGCGGAAGCGGCTGACGACTTGCAACATGCTGGTCAGCGTGAGCTTCAGGAACAGCGCCAGCAGCGCGATGACGAAAGCAGGGAAGGCGGGGAGTGCTGTGTAGTCTGACATGGCAAGCTCAAGGTGTGGTTGGTGCTGCCATTATCAAAAACCCTTGCCTTGCCGGCCATTGTCTAAAACGACATTCTCATGGTTAAATCCGCCACATGACACGATTAGCCAAAACAGTCCGGATCGGGATGCTGGTCTACCCTGGTTGCCTGCGCGGCGGGGCGGTCATGCCCTTTGATGTCTTCCGCATCGCCAATACGCTGGCCGGGCTGCGTCCTGCCGCCGAGCGCGTGCACTTCGACGCGCAATGGCTCAGCGCGCGCGAGGACAAGACCGTGGACATCGGCGGTCTGACCTTCCATCCCCAGCCGCTGGACCCGCGCAAGCTCGATGCCCTGATGCTTCCCGGCATCGACCACCAGGGCCCGTTCGACCTCACGCCCCTGCTCGAAACGCTGGCCCCCGAGCAGCAGGCGCTGCGGGAGTTTGCGCGCACCGGAAGGCCGGTCATCTCCAGTTGCTCCAGCACCTGCCTGGTCGCCGAAGCGGGCCTGCTCGACGGCCGCCGCGCCACCACCAGCTGGTGGCTGAGCGCCTACTTCCGCAAGCGCTACCCGCGCGTGACGCTGGACGCGGAACAGCTCGTGGTGCAGGACGGCAACCATGTGTCTTCCGGCGGGGTCACGTCCTATATCGACCTCGCGCTGTGGCTGGTCGGCCATTTCGCCGGCGAGGAACTGCGCCAGAGCGCCGCCAAGGTGCTGGCCATGGATGCCAACCGCTACAGCCAGGCGCCTTATATCGCGACGGCCATGATCCAGAATGACGGCCATGTCGTCATCGAGCGTGCGCGGCGCTGGCTCAACCAGCGCCTCGACCGCGCGTGGTCGGCCGCTGAGCTCGCCGACCACTGCAATACCAGCCAGCGCACGCTGCTGCGGCGCTTCCAGGAAGCGGTCGGCATGAGCCCGGTGCAGTATGCGCAGCAGCTGCGCGTGGAGCGCGCCAAGGCCTTGCTGGAATCGACACGTCTTTCGATGGAAGACATCACCGGCCGCTGCGGCTATGAGGATGTGTCGACCTTCAGCAAGGTATTCAAGCGCTGGACGCAGGTGACGCCGCGCGAATACCGCAGCCGCTTCGGGCTCCGGCAATGAAGACAAGCAAGGCCAGGCGCATCCTAGTCGCCGGCATCGTCCTCGCCGGCGTGCTCGCCATCGCCGCCGTCATCGGCCTGCAGTTTGCCACCCGTGTGCTCAAGGAACGCGTGCAGCAGGCTCTCGGGCCGGAAAGCGAGGTCGGCGAGATCGTGGTCGGCATGTCGGCCATCGAAGTGCGCGACATCCGCATCCCGGCGCCCAAGGGATGGCCTTCTCCCGACGCGCTGCGCGCCGAACGCGTAGTCGTCAGGCCCGACCTGTTCGGGCTGTTTTCGGCGCGCATCCATGTGCCCCACATCCTGGTGGATAAAGCCTATGTCTCCGCCTTGCGCGGGCGCGACGGCAAGGTCCGGCTGCTGCCCGGCCTGCTCGAGCGCAAGGCTGGCGCCGCCGCCCACTCGCCGCCGCCGGAAGCCAGCATCGGCACCATCGAGCTGCGCAACGGCGTGCTGGAATTCTTTGATGCCACCATTCGCCAGCCCGCGCACAAGACGCGGCTGGAACAGTTGCATGCGCGGGTGGACGACGTGCGCCTGCCCGGCTTTACCAGCCGCACGGCAATCCAGATCGACGGCCAGGTGAAGGGCGTGCAGCGTAACGGCAAGCTGTCCATCAGCGGCTGGGCGGAACTGGCCAAGCGCAATTCGGAGATCGCCACCAAGCTGCAGGGCGTGGACATGGTGGCGCTGCAACCCTACCTGATCAAGGCATCCGAGACAGGCGTACGGCGCGGCACGCTGGATCTGCGCCTCAAGTCGACGGTGCGCAAGAACCGGCTGCACGCCCCGGGCACCATCACGCTCACCGGCCTCGAACTGGCCCCGGCTGCCGGGCCGTTCAACACCTTCATGGGGGTGCCGCGGCAAGCCGTGGTCGCAGCCCTGAAGGACCGCAAGGGACAGATCAGCATCGATTTCACGCTCGAGGGCAACCTGGACGACCCGAAATTCTCACTCAACGAAAGCGTCGCGCTGCGCGTAGGCGCGGCTGTGGCGGAAGCCCTGGGTATCAGCATCGAAGGCCTGACCAGGGGTGTCGGCAGCGCCGCCGAGGGCCTGGGCGGAGTGGTGAAAAAATTGTTTGGAAAATGAGCGTCCGGACGTCGTACAAATTGTCCCCGGAATGCGCTAAGGTATAACCCCCGGAAAAAACAGGATCGATGCAATGGACCAACCGCTCAGCCCGGAACAGGTAGCCCAGTTCAGGAACGACGGCTTCCTCGTATTCAGGAAGCTCGCCTCCGCCGCCGGTTGCGAGGCCATGCTCGAGGTCGTCCACGCGCACCTGAAGCGCGCGATCCCGCCGGTCGAGTACGAGGCTCAAGTCGGCTATGACGGCGCCCCCGAATCGCTCGACGCCCCCGGCGGCCGCACCATACGGCGCCTGCGCGCGGCCTACCAGCGCGATTCCTGCTTTCGCACCTGGGCGGGCGACGAGCGCATCCTCGGGTGGCTGCGGCAGTTGCTGGAGGAGCGGGTCTGCCTGACGCTGGCGCACCACAACTGCGTGATGACCAAGCACCCGAACTTCGGCACCGCAACCGGATGGCACCGCGATATCCGCTACTGGTCGTTTGCGCGCAATGAACTGGTGGCGGTCTGGCTGGCGCTCGGCGCGGAGACGGAAGAGAACGGCGCGCTGCATGTGATTCCCGGGTCGCACCGTCTCGAAGTGGGGCGCCACCAGCTGGATGATCTCGACTTCCTGCGGCCCGACGTGGCCGAGAACCAGGCGCTGTTTGCACAGGGGCGGGTGCTGGAACTGCAGCAGGGTGACGTGGTGTTCTTCCACAGCGGCCTGTTCCATTCGGCCGGCAGGAACAAGACCGCCGCGGTGAAGCATTCGCTCGTCTTTGCCTACCGCGGCGTGAGCAACACCCCGGTCGAGGGATCGCGTTCGGCGGCGGCCGGGGAGATCACTTTCAGAGCGTAAGGCCGAAGGCCTCGTTCAATCCCTCCCGGCCCTGCGGGGTCAATTGCAGCACCCGCGACTTCTGCACCTTCAGCAGCCAGCGCCGTTCAAGGAAGTGCGCAAGCAGCGCTGCGCCGAGCGCGCCGCCCAGGTGGAAGCGGCGTTCGCTCCAGTCCAGGCAGCCGCAGGCAAACTGGCGCTTCGCACCCCGCAGTGCATCGATGTCCACGCCGAACCCGCGGAAGGCTTTCTCGCCTTTCGCCGTCAATTCAAAATTCTTCGCGTCGCGCGCCAGCAATCCCTTCCGTTCCGCCTGCTCCAGCCAGCGCACTGCAAGCTCGCCCGCCAGGTGGTCGTAGCAGGTACGGGCATAGCGCAGCGCTTCCGGCGTGCCGTGCGAGGCCGGCATGGGGCGCACCGCGGGACGCGGGGCGAGCGCGGCAAGCGACTCGAGCGCATGCGCCACCGCATGGCTGGAAAGGCGGTAATAGCGATGACGCCCCTGGGTTTCGACCTGCAGCAATTCCGCCTCGACCAGCCGCGCGAGGTGCCCGCTGGCCGACTGCGCCGATACATTGGCGGCAAAGGCAAGTTCGCCGGCGGGCCGGGCACGTCCATCGATGAGCAGCCAGAGCATGGCCGCGCGCGCCGGGTCGCCCAGCAGGGCGGCCGCACGGGCAATGTGGGAAGCGGATTCCATGGTTCACCCTGCGATGAAATGTTCAAGGAGCCGAAATCGTATCATGGCCGAAAACCTCATGGAGACTGCCATGTTTGCTGTCGCATTCGAAGTATTTCCCTCGGAAACCGGCTACCAGCGTTATCTCGACATTGCCGCCGCGCTGCGTCCCAAACTCGACCGCATCGACGGATTCCTCTCCGTCGAACGCTTCCGCAGCCTCACCCATCCCGGATGGATCCTGTCCCTCTCCCTCTGGCGGGATGAAGCGGCGCTGGTGCAATGGCGCAGCGACGGGGAGCACCATGCGGCCCAGTACGAAGGACGGGAGTCGGTCTTCAAGGATTACCGCATCCGCGTGATTCGCGTAGGCGAACCGGCGCCGGGCGCTCTGGTCGGCCTGCGTGAATTTCCTCCTGCGGCCGAGGGCGGCAAGCGCTTCCAGAGCATCGTGCAACCCGGCAAGGAAATTGCACTGCAGGACTTTGCCGACGCCGCCGCGGCACGATCGTGGCTGGGAGAGGAAGCCCCCGCCGGATCACGCACCCTCTGCGGCAACGTATTGCGCGATTACGGCCTGTTCGATCGCGCCGGCGCGCCGCAAGTTTTTCCGCCGGCGAAGCGCTGAGGAGGAATCGATGATCAACACACTGTTCCTGCAATCGGAAGTCGCCGATCCCTACGCCCTCTATGCGGAGATGCGCAAGAATTCACCGGTCTGCCACGACAGGGAAAACGGCATCTGGGCCGTTTATACGCACGCGGCCTGCAGGCAGATCCTCGCATCGGACATGGCCCGTATCCCGCCGCAGAGCCCGGCATCCTTGCCCTCGATGAATGCATCGGCCCTGACCCTGGCGGACGGTTTCGCCCGGCTTGCCAATCCGCCGCGGCACGCTGCGCGGCGCGATGCGGTCATGCGCCTGTTCGCGTCGATGCGCCCGGTGGACGGCGGACGTCTGCTCGCGGAACTGATCCCGGCCTCCGGCGAATGCGACTGGGTCGCCGCGGTGGCGCGCAAGCTGCCGGCGCTGGCGGTCCTGCGCGCGTTCGGCTTCAGCGACAGCGACGCCGCCACCGTACTCGACAACATCGAGCGCCTGACGAAGATCATGCTGCCGAACAAGACGGCGCAGCAGATGGACGGCATCAATGCCGTGGCGGAGTCCATCCTTGCCCTGTGCGAACGGCAGCTTGCGCGTGTCCGGCTCGACGGCGGCGCACAGGAGCGCGGCCTGCTTGCCGTCAACCTCGTCGGCCTGCTGGTGCAGAGCGTCGACGCCGGGCGTGGCCTGCTCTGCAATGCGCTGTTGCAGGCGCTTCGCTTGCCTGCGCTGCCGCAGGGCGAGGGATGGCAGCGGCTGGCCGTCGAAACCATGCGCTACGATCCGCCGATCCAGAACACGCGGCGCGTGCTGTCCGCCGCGGTGGAGGCCGGCGGCATCGCGCTGCCCGAAGGCGCGGTGGTGCTGGTGGTGCTGGCCTCGGCCAACCGGGATGAAGCGGTATTTGCGGATGCCGGCAGTTTCAGTCTTCAGCGCGGCAACAATGCCGACCAGCTGGGCTTCGGCGCCGGCGCGCACGCCTGCCCGGCGCATCGTTTCACGGCCGAGCTGGCCGCAGGCGCGCTTGCCGCATTCTTGGGAGAAGGCAGGCGCGTGGAATTGCTGCGGCCGGACATCGTCTATGAACCGATGGTCAATGCCCGTCTGCCGAGGGAAATCCTGCTGCGCTATTCGTCGTGACGCCGGTCGCGCGAGGGAGGCAGCAGCGGCGCCAGCAGCAGGCGCGTGAAGCCGGCCACCTGGTTGAGGAAATAGCCCTGCGCCTCGCTCATCATGCGGTTGTAAGCCTGGCGGTCGAGCGTACCCTCGCACTCTTCCGACTTCAGCCTGCCGTCTTCAAAGCGCGTCTCACGCATCTTCACGTGCAGGTTGCCGCCCTCGGAAAAAATCTCGGTGGAGGAATAGCGGAAGCTGAAGAAGCCGGCCGGCGGCGGCCATGCCGGCGTGCTGCGCGGGTCGGTCAGGCTGCCGTCCTCGCGTGGCACCAGCGCGTCGTCCGCGCTCTTACGAACCTTGTCCAATTCCCTGCTCATTGCTCACCTCCGATGATCATGTTGCCGATGGCTTCGCGCAATGCGTCATCCACTGTCTCCAGCCACACGAACTGCAGCGCACGGCGCGCTTCCTCGGGGATTTCGTCGAGTTCCTTGCGGTTGCGCGCGGGGAGCATCACCACCGCGATCCCGGCGCGCAATGCCGCCAATACCTTTTCCTTGACCCCGCCGATCGGCAGAACCAGGCCGCGCAGGCTGATCTCGCCGGTCATCGCGCAATCGTTGCGCACCGGCTTCCCTCTGACCAGCGAGATGAGCGCGACATAGATCGCCACGCCGGCGCTTGGCCCATCCTTGGGCATTGCGCCTGCCGGCACGTGCACGTGGATGTCGTTCCTGTCGAAGAAATCCGCATTAATGCAGAGTTCGCTGCAGTGCGCCTTGACCAGCGTCAGCGCCGCTTGCGCGCTCTCCTTCATCACTTCGCCGAGTTGTCCGGTGAGAATGAGCTTGCCGCTGCCCGGCGTCTTGCTGGCCTCGATGAACAGGATGTCGCCGCCGGCAGGCGTCCACGCCAGCCCGGTGGCCACGCCAGGAAGGCTGGTGCGCAGGGCGATCTCGCTTTCGAATTTCTTCGGGCCAAGGATTTCCTGCAGATCGCTTTCGCGGATGTGGGCCTGCTGCGCACTGCCTTCCGCGACACGCATCGCCACATGGCGGAATACATTGCCGATCTCGCGTTCGAGGTTGCGCACACCCGCTTCACGGGTGTAGTCGCGAATCAGCGCGCGCAGTGTACCGGCGTCGAGTTCGCATTGCGCCGTATCGAGCCCGTCCGCCTCCAGCTGGCGCCCCACCAGGTAGCGTCGCGCGATCTCCATCTTTTCTTCTTCCGTATAGCCCGGGATGTGGAGCACCTCCATGCGGTCCTGCAGGGGGCCGGGGATGGTGTCGAGCACATTGGCCGTGCCGATGAACATCACTTTCGACAGGTCGAAGGGCTGGCCGAGGTAGTTGTCGCGGAAGGACACGTTCTGCTCGGGATCGAGCACCTCGAGCAGGGCGGCCGAGGGATCGCCATGCAGGCCGGCGCCGAGCTTGTCCATCTCGTCGAGCATCATCACGCAGTTGCGCGTGCCGGCCTTGCGTACGCCCTGGATGATATTGCCGGGCAATGCGCCGACATAGGTACGGCGGTGGCCGCGGATCTCCGCTTCGTCGTGCACGCCGCCCAGGCTCACGCGCACGAACTTGCGCCCGGTGGCGCGCGCGATGCTCTGCCCGAGCGAGGTTTTGCCCACGCCGGGCGGGCCGACGAAGCAGAGGATCGGGCTCTTGCCTTCCGGGTTCAGCTTGCGCACAGCAAGGTATTCCAGGATGCGCCGCTTGACCTTGTGCAGGCCGAAGTGGTCTTCATCCAGGATGCGGCGCGCGGCGGCGATGTCGATGCGCTCCACCGTCATCGTCGCCCACGGCAGCTCGCTCATCCATTCGAGATAAGTGCATTGCATCGAGTATTCCGCCGATGCCTCGGACATGCGCTCCAGCCGCTGCAATTCCTTGCGCGTGTGAACCTCGACCTCCTCCGGCATGCCGGAGCGGGCGATGGCTTCCTCGATGTCGCGCACGTCGCTGTTGCCGCCCTCGGCCTCGCCCAGCTCGCGCTGGATGGTCTTGAGCTGCTCGCGCAACAGGTACTCGCGCTGGCGGTCATCGATGCGTTCCTTGGTCTGCTCATTGATCTCGTGCGACAGGCGCAGCACCTCGATGCGGCGCACCAGGTGGCCGAGAACCTTGTCGATGCGCTGCTGCAGGTCGAGGGTTTCGAGCAGATCCTGCTTTTGCAGCAGCGGCAAGTCGATCAGGCCGGCAATGAAATCCGCCAGCGTGGCCGCCGAGGTAATGTTGTCGGCCGCACCGGCCAGCTCGGCCGGCGCCTGCGGCAGGAGCGCAATGATTTCGGCGGATTTCTCCTTCAGCTGGAGGAAGCGCGCCTGGATGTCGGCTGATTGCTCTTCGGCATCCTCGATCTGTTGCACGCGGGCCGCGTGGAAGGGATAGCCTTCGATGAACTCGACGATGCGGAAGCGGCGCTCGCCCTGGCACACCAGGTAGTTCGCGCCATCCTGCCCGCTGATGTAGCGCAGCACGGTGGCGACGGTGCCGGTGCGATGGAGCTGTTCGGGCTGCGGCATCTCCACCTCGGAGTCGTGCTGCAGCAAGAGGCCGACGGGGCGTTCGCTGCGCACCGCCTCCTGCGCGGCGGCGATCGAACAGGCGCGCCCGAGGCTGATCGGCGCAATCATGCCGGGGAAGAGGACGAGATAACGCAGCGGGACCAGCGGCATGACGTCGGGCGGGAGATCGGGGAGCGCGGGCGCGCCGGCCTTGAATGCCTCGAAGGCAGCGTCGTCGTGCACGAGGTCGATATCGTCGACAGGGGCTTGTTCGGTTTTCATGGTGCCGCATCCTTCTCCACGCATTCGCTGATGGCCCCTGTGCCGATTTTTTTCAGGCGTTGGACAGGGGGAAAGTGATGACCGTTCCGCCTCGCGGGTTTGACCGGTTCGACAATGTCCGCGCGGAAAGCGGTGCAGAACTTAACGCGTTTCCGCCAAGTCGAAATTGAAACCGGACATAAACCCAGGAAAGGAACTTCATGGATAACCAGACCCTGCCCGGCCTGCATGTGGCCGTCCTTCTTACCGACGGTTTTGAACAGGTCGAGTTCACCGAGCCGCGTAGCGTGCTCGAACAGCATGGCGCCATCATCAAGATCATTTCAAGCGCGCGCGGGAAAGTGAAAGGCGTGCACCACGACCAGCCGGGCGACGAGTTCACCGTCGACGCCACCTTCGACGAGGCAGATCCGATGGATTTCGACGCCGTGCTCCTTCCCGGCGGCAAGGAGAATGGCGGCCGCATCCGCGACATCGCGCAGGCCCAGCATTTCCTGCGGCATATCGATGAAGCCGGCAAGCCGATCGCGGCCATCTGCCACGGCTCCTGGCTGCTCGCCTCGGCCGGCCTGGCGCAGGGACGCACCCTCACCAGCTGGCCCTCACTGCAGGAAGATATACGCGGCGCCGGCGGCAACTGGGTCGACCAGGAAGTGGTGGTGGACGGCAACCTCGTCACCAGCCGCAAGCCGGACGACATTCCGGCGTTCAACCAGAAGCTGGTCGAGGTGTTTTCCTGGCGCATGAACGCCAGTCCCGGCGCCGCGGCGGAGCGCGCCAGCGCGGGACCGTCCAGCTAGTCCACCTCGAAGGTCACCTTCGCGTTGATGCGCCAGTTCACCACCTTGTTGTTGTCCACCTGCGCCTCGAACTCCTTGATGTAGATGGACCGGATGCCGTGCACCGACTCGCTTGCCTTCACGATGGCGGCGGTGGCGGCATCCTCCCAGCTCTTCGGTGATTCGGCGAGGACTTCGATGACTTTCATGACGTTCGACATGACTGCCTCCTGACGAGGGCGGCTCCGGAAGCGGAACCTGAGTCGATGATAGGAAAGCCGGCCCCGGCCGGACTGAGCGAGATCAACGCGGCGGTCGGCCGCTCAGTTGCGCGCGTGCGAGAGCTGGAAACTGTCCAGGCCTTCCACGCCGGACAGCTCGCGCGAGAGTTCGCTGATACGCGCGCCGCTGGTCTTGTTGAAGGCCACCGCGACGAACTGCCATTCCATCTTGCCTTCGCGCAGCCCGATCACGATGGAGCCGCCGGCAACTTCGTAGCCGTTCTTCAACATCCGCTCGCGGATCATGCTTTCGTCGGGTGCGAAGCCGCGCGCAAAGCTCAGGGAAATCGCGATCGCCTGCCGCGAGGGCAGCCGGCTGGTCATGATCGGCACCGACACCATGCAGATCGCGGAGAGCAGCGCCAGCAGGATCGCCGCCAGGTAAAAGCCCACGCCCACCAGCACGCCCGTGACCGACGCCGCCCAGATCGAGGCCGCTGTGGTCAGACCGCTGATGTTGAAGCCTTCCTTCATGATCACGCCGGCGCCGAGGAAACCGATGCCGGTCACGATGCCCTGGATGATGCGGGTCGGGTCGGCCCCCATCCCGACCGGCATCTGGCCGCCGTACCATTCATGCGGATAGCCGGCGATGACGGTCAGCGCCGCCGACGCCATGCAGACTAGGCCGTAGGTGCG
>Ga0196971_1000187_pt1 | contig 59804 bp, 49 predicted proteins | sample S1v_1013CmetaG_FD_148660 | JGI IMG/M metagenome (GOLD analysis project Ga0196971, IMG submission 148660) | Soil microbial communities from Anza Borrego desert, Southern California, United States - S1+v_10-13C | ecosystem: Environmental > Terrestrial > Soil > Desert | place: USA: California... | reverse complement strand
GGGCGACAACGTCAAGGTCACGGTTAAATTGATCGCGCCGATCGCGATGGAGGAAGGCTTGCGCTTCGCCGTACGCGAAGGCGGTCGGACCGTCGGGGCCGGTGTGGTGTCCAAGGTGTTGGAGTAAATGCGCGACCCCCATTTGGTGTTTGTAGGGGTTGGCTAGTCAAATCAGCAGGGTATAAAGGTCAGTAGCTCAATTGGCAGAGCAGCGGTCTCCAAAACCGCAGGTTGGGGGTTCGAGTCCCTCCTGGCCTGCCACCTTTGCTGTCAAATAATCGCTTTTAATTCTGGTTAGGATGTTCATGGCTGCTCGGGCAGAGTCAAATTCCTCGGCCATCGATACGGCGAAGCTCGTGCTCGCGATCGGTTTGTTGATTGCTGGAGTAGTCGGTTTTTACTACTTCTCCCAGTATTTATTGCTGTACCGAGTACTTGGTGTTGTCGGTTTAACGATTGCCTCGATGGCAATGATCTTGACGACTTCGCTAGGAAAAAGCTTTTGGGGCTTTTTGAAGGAGGCGAGGGTAGAGGTCAGGAAGGTGGTATGGCCGACACGTCAGGAAACCGTACAAGCAACGTTAATCGTTGTGGCTTTAGTTTTCGTGGTCGGTTTGATGCTATGGTTCCTTGATATGTTCCTGTTCTGGGTTATTAGTCAACTGACCGGGCAGGGGGCGTAACATGGCGTTACGCTGGTACGTAGTGCATGCGTACTCTAATTTCGAGAATCAGGTGAAGCGTTCTCTGGAAGAGAGAATCAAACGGTCGGGCCTGGATCACTTCTTCGGGAAAATTCTTGTTCCAACAGAGGAAGTCGTCGAAATGCGCATGGGCCAGCAAAGGAAAAGTGAGCGCAAGTTCTTTCCGGGATACGTTCTGGTTCAGATGGAGCTAAACGACGAAACGTGGCACTTGGTTAAAGAGGTTCCGCGTGTTCTTGGTTTCATTGGTGGAACTTCAGATCGGCCTGCGCCAATTTCTGATCAGGAGGCCGAGGCAATCTTAAGCCGAGTCGAAGAGGGTGCAACCAAGCCGAAGCCGAAGGTTCTTTTCGAGGTTGGCGAGGTTGTCCGAGTAATCGAAGGCCCCTTTAAAGATTTCAACGGCGTGGTGGAAGAAGTCAATTACGAAAAAAACAAGCTGCGCGTATCAGTTTTGATTTTTGGGCGTTCGACACCGGTTGAGCTCGATTTCGGTCAAGTCGAAAAGGCCTAGTCTTCTTTTTCACAAATTCCCGAGGCGAATGTAGGCTGTTCGTTGCGGGTACGGGGAGCTCCAGAGCGCTATCACCCAACAGGAGTAAATAATGGCAAAGAAAATAACTGCATATATCAAGCTTCAGGTCAAGGCCGGCGAGGCGAATCCTAGCCCTCCCGTGGGTCCGGCACTCGGCCAGCGTGGCGTAAACATTATGGAGTTTTGCAAGGCGTTCAATGCGCATACGCAAAATGTCGAAAAGGGATTGCCGCTGCCCGTTGTAATCACGGTGTATAGCGATCGCAGTTTCACGTTCATCACTAAAACGCCCCCAGCTTCGGTGTTGCTCAAAAAAGCGATCGGCTTGGCTAAAGGCAGTAGCAATCCGAATACTAATAAGGTAGGAACGGTTTCTCGAGACCAGTTAGCCGAAATCGCTGCTATGAAAATGCCGGACCTGACCGCGGCTGACATGGAAGCGGCCGTTCGCACCATCGCGGGCAGTGCGCGCAGCATGGGTCTGAATGTGGAGGGTGTGTAATGGCTAAGTTGACCAAGCGCGCCAGAGCAATCAATGAAAAGCTTCAGCCCGGAAAAATGTATGGTGCTGAGGAGGCCTTTGTCGTCTTAAAGGAGCTTTCGACCGTTAAGTTCGTCGAGGCGGTTGATGTGAGCATAAATCTCGGTGTTGACCCGAGAAAGTCCGACCAGGCTGTTCGGGGCGCAACCGTGCTACCCCACGGTACCGGTAAATCTGTCCGTGTCGCCGTCTTTGCGCAAGGAGCAAATGCGGAGGCCGCGAAAGAGGCCGGTGCAGACATTATCGGTATGGATGACCTCGCCACTCAAGTGAAGGCAGGCGAGCTAAATTTTGACGTTGTCATTGCATCGCCGGACGCCATGCGCGTAGTGGGGCAGTTGGGCCAGATTCTGGGTCCGCGTGGCCTCATGCCGAACCCAAAAGTCGGTACGGTAACTCCGGATGTCGCGACGGCAGTTAGGAACGCGAAGGCGGGGCAGGTTCGCTATAGAACCGACAAGAAAGGTATTATTCACTGCACCATCGGCAAAGTGAACTTTGAGCCGAACGCGCTGAAAGAAAATCTAGAGGCGCTGCTAACCGACCTCAAGAAAGCCAAGCCCTCCACGTCGAAGGGCGTTTATCTGAAGAAGATTACCGTGTCTTCTACCATGGGGCCTGGATTGCCGGTCGATCACGGTAGTCTTGCCGCGTAAGTAAAACAGACTTTGGGTTGCCGGTACCGCCGGTAACCGTCAAAGACCGCAGGTGCGCCTCGGGCGCTTAATCGACAACGCCTGCGCAGACGGTGTACTGAAGCCGCGATCGGTGAAAGGAGCCGTTTTAGGGGCACCCTGATTTTTAGGGTGTTTTTAGGGCTCTGAATGGTTCCCAACTGTTCAGACTATTACTGGAGATAAAAGGTGGCGCTAAGACTGGATGACAAGAAAGCCGTCGTCGCAGAAGTCGCTGCTGTTGCCGCTAAAGCGCATTCTGCAGTAGCTGCAGAGTATCGCGGGTTGACCGTTTCCCAACTGACCAACCTCCGCAAGGTCGCGCGCGAATCGGGCGTATACCTAAGGGTTATCAAGAACACCTTGGCTCGCCGGGCAGTGGAAGGTACCGACTTTGCCTGTATGCAAGAAGGGCTGGTCGGGCCGTTGATCCTGGCGTTTTCTATCGAGGATCCGGGTTCCGCGGCGCGCGTTGTCTACGACTTTTCAAAGCAGCACGAAAAGCTGGTCGTGAGGCTGGTCGCTGTTGGCGGGAAGCAGTACGGGGCATCCGAAATCGAGCGGTTGTCGAAACTGCCCAACAAGGAACAGGCTCTGGCCATATTGATGGGTGTGATGAAGGCGCCGATCGAGAAGTTTGTCAGAACTTTGGCGGAGCCTCACGCTAAGTTGGCTCGAACAGTAGCGGCAATACGCGATCAAAAGCAAGCGGCTTAAGCAAGCTTACATAGTTATTTTGGAGTAATTCGATGGCAGTATCTAAAGAAGACATTTTGGAAACCATTGCCAATATGACGGTGATGGAAGTGGTGGACTTGATTTCCGCTATGGAAGAAAAGTTCGGTGTTTCGGCGGCCGCGGCGGTAGCAGCCGCACCGGCAGCTGCAGCGGCAGCGCCTGCGGTTGAAGAAAAGACCGAATTCGATGTTGTGATGACCGGTTTCGGCGAGAACAAGGTCAACGTAATTAAAGTGATTCGCAGTATCACCGGTCTGGGTCTGAAAGAGGCCAAAGATCTCGTTGAAGGAGTTCCGTCTACGGTCAAAGAAGCCGTAAGCAAGCAAGAAGCCGAAGACATTAAGAAACAGTTGGTCGAGGCAGGCGCTGCGGTTGAAATTAAATAATTGTTTCGACGTCTGACCTAAGTCGATCTTTGTAAGGCTGGCAGCTAATCGCTGCCGGCCTTTCGGCGCTTGCGCCGACCCATAGTAAATGAATGTATAGCTCGCCCCTATGGTGAGCAGTTGAGGCGCACAGTGCAACCCAGTGTCCGGCCGAATTACTTCTACTGTCCTATGTCTAATTCTAATCTGCAAGTGGTCATCCGAGTCTTCTAATCTCCGATAGACATCGTGGTAATTTCGTTTGAACTTTTAAGGTAAGGAACCACTATGGCCTACTCTTTCACCGAGAAAAAACGCATCCGTAACAGTTTTGGCAAACGTCGTGACGTACTTGAAGTCCCTTATCTTTTAGCAACCCAAGTCGATTCATACAAGAGATTTTTGCAGGCCGATGTTCCTCTCGGTAAGCGCATCGAGGAAGGTCTGCATGCCGCATTAAAGTCAGTCTTTCCGATCGAAAGCCACTCCGGGCATGCGGTTCTAGAATATGTAAATTACTCCTTGGGTGAACCCACGTTCGACGTCAAAGAATGTCAGCAACGGGGCGCCAACTACGCGGCTCCCTTGCGTGTGCTAGTACGTCTGGTGATCTACGACCGTGATGCGCCTGCCAGTGCCAAAGTCGTAAAGGATATCAAAGAGCAGGAAATTTACATGGGCGAAATCCCGCTCATGACGGACACCGGCACGTTCGTGGTTAATGGGACGGAGCGAGTTATCGTTTCGCAATTGCACCGCTCGCCAGGTGTCTTCTTTGATCATGATCGCGGTAAAACGCACTCGTCCGGTAAGCTTTTGTTTAATGCTCGGATCATTCCCTATAGGGGATCTTGGCTGGATTTTGAGTTTGATCACAAAGACAGTGTTTATGTCCGAATAGACCGTCGGCGGAAGTTGCCCGCGACAGTTCTTTTGCGGGCGCTCGGTTATGACAACGAGCAAATCATCAAGCTGTTTTTCGAAACCAACCGTTTTTCGTTCTTAAAAGAAGGCGTTCTGCTTGATCTCATTCCGGAGCGTTTGCGCGGTGATATCGCCAGTTTCGATATTAAATTCGATGGGCAGATGATCGTCGAAAAGGGCCATCGGATCACGGCGCGCCATATACGGCAGATGGATAAGGCAGGATTGAAGCAGCTGGAAGTGCCGAGGGATTACCTCTATGGCAAGATCCTCGCTCACAATGTGGTCGCCGCAGGCACTGGTGAGTTAATTGCCAAGGTAAACGATGAGATTACGGAGGATCTATTGAGCCGCATAATCGCGGCCGATATCGAAGCCGTCGACACTCTGTACATCAACGATCTTGATCGTGGGCCATACATGGCCAATGCGATGCGGATCGATACGACAGAGACCCAGCTTGACGCCTTGGTAGAAATTTACCGCATGATGCGTCCTGGCGAGCCGCCCGCCCGGGAAGCCGCACAGACGCTGTTCGATAATCTTTTCTTCTCGCCGGATCGGTATGACCTGTCGGCTGTCGGTCGCATGAAGTTCAATCGCCGTCTTGGACGCTCCGAGATTACCGGGCCGGGGGTGCTGACTAAAGAAGACATCATCGATGTCCTCAAAGAGCTCATCAATATTCGTAACGGCATAGGCACGGTCGACGACATCGACCATCTTGGCAACCGCCGCGTACGTTCTGTCGGTGAAATGGTGGAGAATCAATTCCGGCTGGGCCTGGTCCGAGTGGAGCGTGCTGTCAAGGAACGCTTGTCCCTTGCGGATGCCGAGAACCTTATGCCACAGGAAATCATCAATGCGAAGCCGGTGGCGGCATCGATCAAGGAGTTCTTCGGTTCCAGCCAATTGTCTCAATTCATGGATCAGAATAACCCGCTCTCCGAGGTGACCCACAAGCGCCGCGTTTCGGCGCTAGGTCCGGGCGGTCTCGCTCGGGAGCGCGCGGGTTTTGAGGTGCGCGACGTTCACACGACCCACTACGGGCGCGTTTGTCCTATCGAAACACCGGAAGGACCCAACATCGGTCTGATTAATTCATTGGCTGTCTATGCTCGTACCAATGAATACGGATTTCTTGAAACGCCGTATCGTAAGGTGGTCGACTGTATCGTTACCGACGAGATCGAGTACCTTTCCGCAATCGAAGAGGGCAAGTATTTCATCGCTCAGGCCAGTGCCAAGGTGGATGAAGCCGGCCGATTGATGGACGACCTGGTTTCCTGTCGTCATAAAGACGAGTTTACCCTCGCGTCCGCCGAGCAAATCAACTACATGGACGTGTCGTCACGGCAGATTGTCTCGGTCGCTGCGTCCTTGATTCCATTCCTGGAGCACGACGACGCCAACCGTGCGTTGATGGGATCGAATATGCAACGCCAAGCCGTTCCTACCCTGCGAACCGAGAAACCCTTGGTCGGTACAGGCGTGGAGCGCATTGTAGCCCGGGACTCAGGTGTGACGGTCATTGCGAAGCGCGGCGGAACGGTTGAGTTCGTCGATGCGGGACGTATCGTCGTCCGTGTAAACGACGACGAAACCGAGGCGGGTGTGCCCGGCGTCGACATCTACAACCTGACGAAGTACACGCGTTCAAACCAGAACACCTGTATCAATCAAAAGCCCTTGGTAAAGCTGGGCAACGTCGTGGCAAAAGGCGACATCCTCGCGGATGGGCCGTCGACCGATATGGGCGAGTTGGCATTGGGGCAGAACCTTTTGGTTGCCTTCATGCCCTGGAACGGATGCAACTTCGAGGACTCCATTCTGATCTCGGAGCGGGTGGTGCAGGACGATCGTTTCACCACCATCCATATCGAGGAAAAAACCTGCGTAGCTCGGGATACCAAACTAGGGCCGGAAGAAATCACCGCCGATATTCCCAACGTAGGCGAAGCAGCGCTAGCCAAACTGGATGAGTCCGGGATTGTCTACATCGGCGCCGAGGTAAAAGCGGGCGATATTCTGGTGGGCAAGGTCACTCCGAAAGGTGAAACCCAGCTCACCCCGGAAGAAAAGCTGCTTCGGGCTATTTTCGGCGAAAAAGCGTCGGATGTGAAAGATACGTCCTTACGTGTGCCCTCCGGTATGGACGGTACCGTCATCGACGTTCAGGTGTTCACCCGTGACGGCGTCAAAAAGGATGAGCGGGCGAAGCAGATCGAGCAGGCGGAAATCGACCGGGTTAAAAAGGACCTGAACGACCAGCTCCGCATTATCGAGAAGGACTTTTACCAACGTGTAGAGCAGATGTTGGTAGGCAAAGTTGCCGAATCGGGCCCCAATAGGCTGAGATCGAGTGAGGTGATCACCAGTGATTACCTCGGGGGATTGAAGCAGTCCCAGTGGCTGGAGATTCGTCTGCAAAACGAAGACCTGAACGTTCAACTTGAGGCTATTGCCGAGCAAATCGCTCAGCAACGCGAGGAGATGAACAAGAGACTCGAGGAGAAAAAGAAAAAAATCGCTATGGGCGATGATCTCCCGCCCGGGGTTTTGAAGATGGTCAAGGTTTATTTGGCTGTCAAGCGTCGCGTTCAGCCGGGTGACAAAATGGCGGGACGCCACGGCAACAAAGGCGTCATCTCTCAAATCGTGCCGGTCGAAGACATGCCCTATTTGGCGGACGGGACATCGGTGGATATCGTGCTTAACCCTCTCGGCGTGCCTTCGCGTATGAACGTCGGCCAGGTATTGGAGACTCATCTCGGCTGGGGCGCCAAAGGTTTGGGGCTTAAAATCGGCAAGATGCTGGAAGCGAAGGCTAAGATTGAGGAAGTCCGCCAGTTCTTGAAAGACATCTACAACTGCAGCGGCAAAAAAGAGGATCTGGATCAATTGTCCGATAGCGAGATCCTCGAACTCGCCTCCAATCTCCGGGGTGGGGTGCCCATGGCTACGCCCGTTTTCGACGGCGCGACGGAAGAAGATATCAAGACCATGCTGCGGTTGGCGGATCTGCCCGAAAGCGGCCAAACTCGGCTAACTGACGGTCGTACCGGCGAGATCTTCGATCGCGCCGTGACGGTCGGCTACATGTACATGCTTAAACTCAACCATTTGGTCGACGATAAGATGCACGCTCGTTCCACCGGTCCGTACAGTCTGGTTACGCAGCAGCCTTTGGGTGGTAAGGCCCAGTTCGGCGGTCAGCGCTTCGGAGAAATGGAAGTCTGGGCGCTGGAAGCTTATGGTGCGGCCTATACGCTTCAGGAAATGCTTACGGTCAAATCGGACGACGTAACCGGACGCACCAAGATCTACAAGAACATAGTAGATGGCGACCATCGTATGGAAGCGGCTATGCCCGAGTCGTTCAACGTGTTGATCAAAGAGATTCGCTCCTTGGGAATCAACATCGAGTTGGAACAGGATTAATACGCTAGACGCATGATCCGGACCTTTTGAAGGTCCGGTTCGGCAGAACCGAATTTAGGAGAACGTCTGTGAAAGATCTCATTAACTTCTTAAAGCGTCAAAACCAGGCGGAAGAATTCGACGGCATTCGCATCAGTCTTGCTTCGCCCGATATGATTCGGTCCTGGTCTTATGGAGAAGTGAAGAAACCTGAAACGATTAACTACCGTACGTTCAAACCGGAGCGCGATGGTTTATTCTGCGCAAAGATTTTCGGGCCGGTCAGCGACTACGAATGTCTTTGCGGCAAATACAAGCGGCTAAAGCATCGCGGCGTTATTTGCGAAAAGTGCGGGGTCGAGGTCACGCTGTCCAAAGTCCGCCGCGAGCGCATGGGACATATCGAGTTGGCTAGTCCGGTAGCCCACATCTGGTTCCTGAAGTCGTTGCCCTCCCGTATTGCCTTGCTGCTCGATATGACACTGCGCGAGATCGAGCGCGTGCTTTATTTCGAGTCGTATGTCGTTATCGATCATGGAATGACCCCGCTCAATCGCGCGCAGCTATTGACCGAAGAGGAATATCAGCAGGCCGTGCAGCAGCACGGCGACGAATTCGTCGCGAAAATGGGCGCCGAAGCGATCTACGAGATGCTGAAGACCATGGATCTGAACGCGGAAGTCGCCACGCTGCGGGAGGAAATCGATTCGACGAACTCGGAAACGAAAATAAAGAAGCACACCAAGCGTCTCAAGGCCATCGAGTCGTTGATTTCATCCAATAATCGCCCGGAGTGGATGATCCTGACGGTCTTGCCGGTGCTGCCTCCGGAATTGCGTCCTTTGGTTCCGCTCGATGGGGGGCGTTTCGCTACCTCCGACTTGAATGACCTATATCGTCGTGTAATCAATCGCAACAATCGTTTGAAGCGACTGCTCGATCTCAACGCGCCTGACATCATCGTGCGCAACGAAAAGCGCATGCTGCAGGAAGCTGTCGACGCGTTGCTTGACAACGGCCGACGCGGACGCGCCATTACCGGCTCGAACAAGCGTCCGCTGAAATCGCTGGCCGATATGATCAAAGGCAAACAGGGACGATTCCGTCAGAACCTGCTCGGAAAACGCGTGGACTATTCCGGTCGTTCGGTGATCGTGGTCGGTCCTACCCTGAAGTTGCACCAGTGCGGCTTGCCGAAGAAGATGGCTCTAGAGTTATTTAAGCCATTCATCTTCAGCAAACTTCAATTCCGTGGGCTCGCGACCACGATTAAGGCCGCCAAAAAAATGGTGGAGAAGGAAAGCGCGGAAGTTTGGGATATTCTCGACGAAGTTATCCGCGAGCATCCGGTCCTGCTGAACCGTGCGCCCACGCTGCACAGACTCGGCATCCAAGCCTTCGAGCCGATCCTGATCGAGGGTAAAGCGATTCAGTTGCATCCCTTAGTCTGTACGGCGTTTAACGCCGACTTCGACGGCGACCAGATGGCGGTCCATGTTCCGCTTTCTCTGGAGGCACAGTTGGAAGCCCGGACGCTGATGATGGCGACAAACAATATTTTGTCGCCGGCCAACGGCGAGCCGATTATCAATCCTACTCAGGATGTGGTGTTAGGGCTTTATTACATGAGCCGCGAGAGGATCGATGCCAAGGGAACCGGCATGCTTTTCGCGGATGTCGCCGAGATCCAGAGGGCGTTTCAAACCAAGTCGGTCGACCTCCATGCCCGAGTGCAGGTTCGGATCAACGAAACCATTCTAGGGGAGAACGGCGAGAAGACGACCGTGCGTAAACGGGTCGAAACCATCGTCGGGCGCGCTCTGATCTGGACCGTCGTGCCGGAGGGGATTCCGTTCGAGATGATCAATCAGGATATGACCAAAAAAGTGATATCCAAGCTGATCAATCATAGCTATCGCACGCTGGGAATTAAGGCGACAGTCGTTTTCGCCGACCAATTGATGTATTTGGGCTTTTCCCACGCGACACGCGCCGGCATGTCTTTCGGGGTCGACGATATGGCTATCCCGACTCGGAAGGAAGAGATTATCCGCGCTGCGGAGCAGGAGGTGAAGGAGATCCAGAACCAGTATGCTTCCGGTTTGGTAACCGACGGCGAACGCTACAACAAAGTGGTGGATATTTGGTCGCATGCGAACGACCAAGTCGCCAAGGTCATGATGGAAGGGCTGGGTACGGAAGAAGTTGAGATGCCGGACGGGCAGATGGCGGAGCAAAAGTCCTTTAACTCCATCTACATGATGGCCGATTCGGGGGCTCGTGGCTCCGCGGCGCAGATCCGTCAGTTGTCCGGTATGCGCGGCCTTATGGCGAAGCCGGACGGATCGATTATCGAGACCCCGATTACAGCTAACTTCCGAGAGGGGTTGGACGTTCTTCAGTACTTCATCTCCACTCACGGTGCCCGTAAAGGTCTCGCGGATACCGCGCTCAAGACCGCAAACTCGGGTTATCTCACGCGCCGGCTCGTGGACGTGGCTCAAGATTTAGTCATTACGGAAGATGATTGCGGTACCAACGACGGCTTGCTCATGGCCCCTTTGATCGAAGGCGGCGACGTGGTGGAGCCCTTGGCGGAACGGGTACTTGGACGGGCGTTGGCCGAGGATGTCCGCGATCCGGCCAGTCAGGAACTCATCGTGACGGCCGGCTCAATCTTGGACGAATACGCAGTAGCATTACTGGAGGCACACAGCGTCGATAACGTTCGGGTACGATCGGTAATTACCTGCCGAACCCGTTACGGTGTTTGCTCAACCTGCTATGGGCGCGATCTGGGGCGGGGCCATAAGGTCAATATCGGCGAGGCAATTGGCGTTATTGCGGCCCAGTCGATCGGCGAGCCCGGCACGCAGCTGACCATGCGTACCTTCCACATCGGTGGTGCGGCATCCCGTTCGGCGGCAATCAGCAACGTGGAAGTGAAATCCGCTGGTACGATTAAGCTGAATAATCTCAAGACCGTGATCAACAAGGACGGCAATTTGGTCGCCGTATCGCGGTCGGGCGAAGTCAGCGTGATCGACGAGCACGGCCGTGAGCGTGAGCGCTACAAGATTCCCTATGGTGCAGTCTTGACGGTACGGGAGGGCGGGCCGGTCAGAGCCGGTCAGGTCGTGGTGAACTGGGACCCACATACCCATCCGGTTGTTACCGAAGTTAAGGGTTACGCGAAGTTGGTCGACTTCATTGAAGGCGTCACCGTTCGCGAGCAATCGGACGAAGTGACGGGCCTGAGCTCCATGGTGGTCATCGATCCCAAACAGAGGGGCGGTGCAGGCAAGGACTTGCGACCAATGGTCAAGCTGGTCGATGAACAAGGGAACGACATTCGAATTCCCTCGACGGAAATTGCCGCCCAATACTTCCTGCCGGCCGGCGCTATCATCGGTATTCACGACGGCGGTTTGGTTCAAGTCGGCGATGTGTTGGCGAGAATTCCCCAGGAATCGAGTAAAACCCGCGATATTACCGGCGGTCTGCCGAGGGTTGCCGATCTTTTCGAAGCGCGTAAAACCAAGGACCCCGCGATTTTGGCGGAAGCCACGGGTACCGTTAGCTTCGGCAAGGAAACCAAAGGCAAGCGCCGTATCGTCGTGACCGACGCTCACGGCCATCAACACGAAGTGTTGATCCCGAAATGGCGTCATATCACGGTGTTCGAGGGCGAGCATGTGGAGCAGGGCGAAACGATAGCCGAAGGCGATTTGACACCGCATGACATCTTGCGGCTTCGTGGAGTCGCCGAGTTGGCATCCTATCTAGTTAAGGAAATTCAGGATGTCTATAGGTTGCAGGGGGTAAAGATCAACGACAAGCACATTGAGGTAATCATTCGCCAGATGTTGCGGAAGATCGAAATAACCGATCCCGGCGACACCATTTTCCTCAAGGGAGAGCAAGCCGATCGGGCGCGGGTACTAGAGGAGAACGACAAGGCCGAAGCCGAGGGCAAGATTCCGGCGTGCTTCGAGCCGGTTCTGTTGGGTATCACGAAAGCCTCGCTGTCCACGGAGTCGTTTATTTCCGCCGCTTCTTTCCAGGAGACTACCCGTGTGCTGACGGAAGCCGCCATCCGCGGTTTGAGTGACAAACTGCTCGGGTTGAAGGAAAACGTCATTGTCGGTCGTTTAATTCCCGCCGGAACGGGATTGGCCTACCATTTGGATCGCAAACGCAGGGCCAAGCTTGCCGAAGGTGAAGAAGCCGAAGCAGCAGCAATCATTGATGCGGGTGACGTAGAAGAAGCCTTGAAGCAAGCGCTAAGTATGTAAGACGAGAAATTCAAAACGGCGGCCGGCCTTAAAATCCGCTCGCCGTTTTGTGTTGATCAATTGTCAAACAGCACTTAATCAGTAATATAATTCATTCAAATCAGCGAATCCTTGTTGTTCGTATCATCATGACGCCCGGTTTAATCCGGGTTTTTGCTGTCTATGCGGGGCAATTCGTCGCTGCGCCTGTTTTGCTAGTTTGGTAAGTCCGTAGATTTTTGGAGCACATTGAATGAAAACAAAAAGTTTGTGGAGCCTGGTGGCTGCAGGTTTGATTAGCGTCCTGATCGTTCCTGAGGTCAATGCAGCTGGAGACGCCGAAGCAGGGAAAACCAAGTTTTACACCTGTGAGGGATGCCACGGCGTGGTCGGCTACACCAATGCCTATCCCACCTATCACGTGCCCCGTTTGGGCGGGCAGCATGCCGACTATATCGTCGCGGCTCTTAAGGCCTACCGCTCAGGACAGCGTAAGCACGGGAGCATGCTTGGAAATTCGGCTACCATGAGCGACCAGGACATGCAAGATATTGGCGCTTATGTATCGAGATTCCGCTCGATAAACGTCAACTTGCCCGTTACCGGTAATGCGGCGGTCGGCCAAGGAAAAGCAGAAAGCTGTGGGGGATGCCATGGAGAAGATGGCAATACCACCGACGCGAATTTTCCGCGTCTCGCCGGGCAACATGAAAGTTATCTTGTTAAAGCTTTGGAGGATTACAAGTCCGGAGCCCGGAAAAATGCAATCATGAACGGTATTGCCGAGGGAGTGTCGGAGGAGGATATGAAGGATATTGCGGCCTTTTATGCGAGCCAAAAAAAGGGCTTGACGATAGTCAAGGAGTAGTCCTATCTAACCGACGGTCTTGGACCGATGCAATAGTCTTATTTTCTTGCGCTTGCCGAAGATCTTGGCTTCGGCAAGTTTCCCCTCGTGTGGTTTAGGTGACGAGTATCTCCGGCGCTGCCGTTTTACGGGTTAGCTAACTGTCAAACGCCACCAGCTTCATTTCTTAAATCATTCTCCACCGCTCGTCGTTTCCTGTTAGGGCGGGAGAGTTCTGCAACATGTGACTTTGAGATGCGATTCGGCACCCTGATTTTCTTGTTGACGATTCCTACAGTCATTTTAGGCGCAGAGGCGCAGGCTAAATCGGATTCGCGGGAAAGAGCCATCATGGGATGGCTGGAGTCCGTGTTCCTCAAGCCTTGGAACATCCGCGCAACGGCAAAACTGGATACCGGTGCTAAAACGTCGTCATTGCACGCCGGTAATGTCGAGCATTTTACGAGGAACGGCCAGGAGTGGGTGCGTTTCACATTGACCGGAACCGACGACAACAAATCCGCCGTGGTCGAGCGTCCTCTAGTGCGGATGGCCTATATAAAGGAGCGTAAGTCTCGGGCGACAAAACGTGACGTAGTGAGTATGGTGCTGTGTAAGAACGGCAAGGATTATGAAACCGAGTTCACGCTAGTTGATCGAAGCAATTTCAACTATCCGGTGCTCTTAGGCCGTAGCTTTCTAAAAGACGTGGCCTTGGTCGACTCGGCGGAAACCTTTATGTATAAAGCGGATAACGATCCTTGTGTGTCTGATGCGTCCGGCCAAAAGAAGAGCAAATAGCCACACGATTCGGCTGTCACCGTTAACGTAGGGATTGGGCCTTGCGGAACCTGCACGTTAAGATACTGGCGTTGGTCCTGGTGACCATCGGTGTTTCGCTTTGTTGGTACAAGGTAACCCGGCTCGGTTTGCCTTTGCTGCCCGCTGAGCAGGCAGAAGTATGGACCGTGGAGGCACGGATTGAGTTTAAGGCGAAGAGGGACACGCCGGTAAAGGTTCACTTCTTCATTCCCCGTGTGCCGGTTGGTTACACGGTCGTCGACGAGAATTTCGTATCCAGCAACTACGGTCTCACGACCGAAGATGACGGGGTGCATCGTTTCGCGGAATGGGCGGTGCGCCGGGTAAAGGGTTATCAGGTGCTTTATTACCGCATTAATCTAGCCCGAGATCCAATGGCTGCATTGCCTTCGGCAACGTCCGTCGTCGCCAACGTGCAGGCGCCCGAATTTCCGGAACTGATGCGTTCGGCTGTTGGTGCGTTGCTGGATGAGGTCCGCAGCAAATCGGCGGATGCCGCTACTTTCTCTCGGGAGCTTTTGTTACGCCTTAATGCGCCAACGCCCGGAGCTAATGTTGTCTTACTCAGGCAGGATATTCAGTCTTCCGAAGATTGGGTTCGCCGTATCGTGAATTTGCTGGCCGCCGCGAATATTCCGGCGCGGATGACACACATTTTGATTCTTAGGGACGGTATAAGCCATGGTTCCTTGACACCCTGGCTGGAGATCTTCGATGGCGCGGGTTGGCTGCCGTTCGATCCGGAAAAGGGTGAGGCCGGACTTCCCAAGGAAGCCGTAGTGTGGCATTCGGGAGACTCCCCGATGCTCGAGGTATCGGGTGGCAAGCGTGCCAAGGTCGAATATTCGGTCACTAAGCAGACCCAGGACATGACACTGGTAGCCGAGCAGCGGGCGCGGCAGATGGGTTCCCGCATTATGGAATTTTCCCTGTTCAGTCTTCCGGTACAAACTCAGAACGTTTATCGTGTGCTGCTTTTGGTGCCGGTGGGAGCATTTTTTATCGTCTTTTTGCGAAATGTAATCGGCATTAAAACCTTCGGTACCTTTATGCCCGTTCTGATTGCATTGGCTTTCCGCGAGACTGAACTGCTGTGGGGCGTGATGCTTTTTTGCGTATTGGTGGCGTCGGGACTTCTCATCCGCTTTTATCTGGAATATCTCAAGCTTCTCTTGGTTCCGCGTCTGGCCTCGGTGCTGATCATCGTCATTTTGCTGATGGCGACGGTCAGTTTGTTGAGCCATAAATTAGGCATAGATCGTGGTCTTTCGATCGCCTTGTTCCCTATGGTGATATTGGCTATGACCATCGAGCGAATGTCTTTGGTCTGGGAAGAATCGGGCCCCGCCGAAGCCTTGAAGCAAGGTTTCGGCAGTTTGTTGGTTGCTTCGCTCGCTTATCTCATCATAAGTAGTAAGGTGCTCGGACACCTTGTGTTCGTATTCCCCGAGTTGCTATTGGCAGTGCTGGCGATGACATTGCTGCTAGGGCGTTATACTGGCTACCGCCTGACCGAGTTGTGGCGCTTCAGGGCGGCATTAAGGCGATAGATGCGCATGGGTTTTTCGAGAATCCGATTTCCCTGGGAGCGCCTGCGCACCCTCGGAATCATGGGGATGAACGAACGTAATGCCGATTTCATCCTGCCGTACAATTCCCGCCGAAACTTTCCCTTGGTCGATGATAAGTCTAAAACTAAAGCGCTCGCCCTGAGTGCCGGCATCGCCGTTCCGAAGTTGTACGGAATCGTCGAGATCGAACATCAAATTGAGAAGCTAGGGGAGATGCTCGGTCCATATGAGGATTTTGTCATTAAACCAGCGCACGGTAGCGGTGGTGAGGGGATCCTGATAATTGCCGGTCGCCAGAATGGCCGTCATCGAAAAGCCAACGGCGTCTTGGCCAGTGAGGACGAGGTGGGGTATCACATTTCCAACATCTTGAGCGGCATGTACAGTTTGGGCGGTCTGCCGGACTCGGCGCTAATCGAGTATCGAGTCAAGTTCGACCCGATGTTTGAACAAATCAGCTACCAGGGTGTCCCGGACATTCGAACGGTTGTGTTCCGAGGGGTGCCGGTATTGGCGATGATGAGGCTGCCTACGCGTTTGTCCGACGGCAAAGCGAATCTCCACCAGGGCGCTATCGGGGTCGGGATACATTTGGCGAATGGGCGAACGTTTTCTGGTGTCTGGCACGAAACTCCCATCGACCAGCATCCGGATACGGGAGGGGAGCTAGCCGGATTGGAAATCCCATACTGGAATGAAATCCTTGCGCTGACTGCACGCTGCCATGACTTGGTCGGACTGGGGTTTATTGGCGTTGATATCGTATTGGATAAGGATTTTGGTCCATTGATGCTAGAAATCAATGCCAGACCCGGCTTGAGTATTCAGCTTGCCAATAAAATCGGCTTTCTGCCCCGCTTGCGACAAATTGAGCGTATGCGGGAAATACCGGCTTCCGTAGACGAACGGATTAAATTGGCGCAAGAACTGGCCGCCTGAAGCGCGTATCGAGCGCCGAATTGATTGAATTTGAGCTGGAGACAACTCTCGATCATGCTGTGGGTTGAAATATTACGGTAACAATTCTTTGTTACAAATGTCACGCTTTGAGGTGATATCAGGGATCGAGATGTGTTTTATGTTCAATATAAAAATGGGGGTCCAGTGAAAAATAAATTTTTGGCGTTCGGCGCGGTAATTTCAATAGTTCTATCAAGCACCCAAGCGTCCGCTGAATCGGCCCGCGATTACATCAGCGTGGTGGGCTCTTCAACCGTTTATCCTTTCGCGACTGTGGTGGCTGAGCAATTCGGCAAGGGTGGCAAATTCAAGACTCCGAAAATCGAGTCGACCGGAACCGGCGGCGGTATCAAGCTTTTTTGCAGCGGTGTGGGTGTCCAATATCCCGATATTGCCAATGCGTCGCGGCGAATGAAAAAGGCCGAATTTGCCGCATGTCAGAAAGCCGGCGTAAAAGAAATCACGGAAGTGAAAATCGGTTATGACGGAATCGTACTGGCTCACGCCAAGGCCGCGGATCCAATGGAGTTGACGCGTCAAGAAATGTTCTTGGCTCTCGCCAAGAAAGTGCCCGACCCGTCCTGCCAAGAATGCGACAAGCTGGTGGATAATCCGTACAAGACGTGGAACCAAATCAATCCGGTTTTGCCGAACACCAAAATCGAAGTCTTGGGGCCGCCGCCAACCTCCGGTACGCGGGATGCGTTTGCCGAGCTGGCGATGGAAGGCGGCTGTCAGACCTTTAAATGGATTAAGGCTTGGAAGGAAAAAGACGAAGCACAGTTCAAAGGAATTTGCCAAACAGTCAGAGAGGACGGCGCTTATATTGAAGCGGGCGAAAACGACAATTTGATCGTTCAAAAGCTAAGCGCCAATCCTAAAGCCTTGGGTGTTTTCGGTTTCAGCTTCTTGGATCAAAATGGCGATAAAATTTCGGCCGTTCCCGTGGATGGAGTTGCTCCGGATTACGATACGATTTCAGCCCAGCAATATCCAATCTCCCGGCCGCTATTTTTTTATGTTAAAAAGGCCCATGTCGGTGTAATTCCAGGTATCGAAGCTTATCTTTCAGAGTTCACCAGCGACAAGGCTATGGGCGATGAAGGCTATCTTACGGATAAAGGCCTAATTCCTTTGCCTGGCAACGAGCGCAAGGAGGTTGCACAAAATGCAAAGAATTTGAAGAGCTACTCGATGTGACGCAAGTCATTCGAGAAGCGGTATCTCAGCGACCGGGTTGCAATCCCGGTCGCTTGTTTTTCGAGGGTTTGCCTTAGAATGCAGAAATCCACACTTCTCTTCCTGCTTGTATTGCTAAGTGCGGCCGCTTATTACATCGGTCGCCGGCGGTCTCTACAAGTGGCCGGCGGAGCAGTCAGGAATCTTCACTCGCTACCGAGTTATTACGGCTACTACGCCGCGCTTTGGTGTGGAATTCCGGCGTTAACGGTCCTATTTTTATGGGCCTCCTTTGAAAGCTCGATCGTCATCCAGCTTGTTGTCTCGGCACTCCCAGACGGATTGAACTCAGTTCCATCAGATCGGCTCGGTTTGGTAGTTAACGATATCCGAAATGTCGCGAACGGCGCTGTTGCAGGAGGGATCGATCCTGCTATCCAAACTGCAGCGAATCATTATCTTAAGCTGAAAAGTACAAGTAACCTTTTATTAAGCGTGGTGGCGATTTCCGTAGCTATCACCGGGGCGGCATATGCTCATCAACGGATAAGTAAGGAGCATCGAGCCCGGAACCAAGTGGAAAAGTCGGTCACGGTATTTCTAATTGTCTGCTCCACCTTGGCGATCTTTACGACGATAGGTATCGTCTTGTCGGTTCTTTTCGAATCGATCCGTTTTTTCCAAAAGGTACCCGTCACCGAATTTCTGTTCGGTTTGGATTGGAGCCCGCAGATGGCTATTCGAGAGGATCAAGTCGGTTCCTCCGGGGCCTTCGGAGCAGTGCCTCTATTCACGGGCACCTTGTTGATTTCCCTGATCGCAATGCTGGTGGCGGTGCCGATTGGTTTGCTGTCGGCTATCTATTTGTCGGAATATGCTGGCCCTAAGTTTCGTGCTACGGCTAAGCCGCTTCTGGAGATCCTTGCCGGTATACCCACAGTCGTTTATGGCTTTTTCGCGGCGCTGGTCGTTGCCCCGTTTGTCCGTGATCTGGGGGCGCGATTCGGCTTGGATGTATCGTCGGAAAGCGCGCTGGCTGCGGGAGCGGTTATGGGTATCATGATTATTCCGTTCGTGTCGTCCCTTTCCGACGATTTCATCAATGCCGTGCCTCAGTCGCTCCGCGATGGCGCTTATGCTCTAGGCGCGACACAAGCCGAGACGATCAGGCAGGTGATCATACCTGCAGCACTGCCGGGGATCGTGGGTGGCGTTTTGCTGGCGGTGTCTCGCGCTATCGGCGAAACCATGATCGTGGTGATGGCGGCGGGTCTGACGGCCAACCTCACGGCAAACCCTCTGGCGGCAGTCACGACCGTAACAACCCAGATCGTAACCTTGCTGGTTGGCGATCAGGAATTCGATAGTCCCAAAACCTTGGCGGCTTTCGCTCTCGGACTGGTGCTCTTCTTGGTCACGCTGGCGCTAAATATTATCGCGCTGCATATCGTGCGAAAGTATCGGGAACAATATGAATGATCTCAGTGAAGTTTCAGGGCGCTCCCCCCGCCGGACTATCGATGTCGTCCGTACTAGTCTTGTAAAGCGGCGGCAGGCCGAGAAGCGTTTCCAGCTTTATGGGCTTGTGTCCATTATTCTCGGTTTGTGTTTCCTGGTCATTCTATTCGGTAGCATCATTGCCAACGGCTATACGGCTTTCCAACAAACTTCCATAGGGCTGGATATCCATTTCGACCCGGAGCTGATCGATCCGGAGGGCAGGCGCAATCAGTCCGCGCTTATGGAAGCGGATTATGATGGACTTTTAAAAAACGCTCTGAGCTCGCTGTTCCCGGATGTGAAGGAGCGCCAGGCAAAAAGAGCGCTCAATGGTCTTATAAGTTCAGGAGCTTCCTATAGTCTCCGTGATCTTGTTTTGGCAAAGCCGGAACTCCTTGGCAAGATCGAACGGGTTTGGGTTTCCGCCGACGATGACGTCGACATGTTTGTGAAGGGGCAGTCCGGACGGGGCGGAGCAGAGGCCGAGCGACGTCTCAAAGATAATCAAATTGCCTGGATCGACAAGCTTGAGGCTGAAGGCCACATCAAGAAATCGTTCAACACGGCTTTTTTTACCTCCGGTGACTCGCGGGAGCCGGAGTCGGCGGGCATATGGGGCGCCGTGATGGGGTCTTTGTTTACGCTCCTGGTAACCCTCGGTCTCTCATTACCGATCGGTATGGCCGCCGCGGTTTATCTGGAAGAATTCGCGTCGCGCAATCGTTGGACCGATCTCATCGAGGTCAATATCAATAATTTGGCAGCGGTTCCGTCTATCGTATTCGGCCTCCTCGGGCTCGCGGTATTCATCAACTTCTTCGGGCTGCCGAGATCCTCGCCGTTGGTCGGTGGCTTGGTGCTGAGCTTGATGACCCTGCCCGTTATCATCATCGCCGGGCGGTCCGCATTGAAAGCCGTTCCGCCGTCCGTGCGCGAGGCCGCCCTGGGGGTGGGTGCGTCGCCAATGCAGATGGTGTTCCATCATGTCCTCCCGCTTGCCGTTCCCGGAATGATGACGGGCGCCATTATCGGCATGGCTCGTGCGTTGGGTGAAAGCGCTCCGCTTCTTATGATCGGTATGGTCGCGTTCATCGTTGATATTCCCCAAAGCGTCATGGAACCCTCAACGGTTCTTCCGGTGCAAATCTATCTCTGGGCCGATAGTCCGGAGCGTGGCTTTGTCGAGCGTACATCGGCAGCGATCATGGTTCTGCTGGTGTTTTTGATTTTCATGAACGGGTTGGCGGTTTATCTACGCAAACGCTATGAGCGACGCTGGTAACAACGCGTTTTCACTACACGGTCAGAAAAATAGTAGGTTGAGGTATGAATTCACTTATGGAATTTAAAACGTCGGTATCGCACCGAGAGCCGCCACGAATGAAAAACCGTGAAAAAACCTCCGAAGCCTCGTTTAATCGGGAATATGCAAAAACAGTCGGTGACATTACTTCGCCGAATCCGCGCATCGAGTGCCGCGATGTAAACGTCTATTACGGCGATAAGCATGCCATTCAGGACGTTAGTCTCGATATAGGTCGAAATGAAGTAATTGCGCTCATCGGGCCTTCCGGATGCGGCAAGTCAACCTTTATCCGGTGCCTCAACCGGATGAACGACACCATCCCCGCATGTCGGGTGACCGGTCAAATTGTGTTGGACGGTCAGGATATCTACGACGGCTCGCTCGATGTCGTGCCTTTGCGTGCACAAGTAGGCATGGTTTTTCAGAAGCCCAATCCATTTCCGAAGACCATATTCGAAAATGTGGCCTACGGTCCGCGCATACACGGTTTGGCCTCCTCGAAGGCCGAACTTGAAGAGGTTGTAGAAACATCCTTGAGACGCGCGGGTCTTTGGGATGAAGTAAAGGATTACATGCATCATCCGGGTACCAGTTTGTCGGGCGGACAGCAGCAAAGGCTATGCATAGCGCGAACCATAGCGGTTAACCCGGAAGTGATTTTGATGGACGAGCCGTGCTCCGCGCTGGATCCGATTGCCACTGCCAAAATCGAGCAACTGATCGACGAGCTTCGCGCGCACTACACGATCGCGATTGTTACGCACTCCATGCAGCAGGCGGCGCGCGTATCGCAGCGGACTGCTTACTTTCACCTCGGCCGGCTGATCGAAGTGGGTGAAACGGCGCAGATTTTCACGAATCCCCGCCATCAGCTAACCGAGGACTACATCACCGGACGTTTCGGTTAAGGAAAGCGTCCGGCCGTGAAGTAAGAAGGAAGAAGCGATGACTATCCAGAATGAAGGGCACATCGTCAAACGCTTTGACGGCGAGTTGAATCAGCTTCATTACCGCATTGTCGAAATGGGCGGGTTGGCGTTGACTCAGCTCAAGGACGCGTTACTGGCGGTCAAAAACAAAGACCTGGCATTAGCTCGGAAGATTAGTCAGCGTGAAAACGAACTCGATCATCTCGAAGTGGAGACCGATGCGGATATTGTGGAACTCATCGCTCGCCGTTGCCCTGTCGGAGGGGACCTTCGGATGGTCATGGCAGTATCGAAGGGAGTCACCGATTTGGAGCGTATCGGTGACGAGGCGGTGAAGGTTGCAAACATTGCCCTGCAAATCTATGGAAATGATGCCTGTGATCCGAACGATCACCTGCTGCGTGATGTGCACGTAATGGGGCAAATGGCGTCCAGTGCCTTGGAAAAAGCCTTGGAGGCATTCGACCGTTCCAATGACGAGATGGCCAGGGATATAATCACCCACCATCACGAGCTGGAGGATGAGTTCGAAGCCAGTTTGAGGCGATTGATAACTTATATTATGGAAGATTCCCGGAACATCGGTTTTGCCATTAACATGGTGTTGGCCATCAAGGCCTTGGAGCGTATCGGTGCTCATGCGCAGAATCTTGCCGAGTACGTGATTTTTCAAGTCAAAGGAAAGGACGTTCGACACCAAAATCCATGATGGTCTGCCCCTTACGGCAGGCCACCTTCGGCTGGCTATACCGGCGGTGACGCGGTATAGTTCCAAGTCGACATGCAAACCTTCATAAAGCGCATACTGTTACCCCCTTGCAATAAAGTCGGTATTTATCAAGGTTTTTGGGTGGTGACCTCCGGCTGAAACCGGCAGTGAGCGCGCCAATACACATGCAAATGCCAAGATTGATAACTTCACGAACCTTCGTATCCGAACGGAGGCCGATCGCTTCGCGACGTCTTGTGCTCCTCCATTCCAGTTTAACTCGACTCGCTACCGCAGGGGTGTTCGTCCTCTCGGGTTGTGCCGGAACGCGGGAAGTAACTGTCGATTACCCAGAGACGAAACCGACCGAGCTGCGACCTTTGCCGGGCATGTCGGCGGTGCAGGGCGACGATTTCTATATTCAACTGATTTCCGAGTTTGAATTCACGCGTGATGCAAACCGGGGGGAAGGGTGTCAGGAATTCGGCAGAAGCTATAAGAAGGGCGGCGCCTCGGCCGCACTTCTATTTCAGATCAGAAACGACACGCTCAAGCTTTACAGCGAAGTGCCGGCGCTCGTCTACCAAACGGCAGCCGGCGAGTGTAGTTTTACGTTTAACGCCAGAAAAGTTTATCTGACGCCTTGGATGAGGCTCGATACGGCCGAAGACACCCAAATCGACTTCAGCTTCGTCAACAGTTTCAACAGTGATGTCGATTTCACCAAGCTGGCGAATGATGTCGGCACCGCGAGCGGAGTACTGGCGATCACCGGGGCTGGGGCCGGTGTGGCGCTCATGAGTCGGCTCGCCTCGGGTTGGATGCTGAATAACGAGCGGCAGGTTGCGGAGAGGCCGCAGCAAGTTTCCTCAGGGAATCAAAGCAGGCGCGAGGTGCATTCACTGCCGGCGGCTATTACGCTGAACAACCAAGGCGGGGGCGTCAATCAGACGAGTTTTGCCATTCGCGAGGTTTCGGATAGCCCCGTGGCTTTTCTGGGTTCTAACGCGAAGCCTTTGGGAGAAGTCAGGGTTTACGGTGCTCTGCGCTCATCTCTCCTGCTTAAGATCAGCTCCGATGGATTGCCGGATGCCAGAGACCTCTCTCTCGAGGAGCTTTGGCGATCGAAAATGCAAGCAGGTGCGGCGGATGCGAGTCTGTTGAAATATATCACCGAGGCGGATCATCCCGATCGCCCGAATCTTCAGCCGAATTGGGACAGTTACCAAGACGTCGAGGGCAGTTGCAGGAAACTCAAGGTCGTGATGAAGGATCTCGGCTTCAATAGATTCGATCGCAACGCCGTGCTCTATTACTTTTTGGATAAGAGCGCCGATTGGAAGAATTACAACGTGCCGGGACAACAAGTCCTCAGTGGAGAAATCCCTTACAGCCAGTCGCAACAGTATCGGGCCAAGGGCTTCGGCGGATGTTTGGCCTCAGAGGATTACGAGACCATGAAAAAAATGGGGTTGGCCGTCAATTCCGAGGAGGATTGGCGGGGAATCCTGCGCCAGACCCAAGAGAAGGAAAGCTATTCCGCTGCCATTCGCTCCGTGGAGCGGCAATTGATCGCGGCGATGACGAATTCCGATCCGGCGGCGGCTGAGCGCCAGTTATATCCTTTGATAGCAGCCGATGAGAAAGGTGCTGGCACCGTTTTGCTGCAAAACCATCTCGCGAATTTCGGTCTCGAACAAGTCTTGAATGTCCCTGCCGTCCCCGGTACCGGGATTGTGATCACTGCGGCGCAATTAGCCCAGGTTTTCGCAGGACTTCAGATTGACGCTTTAAGTTGCGCCAGACCTGCGTTTGAGCAGGAGAGACCGCTTAAAAACGTGGCGGTTATGCTGTTCGTGACGAAAGCCGGCGGTCCTTTAGCCAAAGGCGGGGCTTTGGAGTTCGAATTCGATGGCGGCAAGGTCAAGCGCTTGGCTTTTCAGCATCCCACTTATCGTGATTACCGGCAGAATCTGCGCGACTATCCGGATTTGGGTGGTTGCAGAATCGATGCCGAATTCGTGGAGCGCCTTAATTGATTGTCTGAGAGAGGTCGCGCGACTCATAGAGTGCGCGTTGCGCTATGGTGGGGGACTGTTTCTCTGGCGCTTTTTCCGTGGCATGGAAAGCACGCTCCGAATGGAAACTGATCGATGGTCTTCGTTTTTAGAGCCTGTCTAGCGGGCGATTAAATCGCCGTCTCGTGTTCCAAATAGCCGGAAAGCGGAGACGGCGGGTTTCAGCCGTCAAACGTGCCGCGCGCGCCTCGGCGGAAAAGTCGATTGGCTTTCGGAGCGAGGGCGTGCCTCGTTTACCCGAATATTACGACCCTTGAGCTCGGCGCCGTCTAGCTGCTTGATAGCCTCTTCAGCGCTAGCTTGGTCCGGCATTTCTACGAAGCCGAAACCCTTGGAGCGACCTGTAAGTTTATCCATCACCACGTTGGCGGTGATAACTTCGCCAAACTGTTCAAAAGCTTGGCGCAATTCCTCGCTGGTGAGTTGATAGGACAAATTGCCGACGTAGATATTCATCGAAAACACCTGTTCATGACTTCGTGCCATTTCCTTACTAAACACATCAGCTGCTCAACGAATGGCACTAAGATCAAGAACTGATGATTGACTCCATCAGCGGAGCCAAATTGCCGGCCTGTATTTTCATCCATACCAGGTGAAGGAGAAAGGCTGAAAATATCCCGATATACCATAAGCTTCAAAGGGAATTTGTCCGATGTCAATAACTCGGTCGTTGTTCCTGATATTTTAAAAACAGCTCGACTTTTTCCCGATCGGGAATGCCCGGCCGCGCGCCTGCTTTAGTGCAGCAGAGAGCGCCTGCGGCGCTGGCGTAGCGCAAGATTTCCCGCCAATTCCGGCCACTCGCGAGGGCGGCGGCGAACGCCCCGTGAAAGGCGTCGCCGGCCCCTGTGGTGTCCACGGCCTGTACCGGAAAAGCGGGCAGGCTTCCCGACTCGATGCCTTTTTTCCAAATCAGTCCGTGCTCGCCCGAGGTAATGACGACTGCGGGCGAGCGTTCGGCCAAGCGATTTAAAGCTCGCTCCGGGGCATCTTCATCCAGCCATTGCCTAGCGAACTTTTCGGAGCAAACCAGGAAGTCCACTGAGAACATCAGCGCCTCGGTTCCCTTGTGTAGAGATCCAGCGTCCAGGACTGTGGGAATGCCCCTAGACTTCGCCCATGCGCATAAGGGCTCGGAGACAGCGGCTTCGTGTCCATCAAACAGAATCACTTCCGGCGCGACGGCCGAAAAATCAATGCTGTTTGCCGGAAGAGGTCTAGTGTCGCCCTTATAGTTGACCAGAGCCCGCTTGCCGTCCGGTTTTACCAAGATTGTGGACAATGGGGTGGGAGAAGAGCCTCGCACGATTAGATTCGTGGTTACCTGTTCTCGCCGCAGTTCCTCCAAATGCATGTGCCCGTAGAGGTCGTTCCCTAAATAACCCGCAAAGGCAGCCTTATAGCCCAGACGTGCTGCGGTTACAGCCGCGTTAGCTGCGGGACCGCCACCACAGGAGACCAGCGAATCGGCAAAGATTTTTTCGTCCGCTTCCGGGTGGTGAGGCACGGAAAAAACCAGGTCATAAGATGCGTGTCCGACGCACAACACCTGAATATCGTGGCTTTCGATCATTGGGTAGGGAGTTTGCTGTTCATCCTTGAGAAGGTCGTCCTGTGGATCGGATAGAAGGCTATTTTTCCAAACCGAGAAAGTTCCACAATCGCTCCATGGCGGACGGCTCGTAAACTAGATCTTTGGCCTGACCGGGAACGCCGTTGGCATAGTTGAACGCGTAGACTCGTGCCGCGTCGTCGGCCAACTCCTTCATATCCAGCTTGCGGTACGCTTGCTCCATAATCTGCAAAGCCACGGGCACGGCCGGGGTGCGTTGATAGTTGCGGATGATTTCGGTACAGCGCCTGGCGGCTGCAAGATAGGCGCCCCGTCGCATGTAGAAGTCGGCGACGTGAACCTCGTACATGGCCAGATTGTTTCTTAGCGACACCATGCGTTGCTTGGCGTCATCCACGTAGCGACTGTTGGGGAACTTCGTGATCAGTTCATCGAATTCTTTGTAGGCATCCCGCGCTGATCCGGGATCCCGTTGGGAAGAGTCCGTCGGCATAAAACGATCGATAAAGCTTATGCCTCGGTTATAATTCACCAATCCTCTGAGGTAATAGGCGTAATCGACGTTGGGGTGGGTCGGATTGAGCTTGATGAAGCGGTCGGTGGCGGCGAGAGCTGAGTCGGATTCGTCGTTTTTGTAGTAAGCGTAGGCGATGTCGAGTTGCGCCTGAGTCGCATATTTGCCGAACGGATAGCGCGCTTCCAATTTCTCGTATAATCGCACCGCTTTTTCGTAACGTTTCTCCGTCAGCGCTTTTTTCGCCTCGGTGTAAAACTGCTCCGCGGTCCAATCGGCGTATTCGTCCGTTTGCTCGCGATTGCCGGAGCAGCCGGATAACGCCAAGGCAAAGGCCAAGGGCCAAAGAATGAGGCACGCAGCCCGAAAAAGAGTGAAAAAAAACGGCATGATCGGGTCGGACAGTCTTAACGGCCGCAGTATACCTTGAATTGTTGATTCCATAGAAGTGAATTCCACCCGCATTTTCACCGCCGAAATTCCGCCATCGCTGGCTGGCTCGCGCCTCGATCAAGCCTTGAGCGAGCTGTTTCCGGATTTTTCCCGAAGCCGCCTGCAATACTGGATCAAGAACGGATCGGCCCGGGTCGATGGGGCGGTTCTGCCCCCCAAGCACCGTATTCTGGGCGGCGAGCAGGTAGTATTGCACGCCGATGTCGAGGAGACCACGACAGTCGAGAGTCAGGATATCCCTCTAACCGTCGTCTACGAGGACGAAGCGATCTTGATCATCGACAAGCCGGCTGGTCTTGTCGTGCACCCGGCGGCTGGCCATCGTGACGGGACTTTGCAGAATGCTTTGCTGCATCATGCTCCCATGCTGGCAGGTATTCCGCGCTGCGGCATCGTCCACAGACTGGACAAGGACACCAGTGGATTGTTGATGGCCGCTAAGACATTGCCCGCGCACAAGTCGCTGGTGGAGCAGCTTCAAGCTCGGACCGTGCATCGGGAATATTTGGCTTTGGTGCAAGGCACCATGACTGCCGGCGGAACGGTGGACGAACCGATCGGCCGGCACCAGACCGACCGGAAGCGTTTCGCCGTCCGCGATGAAGGCAAGCTCGCCGTCACCCATTACCGTATCGCCGAGCGTTTTCCCCATCACACTTTGCTCCGGGTAAAGCTTGAAACCGGGCGCACCCATCAAATCCGCGTTCACATGGTTCATATCCGCCATCCGCTGGTGGGGGACCCGGTGTACGGCGGCCGGCTTCGAATACCGGCCGGGGCGAGCGAGGAGCTGATTAGGGTCATCCGGGATTTCAAAAGACAGGCCTTGCATGCGGAAAAGCTCGGGATTATTCACCCGGTAACCCACGAGTATATGGAGTGGCAGTCGCCGCTTCCGGCGGATTTTTCCGATTTGCTCGCGGCGTTGAGAGAACGGGCATGAGCGGATTCTGGATCGAACCCGAGTGGCCTGTGCCGCCCGGTATCCGAGCAGCGAGCACATTGCGCCGGGGCGGAGTAAGCAAAGGACCTTACCATGGCCTTAACCTGGGCGCTCATGTCGGGGACGAGCCGAGTCGGGTTGCGGAAAACCGGCGCCGGCTAAGAGATGCCTTGAATCTGCTCGCGGAACCCGTCTGGTTGAATCAAATACACGGAACTCAAGTCGTGCGCGCCGATGCATTGTCGGACCGAAGCGCGGATGCGGCATTCACGCACGACACCGGTGTCGTTTGTGCGGTCATGACCGCGGATTGTCTTCCGGTCTTGCTTTGTTCGAAGGAAGGCGATCGCGTGGCGGCGGTGCACGCCGGGTGGAAAGGGCTTGCGGCCGGCGTGATCGAAGCGGCCATCGAGTCGCTGGGGGAAGGCAACTTAATGGCATGGCTCGGGCCTGCCATAGGCCAGGATGCGTTCGAGGTGGGCGATGAGGTTCGAGAAGCCTTCGTCCGCAAGAGGTCAGCGTTCGCCGCGGCGTTCCGCGAAACGGAGGACGCAAAATGGCTGGCGGATCTTTACCGTCTCGCTCGTATTGTGCTGAACGATGTCGGTATTTCGGAAATCTACGGCGGCGGTTTCTGTACCTTCAGCAATGCCGAAGATTTTTTTTCCTATCGACGCGACCGCGTCACGGGCCGCATGGCCACGTTGATCTGGCGCGAATAATACAAACAAAACATTAATGAATCTGCTTCTTTGGATTGTTGTTTTCACGTTGATCGGCGGCGTCTTGAGCGTCCTTGCGGCATCGTTGTTCCTGATGATTCCCGACCGTCATCATCCCCGCGTGCTGCCCCACGGCATCAGCTTCGCCTTGGGCGCGTTATTGAGCGTGGCTTTTCTGGATCTTTTACCCCACGCCGTCGAAACGGTCGGCGTGGAGAGGTCGGACACCGTCTTTGCCGCCGTGCTGGTCGGAATACTCGGGTTGTTCTTGCTGGAAAAGCTGCTGCTTTGGCGGCATTGCCATGCCGGCGATTGCGAGACGCACACGGACGAGCATTTTCACCAGCCGGCCGGCACCCTTATCGTACTGGGCGACGGCATCCACAACTTTGTGGATGGCGTGCTGATCGCCGCGGCCTTTCTCACCGATTTGCACTTAGGAGTAGTCACCAGCCTGGCGGTGTTCGCCCACGAGATTCCGCAGGAAGTGGGCGATTTTGCGATTCTGCTGAAGAGCGGTTACAGCCGCGCCAAGGCCTTGCTCTACAATCTGCTGTCCAGCCTGGCGACTCTGCTGGGCGGTGTTTTGGCGTATTACAGTTTAGAAAATCTCCGCGAGGCTCTGCCATACTTTCTCGCCTTGGCGGCATCGAGTTTCGTCTACGTGGCGGTTGCGGACCTCATTCCCAGTTTGCACCATCGCACCAACGCCAGCGCCGCATTCCAACAAATCGCCATGATAAGTGCCGGCGTGCTGCTGGTCTTTTCGGCGCATGCGTATACCGAAGAATTCCATAAAGATCACTCCCGTCCGGCCGTTTCGTCGGAGCGCCCCGCCATCGTTCCGTAGAGGTATCGGTTGGCGGCGGCTTTATTCGGCCAGGCCGCGCAGTTGCGCCACTAGCTCCCGCAGAGCTTTGCCGCGGTGGCTCAGCTGGTTTTTTTCTTCAGGGGACAATTCGGCCGAGGCGCAGCCTTTTTCCGGCACAAGAAACAGCGGATCGTAACCGAAACCCTGCACCCCGCGCGGCTCATGCAAAATGATCCCCTCCCACACGCCTTGCCCGATCAAAGGGCTCGGGTCTTGCTTGTGGCGCAGAAAAACCATGACGCAGCGAAACCGGGCCGTACGGCCAGCGTCCGGGATACCCTCCAGATCCCGTAGCAGCTTGGCGTTATTCGCAGTATCGTTGGCGCCTACCCCGGCGTAGCGGGCCGAGAAAACGCCGGGTGCTCCTCCCAAGGCGTCGACTTCCAGCCCCGAATCGTCGGCGATGGCCGGCAAGCCGGAAAGCTTGCTGGCGTGCTGGGCTTTCAGGATGGCATTCTCGACAAATGTGAGCCCGACTTCTTCGACGTCCGGGATTTGAAAAGCGGATTGCGGTACGATTTCAATGCCATCGTTTATTAACATGGCTTGGATTTCGCGGACCTTTCCGGGATTGTTGCTGGCGAGCAGGATTTTTTTCATCGTCGGCTTGTCTCAGGATGGCGGGCCGAATCCTTCCCCAAGAGGAGCGTTTCAGCCGGTGCGCTGACTGCTTCTTGAGCAGGCGGTGCCATAAACAATAACAATTTGAAAGGAGAAAAACACATGAGCCAAATCTTGAACGAAGTTCTCAGCGCCAATCAGGCGTATGCCGGGAGTTTCGATAAAGGCCATCTTCCCTTGCCGCCGGGGCGGCATTTCTCGATCCTGACCTGTATGGATGCCCGGTTGGATCCGGCCAAGTACGCCGGTCTTTCCGAGGGCGATGCTCACGTGATCCGCAATGCGGGAGGGCGGGCGAGCGACGATGCGATCCGTTCCCTGGTAATCTCGTACAAATTGCTCGGAACCCGCGAGTGGTTTGTGATTCACCACACCGACTGCGGCATGGAGCTGTTCACCAACGAGATCATGAGCGACCTATTGAGCAGCAGCCTGGAAACCGCCACCATTGACGCCAACGGTTGGCGCGACGTTGGAAGGGGGCCGGGTTCAGCAGACGGCAAATACATCAACTGGCTGACCATCAAAAACCAGGAGCAGAGCGTCGCCGAGGACGTGAAACGGATTCGCAGCCACGTCCTGGTGCCGAAAAACATCCCGATCTACGGTTTCATCTATGACGTCAGATCGGGCAAGCTGGTGGAAGTGCCCGAAGCCATGGCGGCCGGGCGTCCGCTTTAACGTACTGTGAGATAGTTTTTATTCGCGATGCAAAGCCGGTTTTAGCCGGCTTTGCCGTCTTCAAGCGCGGCCTGCTGATGGGCCAATAAATCTTTGATTCCCTTACCGGCCAGGTCGAGCATGGCGTCGAGCTCCTCCCGCCGAAAGGCATGACCTTCCGCCGTGCCTTGAACCTCCACATAGGCGCCGGCATCGTTCATGACCACGTTCATATCGGTTTCCGCCTCGCAATCCTCGCGATAATCGAGGTCCAGCACCGGTATGCCCTTGTAGATGCCGACCGATACCGATGCAATTTGGCCGTGAATGGGATTGATCTTGAGCTTTCTCTGCTTCATCAGGTTGCGTATAGCGATGGACAACGCGACGTAGCCGCCGGTAATCGAGGCCGTGCGGGTACCGCCATCGGCCTGGATGACATCGCAGTCAATGGTAATGGTCCGCTCTCCCAGTGCTTCCAGGTTCAGCGCCGCCCGCAGGGAACGCCCGATAAGCCGCTGGATTTCCATGGTGCGGCCGCCCTGTTTGCCCCTGGACGCTTCCCGTCCCATTCGTTCATGCGTGGAGCGTGGCAACATGCCGTATTCCGCCGTAATCCAGCCGCTGCCTTTGCCTTTCAGGAACGGCGGCACCTTTTCCTCGATGCTGGCCGTGCAGATTACGCGCGTATCGCCGAATTCGACGAGCACCGAGCCTTCCGCGTGTTTCGTGTAGTTGCAGGTCAATGCGATCTTTCGCAGCTCATCCGCCTGACGTCCGCTCGGTCTCATGGTATTGCTCACTCTTCGAAAATCGAGGCAGTATACCCGAATTCAAATACCCTCGCTTTTTACCGGCAGTCCGAGACAGAGGTAACAATAGTCACCCATGAACGCTAAACGGTTTTTGTATTTGGTCGGGTTCGCGTTGCTTTTCGTGATAGCGCCCGCAAGCTACCAGATTGACAGGATTGCTCAGTCGCTGCCCGTCATGGGCGGTGAAACGAGCCTGCCCGGACTCTCCGCTAAGGCCGAGGTCGAAGCGGACGAATTCGGAATTCCCTCGGTACGGACCGGAACTCGAGAGGATGCGTTCCGCGTGCTGGGCTATCTCCATGCGCGGGACCGGCTTTTCCAAATGGATCTCATGCGGCGCAAGACCGCCGGACGATTAGCGGAAATTTTCGGAGAAAAGGCTTTGACCCTAGATAAGCGGCAGAGAGCCTATCAGTTCCGACGTGCGGCCGAGGATGCCGTGAACCGGATGCCGGCCGATCAACGCACCGTATTGCAAGCCTACACGGACGGCGTGAATGCGTTTATCTCACGGGCTAAAGTCCTGCCGTTCGAGTTCCGTTTTCTGGGTTATCGTCCCGATCCCTGGCGGCCGGAAGACAGCATGCTGGTCGCACTGGGCATGTTTCAAACCCTGAACGGAAACGACAAGGACGAGCGAACCCTCACGCTGATGGACCGTTTTCTGCCGTCCGAAGTGACGGCTTTTATGACGCCCGACACCGACCCATACGCGTCCGTGCTGCTGGGCGGCGAAGAGTCCCGCCGGCCGGCGCGCAAGGTTCCGGTGAAATCGATCGCAAGTCTGATCGACGAGGCGGGAGCTCAGAAGTTCGGCGGTGCCATCGAGCCGGAAGCGCCGAGCATCGGCTCGAACAACTGGGTGGTGGGCGGAACGAAAACCAAGGACGGGCGCGCGATCGTGGCCAACGATATGCACTTGGGTCTTGGGGTGCCGAATATCTGGTACCGTGCCCGGTTGCTCTATGGCGATGTGGATTTTTCCGGCGTTACCCTGCCGGGGGTGCCGCTCGTCGTGGTCGGCAGCAACGGCCATGTGGCTTGGGGTTTCACCAACGTGGACGCCGATTTGATGGATCTGGTGCGGATCGAGCTCAATCCCGCCGATCCCGGTCAATACCGGACGCCCGAAGGCTGGCGGCAGTTCGAGACCCGAGCCGAGACCATCGCCGTGAAGGACGGTAACGCCGAGACCATCGAGCTGAAGAGCACGGTTTGGGGGCCGTTATCCCCGGACCCGCTGCTAGGCCAAGCCGTGGCGATCCGCTGGATCGCGCTGGATCCGCGAGCCGTGAATCTGGGTTTGCTCGGGATGGACCAGGCCAAAACCCTGAAGGAAGCCATGGCTGTCGTGAACCGCGCCGGCGCACCGCCTCAGAACGTCGTTCTGGCGGACGAATCGGGGCACATCGCCTGGACTTACATGGGCTTTTTCCCGAAACGGGTGGGCTTCGACGGCAGCGTCAGCGTTTCCTGGGCGGACGGCGGCGCCCGCTGGGACGGATTCATTCCGCCGGAAGAACTACCGCGGGTCATCGATCCCGCCGAAGGATTTCTGGCGACTGCCAACAACCGCACCTTGGGTAAAGGCTATCCCTACGTGATCGGCCACAATTTCTCCTACAGCTATCGAGCCTACCGCATCGCCGAGCGGCTTAAAGGGATGAGCCAGGTGTCGGAACAGGACATGCTGGCGTTACAGCTCGATACGGTTAGCGAGTTTTACGAGTTCTATCGCCGCTTGGCGTTGTCCGTGCTGACCGAAGAGACGCAGAGCCAAGACGCGGTTCTGGCCGACGCCAAGCGTTCGATCGAGCGCTGGAACGGCCGCCTCGATGCCGAAAGCACCGGTATCGGGCTGCTGGTCGAGTGGCGGCAGAATCTCGCAAAAGCCGTGTTCGCTCCCCTGGTGAGCCGTTGCGCGGCGGCCGATCCGAGTTTTGCCTATGCCTGGCGCGAGCAGGAAACGCCCCTCCGCACGCTGCTGACGGAGCAAACTCCGGAAACCCTGCCGGATCGTCAGTATGCCGATTGGCGCCGTTTCTTGACCGAGACGCTCCGCCGCAGCGCGGATGAGGTCAGGCGGCGGAGCGGTATCGACCGGCTGGAGGACCTTGCCTGGGGGCAGATCAATCGGGTTCATTTGAGCCATCCGTTCGGCCGGGCGTTCACACTAGCCGGCTGGATTCTGGACATGCCCGATGAGCCCGCGAGCGGCTGCAGCAGTTTCTGCGTGCGAGTGTTCTACGACGGGCATGGCGCCAGCGAGCGCATGGCCGTGTCGCCGGGCCACCCCGAGAACGGTATTCTTCACATGCCGGGCGGCCAATCGGGACACCCGTTCTCGGCGCATTACCGCGATCAGCAAGAAGCCTGGCTTGAAGGTATCGCTCTGCCTTTTTTGCCGGGCGCGGCTAAGCATCGTTTGATATTGGCGCCCGAACAATAATCTCTCGCGGATAGTTTTAGGTTGGTTCAGTCCGGAGAGGCATAATCCTATGGTCAATGTCTGATTATTGAGTGATGCTTTGTTACCGTAATGCGGCCTACGAATTGCCAGGGAGAGCGTTATGAGCGACGAATACCTCGAAATAGCGATCCGCTTGGGTAGCGCGTGGACGGCCGGCAGCCTCATCGGACTTGAGCGCACGTTTCACGGTCGTCCGGCCGGGTTTCGCACTCATGCTCTCGTCTGTTTGGCTTCGGCGCTTCTGATGTCGCTGACCAGCTATCAGGGGCAGTGGTTGAAGGACGTGCCCCTGGAGACGATTCAGACCGATCCGACCCGCATGGCGGCGGGCATCATGACGGGCATCGGTTTTTTGGGAGCCGGGGTGATTTTTAAGGAGAAACTGACCATCCGCGGCCTGACTACGGCGGCATCCATCTGGATGACCGCCGCTCTCGGCATCCTTTACGGCATCGGCTTCTACTATCCTGCGATCCTTGTAACCGGTGCGGTCGTGGGCACTCTGGCGATCTTCCGTTTGATCGAGTACTGGCTACCGAGCCAACAATACGCTCAACTGAAGCTGCGGTATTCGAGGGAGTCAACGCCCGACGAATCGACCGTTCGCAGTTTAATTGCCCAACACAAGGCACGCATCGCCAGCATGAGCTACCGTCTTGTCGAGAGCGGCAAAGCCTTCGAGTACTGCATGGTCATCTGTACTTACAATCAAATCCATTTCAGTCAACTTGCCGATCGGCTTCGGCAAGAGACTGATCTCATGGAGTTCAGAATTTCGCCGGTGGGGGATTAGCTCCCTCTTTCTTGATGAATCGGTAGGGAAGGTCTGGTTCACCACCCAGAAAAACGGACGTCCGGGCCGATCAACGCCGGTATTTTTCCGAACGCCGCCTTCGACACGATGCTCGGCGCGGAATCGTTGTTCCGCTTTCCCACGGCGAATCCAGGGGCTACGAGCAGGCCAAGCAGATGTTCAATTTCAGCCTGATCAAGATCGAGGAAGACGGCAAGCTGGTGGCTTCGATCAACAACGTCAACGGCGCGGCGCTGTATGAGCTAACGCTCGACCCGAATGCGCCGGAAGTGTTTTCGTTCGAGCCGCAGATCATCGGGGACAATTAACCGGATGACGACGTCCCGCAAAGGGGCGTCGTCATCTTTCGGAGAGATTGGGCCAGAGTTCCGTCTAACTCACTCGATCCGATGGGCCGTGCTCGAAAGCGGACCGAGGGAGGCTCATTTCCTCGCCGCAATTCCCAAACTTTCCTCGACCCAGTGGCTTCTGATTTGATGCTTGTACATCAGGCGATAAAGCGTCATGCGGGATACCGCCAATTGTCGCGCCGCGCGTGAGATATTGTTTTCCGTGACTTGCAGCGCAAGCTGGATGATTTCCTTTTCAGTCTGATCTTTGGCTTCTTCCAAGGTCATCAGATGATCGAGCGTGTTGGCGAACTTTGGATGGCAGTCGTTCAGACCCAGGTCTGCCGAGGTTATCGAAGAGCCTTCGCACATGACCATGGCCCGCTTGATCCGACTGATCAGTTCGCGAATATTGCCGGGCCAGTCGTAACGGCGCATAGCTTTTAGGGCCTCCGGTTCAAAGCCTTGAACGGGGCAGCCATCACCGTTGGCGAACAAACGAAGATAATGCTTGGCCAGGAGTTCAATATCGTCCTGGCGTTCCCGGAGCGGAGGAATGTTGACGGTCAAGCTCTTGAGCTGAAGATAAAGGTCTTCCCCGAAGCCGCCGTCCGCCACGGCTGGTTTCAAATCGGTTTGGGCGGCGGCAATGATCCGGACGTCAATCGGCGTTTCCGGGGTGCCGTTGCCTGATCGGATGGTTTTTTCCCGGATGAAATTCAGCAGATCGGCCTGGAGATCGCCGCTCAGATTGCCGATGTCGTCCAGGAACACCGTGCCTCCGGCCGCGGCTTCCAAGCGTCCCTTGGTCGGCCTCTGGGTTCTGTTGTGCCGGTCTTTCGCGTAACCGAACAGCTCCGATTGGATGACATCCGGCGGCAATCCGTTGCAGCTGACTTTGATAAAGGGTTTGTCGCATCGAGCGGAGGCTCGATGTATGGAGACAGCCGCCGATTCTTTTCCGGCGCCGCTCTCGCCGATGATCAACACGGGAGCGTCGATGGCGGCGATTTTCTTGATGGTTCTGAACAGCTTGAGGCTTGCGGGACTGCAGCCGACCATTTCCTCCTCATGTTTATGGTCCGAACACGCCGTGCTGCGTTCCAGCATATGAGCCATGCCCAAGGCATGGCCCAGGGTCAGCTGCAATCGTTCGGGGTCCAGGGGCAGCGTGTGATAATCGTAAAAGCGGCGGGAAATCAGCTCGCATACGTCCGGCCGGTTCAAGGCTTCCGGTGCCAATAAGGCGATCCACTCCATCGAGCGGCGTGCGGTGAAAAGATCGTTGATCGCGGACAGGCCGGTTTCCCGGAGCGAACCGAAGAAAACCATTCCAACGTTGAGGCGATGGTGATCGATGAGGTTCTTGGCCTCGTTAAGATCGCCGGTGGAAAAGATTGTCCAATCCAGAGACCGCAGAGCATCGAGCGGTTCGCTCCGAGCGACCGAGAAATTGAAGCACAGTACCTTGCGCATATCCATGTGTCGTCCTTCCTGGTTCACGAGTCTTGAGGCTGCCGAGGAGTTTGGATTCTCAGAATCCACGGATCGGATGCCTGTCACCGGTATGTCGTAGGGCTTCGGTGATTCCGACGGCGTCAGGGGCGAGTATAGCCCGGATATTTCACCCGCAAATCTACTACAACGTCGCACGGCGCGCGTCTACGGCGTTGCGCTCGGTCGAAGTGCTCGACGTACCGGTCAAGTACGCCTCCGAGCTTCTTCCGTCGCGCGCCTTGCAGCCACACGCCTTGCGACGTTTCGCTACGATCCGGGGTGAAATATCCGGACTAGGCCGCCTGAAGGCCATCCGTCGGCATCATATAATCTCAGGCTCTATGCACCGGCGCAAGAAGCGGCAAGAGGGCCCGTCGTTCGCGCGATGCTGCGCACAAGGCGCGGCACCTCCCTGTGCCGAAGATGGCGGGCAATAAGCTCAGGCCGCTTTGCGGAATACTATCGCGCCGTTCTCCACGTCCGCGCTGACCGTGTCGCCGGTAGCGACCTTGCCGGCCAGGATATCCTGCGCCAGCGGGTTCTCGATCTGCTGCTGAATGGCGCGCTTCAGCGGCCGCGCGCCGTAGACCGGGTTGAACCCGGCCTCGCCAAGCTTGTCCAGAGTGGCTTCGCTGACTTCCAGCCTCACGTCGCGGTCGGCCAGGCGCTTTTGCAAGTAGCCGATCTGGATTCGGCTGATGGCGCGGATCTGCTCTTTGACCAGCGGGTGGAAGACCACGACTTCATCGATGCGGTTGATGAATTCCGGCCTGAAGTAGTGAGCGACCACCTCCATCACCGCGGCCTTCATCCGCTGGTAATTCTCCTCGCCAGCCAGTTCCTGGATGCGGTCGGACCCGAGGTTCGAGGTCATCACGATGACTGTGTTGCGGAAATCCACCGTGCGGCCGTGACCGTCGGTGAGCCGTCCGTCGTCGAGCACCTGCAGCAGGATGTTGAACACTTCGGGATGGGCTTTTTCCACCTCGTCCAGCAGGATGACCGAGTAGGGCTTGCGCCGCACAGCCTCGGTCAGGTAACCGCCTTCCTCGTAACCGACATAGCCCGGCGGCGCTCCGATGAGACGGGCCACCGAGTGCTTTTCCATGAATTCCGACATGTCGATCCGCACCATGGCTTCCTCGGTGTCGAACAGGAACTCGGCCAAGGCTTTGCACAGCTCGGTCTTGCCTACGCCGGTCGGGCCCAGGAACAGGAAGGAACCGTTGGGACGGCGCGGATCGGCGAGGCCGGCGCGGGACCGGCGGATGGCATCGGAAACGGCTTTGATCGCTTCCTCTTGTCCCACCACCCGCTGAGCCAATTTCTCTTCCATGTGGAGCAGCTTTTCCCGTTCGCCTTCCAGCATTTTGGCGACCGGAATGCCGGTCCACTTGGAGACCACTTCGGCGATTTCCTCGTCCGTGACCTTGTTGCGCATCAGCTTGGTTTCCTGCATTTCCGCCTGGCTGGCGAGATCCAGCTCCTTCTGCAGCTTGGGAATATCGCCGTATTGCAGCTCCGACATGCGGGCGAGATCGCCGCTGCGCCGCGCCGCGTCCAAATCCAATCGCGCCCGCTCCAGCTTTTCCTTGATGGCGGCCGTGCCTTGCAGGGCGGCTTTCTCCGATTTCCAAATCTCCTCCAGTTCCGCGTACTCCCTCTCCAAATCGGCGATGTGTTCTTTCAGCGCATCCAGCCGTTTTCGCGATGCCTCGTCGGTTTCCTTTTTCAAAGCCTCGCGTTCGATCTTGAGCTGAATCAGACGACGGTCGAGACGGTCCATTTCTTCCGGTTTGGAATCGATTTCCATGCGGATGCGGCTCGCGGCCTCGTCCACCAGGTCGATAGCCTTATCCGGCAGATTGCGATCGGTGATGTAGCGGTGCGACAGGGTCGCTGCCGCCACGATGGCGGGGTCGGTGATGGTGACGCCGTGATGCACCTCGTACTTTTCCTTGAGCCCGCGCAGGATCGCGATGGTATCCTCGACACTGGGTTCGTCCACCAGTACTTTCTGGAAACGCCGCTCCAAGGCCGCGTCCTTTTCGATGTACTTCCGGTATTCGTCCAGCGTCGTGGCGCCGATGCAATGCAGTTCGCCGCGCGCCAGGGCGGGCTTCAGCATGTTGCCTGCATCGATCGCACCTTCCGCACGGCCCGCGCCGACCAGCGTGTGCAATTCGTCGATAAAGAGGATGATCTTGCCCTCCTGTTTCGCGATATCGTTCAGGAGCGCCTTCATCCGCTCCTCGAATTCGCCGCGGAACTTGGTGCCGGCGATGAGGGCGGCCATATCCAGGGCCAGCAAGCGCTTGCCTTTGACACCCTCCGGCACTTCGCCGTTGATGATGCGTTGCGCCAAGCCTTCGACGATGGCGGTTTTCCCGACGCCGGGATCGCCGATCAGAACGGGATTGTTCTTGGTGCGCCGCTGCAGAACCTGGATGGTGCGGCGGATTTCGTCGTCGCGGCCGATCACTGGATCGAGCTTGCCCTGCTCGGCGCGCTCGGTCAGATCGATGGTGAATTTCTGGAGCGCCTGGCGTTGTTCTTCCACGTTTGCGTCGTCCGCCTTCTGACCGCCCCGAATTTGATCGATGGCTTTTTCCAATTTGTTTCGGTCCAGCCCTGCTTTCCGGAGCAAATCGCCGAGCTGGCTGCGGTCTTCGATGGCCGCCAGCACGAAGATTTCGCTGGTGATGAACTTGTCGCCGCGCTTCTGGGCCAGCTTGTCGGTCAGGTTCAACAGCCGGCCCAGTTCGTTCGAGACCTGCACGTCGCCCCCGACGCCTTCCACGCGGGGCATGCGGGTTAGCGCCTCTTCCAGCGAAGCGCGGAGCTGGTTGACGTTTACGTCGCATTGCGAGAGCAGGGGCCGCACAGTCCCGCCTTCCTGATCGAGCAGCGCCGCCATAACGTGCATCGGCTCGATGAACTGATGATCGTGCCCCAAAGCCAGGCTTTGCGCTTCGGCCAAGGCCGCCTGGAATTTGCTGGTGAGTTTATCCATTCGCATTGGGAAAATGCCTTTTGTTGCTTAAAGAAGATGACTCAATAGATTGGGATGCGGCGTCTGGTTTTCAAGCGTAACTGCGCCCGATACAGTTGACCGTTATGGATGCGCTCCGGAAGGCGTTTTAGTGGAACTCCACCCTTAAAATCTGCTTTTGATGCGTATCGGCTATAATACGATCCCTTCCAACTTCCAGTTTTGCACGGAACTTAATGCAGGGCGCACGACGCGTGAAGACATTCCAGCTCCGCCGGCTTTTTGGGCACAGAGTCATCCTCACGCGGACGGTCAACGATACACATTTTCGCCGGGGTACGTAATGGAACCAGCCGCGATGATAGGGGCGGTGGCCTTAAATGAGAGGAATTTGCCGAAATTCCAGGGCGGGTTTTTCGCGTATTTCCTGACTGCATCGATATACGGTTATGCGATCTCTCTCCTGTTCGGGTTCGGTACCCACCAAATTTTCCTGTACTGCTGCGCTGCCGGTGGTTTGGCCCTGCTGCTACGCTTCCGCAGAGGGTTGCGAATCGATAGACCGATGGCCGCGCTGCTGGCCCTTGTCGCCGTGCTGACCGCGCAAGGCTATCTCATGGCGTCCGGCGGCAGGGTCGACTTTCGATTTTTGGAGCATCTGTTATGGCCGGTGGCGGCGGTTGCCGGCGTGGGTATGCTGCCCGAGCGGTTCGGCAACCGTCGGCAACTGACCCATAAGCCGGTAGTTGCCGTGCTGGCTGTATTCTACGTTGTCGCCCAGTGGCTTGCTTTTTCGATTTACCCGGACAAGTTCGGCCTATTCTCCAATCCGCATTTCCCGGCGCTCTATTGCGTACTGACGCTGCCGATCCTGTTCTATTTTTCGGCCGTGACAGGAGGGTGGCTGCGGTGGCTGTTCGTGTTGGCGTCGCTCGGCGATGCGCTGTTGTTGCTGAAGACTCAGTCCAGACCGGGCTTTCTGGCATTACTGGCCGGCTCGCTGGTGATCGTCCCGTTCTTGGCGGTCCGGTACCGTTGGATGACCTTCGTGGCGATTCTGATTATTCCCGGCTTGTTGTATGCATCTGGAATTTACGGATTCGACGCCAGGATGGATGATCTCTTCGGTAATTTACTGAAGGAAGAGCGGGTGGCTATCTGGATAGAGACCAGCGAGATGCAATTGGCGAGCTCGGTTCTCGAATGGATTTTCGGGCATGGCTTCGGGCAGTTCTACCGGGATTATCAGGCTTATTCGAGCTTTCACTCCGTGGTCGATTTTTCCTTTCCGCATAATTTTCTGCTGGAACTGCTGTACAGCCATGGAATGGTCGGACTTATCCTTATAATCACCGCCTATGGGCTGTTTTTCGCGAAGCTCGCGGTCCATGCCGCCACTGCCGATAATTCTGCCCGCAGACAAGTAGGCATTCTTTTGATTGTCGTGACGACGGTCCATCTGGTGCATGCCTTTCTTACACTGCCTTTTTTCTCCCGATCGACGCTCTATCCGTTGAGTTTGGTTCTGGGAGCCGGTTTTCGTTTCTTCAAAAGCAACCGATTGAATGGATAAGCCTGGTTTTCCGCCTGTTGGCGTCATTATTCCCAATTTTAACGGGGTGCATTTGTTGCGCCGCAATCTGCCTTTCGTGATAACGGCCGCCGCCGCTTATCCCGGCGCCTGCTCGATCATCGTGGTGGATGACGGTTCGGGGGACGGAAGTGCCGAGATGCTCCGCGCCGAGTTTCCTTCGGTTCGAGTCGTATCCCATGAAACCAATCGGGGCTTCGCCGAAGCGATCCATTCGGGAGTCGAGGCCGCCGAAGCGGAGTTCCTGATCTTTCTCAATTCCGATGTGCGCCCGCACGAGGACTTCATGGCGCCGCTAATCCGGCATCTGGAAAAGACCGATGTTTTTTCCGTATCGCCCTTGGTTCTGGACGAGGATGGCCGAGTAAATCCGGTATCGTGGCGGTGTTATCGGATGAAACGGGGCCGCCTTAGAGCTCTGCGCTGGAATTCTGACGACTTGAAGTCCACTGTGCCAAAGGAAAGCTTATTCGCCTCCGGAGGCTCCGTCGCGCTGCGGAAATCGATGTTTATGGCGCTGGGCGGATATTTGCCGCTTTACAAGCCCTTTTATTCCGAAGACTTCGATCTGGGATTGCGCGCCTGGAAACGCGGTTGGCGAACGCTCCTGGAGCCTGCCAGCCGGGTTGTGCATGAAAGAAAAGGTTCGATTTCCGAAAACGTGGCCGCCGATCGGGTCAGGAAAACGCGGGTGCGCAATCGATTCCTGCTCGAATGGACACATATGCCGGGTAAGGACTTGATGCTCTTTCTCGTTCCGGGTTACCTGTCTCAGTTCATCAGACGCTTGCTGCGGCTCGACGTGGTGTATGTCAAAGGTTTCTTTGCCGCTTTGCGCCGCCTTCCGGAAGCGCTTCGGATACGCGCCGAAATCCGAAAGCATCAGGTCTTGGACTTTTGGCGGATCATCGACTCAATCGAAACGAACTTCAAATCCAATACCGACGGGTAAGCTTGACCCGTCATAAACGCGTTATTGTCTTGAGGACTCATCTTTATGGGCAGTCCGACTTTCACTGTCTTTATTCCCACCTATAATCGCTCCGGGTTGTTGCCGAGGGCTTTGTCCAGCATTGAAGCCCAGACTTATCGGGACTTCGAAGTCGTCATCGTCGACGACGGGTCTTCCGATGACACGGCCGCCGTTGTCGATCGTTGGAAAGCGGGTGTCGAATTTCCCGTCACTTATGTGAAGCAGAACAATCAGGGCAAGCATGCCGCTCACAACAAGGGGGTGGAATTGGCCAAAGGCCGGCTGTTTTTCAATCTCGACTCGGACGATCGTCTCTTGCCGAACACTTTGGAACGTATCCGGCATCATTGGGAGTCCCTCCCCGAGGGAGAACGCGGACGTTTCGCCGGCGTCGAAGGCTTGGTCGAGAGCATGGACGGGGAGCGGCCGCTGACCATTCCCTATCCTCACAATCCGCTCGATGCAAGCTTTCTCGATGTGCGCTATCGCCTAGGAAGAGGCGGCGACAAAAAGCACGCAATTCGGACGGAGATCGCGCGCCGGTTTCCGTACCCGGTCTTTTCCGGCGAAAGGCATATTCGGCCTTCGCTGACGTGGAAACGGATTTCCCACGACTACGTTTTTCGCTGCGTCAACGAGCCTTTCCAGCAGGTGGAGTACCAGACCGAGGGCTTGTCTTCCGACCGTTTTCGTCTGCGCATGCGTAACCCGCGCGGATTCCAGCTTTACTATCTGGAGGACGTCACCCTGCATCGCCCATGGCTCAGCCGCCGCCAACTGCGGCGCAGCATGGTCGATTTCATCCGTTTCTCCCTTCATGCCGGAGCCGGCATTCGCGAGCAAGGGCGGCTGACAGGTTACGATCCGTTGTGGCTGGCACTGGCGCCAGCCGGATTTTGCCGCTGGCTGGTGGACCTGTATCGGCTGCGCTTCAAAGAAGGATACAAGCCCAATCGGAAAGAGACGCGCAATTGATGCAAGATGCCCTGTTCGTCACTCTTACAGCCACTCGGCGCGTTTGAGGCGTCGATACAGCCAGATGCAACCGATCAAGGTTCCCGCCAAAATGGCGGGATAGCCGAATCGGGAATTGAGTTCCGGCATGAATTTGAAGTTCATGCCGTACATGCTGAATACCATGGTCGGCAACGCCAAAATGGCACCCCATCCGGCCAAACGCTTGACGACTTCGTTCTGCCGGATCGTGATCAGCGCCAGGTTCGCTTGCATGGCATCGGACAAGGTTTCACGCATGGTGTCGGTGGCGCGGATGATGCGGTGCACATGATCGTGTACGTCGCGAAAATAAACGCGTAGGTCCTTGGATACGATTTCGGGGTGAAGCCGCATCAGCGCGTTGCAGATGTCCAGTAAAGGGACTGCGGCATTGCGTAGCCGCAGCAGACAGCGTTTAAGGTCATACAGGCGCTCCATCGCATCGCGATGCAAGCGGCTTTCAAAGATGTCCTCTTCCAGTTCTTCAAGAAGCGACTGGTAATGCTCGACGACCGGCATGAAATTGTCGACCACGAGATCGAGAATGGCGTAAAACGCGAATCCGGAGCCTCTGGCCAGGAGCTGCGGCGTGCTCTCGCAACGGGCTCGGGCACGGCCGTAGCCGAGCGATGATTGGTGGCGAATCGATATCAGAAACTGCTTGCCGACGAACAGATGCGTCTCTCCGAAGTGAACCTCGTTGTCCTGACGCTCTACGGTGTGCAGGACCACGAATAACGAGCCCCCGTATTCTTCCAGTTTCGGCCGCTGATGCGCGGAGCGGGCGTCTTCCACCGCAAGTTCATGCAAGCCGAACTCCTCCTGAATTTGCAGCAGTTCGTTCGGATCGGGTTCGACCAATCCAACCCATACGAAGGTATTCGGTTCCGCAAGCGTTTCGCTGATTTTTTCGACGCTGATATCGCCGATTCGTTGACCTTCGCGATACGCGGTACATCTGACATACATGATTAATCCCTTCTATTAATAACTTTATGTGGGAGTCATGGTTTTTGTTTCGTATTAGTTACTTATAATACGAGCCATTGGATGATTTCCCCTCGATAGGCTTTTAATGGTCGATGTACAACGTTTGATGGACGCCACGCGAACGGGCGGCGTTCTCCGCGGCGCTTCTTTTGCGACCGTGCTTGCTTTGGGGCTTGTGTTTTATTTTACTCCGCTGAAAAGCTGGCTGGCCCAGGGGTTGGCGCTCAAAGCCGAGTTGGCGGGTTACGGCTTGGCGGCGCCCCTGATCTTTACCGCCTCGGGTGCTTTGCTCACGGCGGTCGGAGCGCCGCGCTTGATTTTGTGCTCCCTCGGAGGATTGGCATTCGGTTTTGCATGGGGTCTCGTCTGGAGCCAAGCGGCGACTTTGTTGGGCTCATACGCAACGCTTCTGATCATCCGCCGGTTCGGAGTGGGCTATGGACTAAAGAGCTTTCGTCAGTTTGACCGATTGGCAGGGCAAATTGAGCGAAATGGAGTATTGGCCGTAGTGCTGATTCGACAGCTTCCTTTGAACGGTTTCTACAATAATGTACTTTTGGGAATGACGGGTGTCGGTCATTTGGATTTTCTCATGGGGAGCTTTATCGGGTTCCTGCCCATGGCGATAACCGCATGTCTGATCGGTGCCGGTCTACTCCAGGCCGATTTTGCCAAGGCTGCCGAATATATCGCCTTGGCTGTGGGGTCGTCGGCGATTCTGGGCTATGCACTGAAACGGCTCCACAGTTTTGTGACCGGCAAGAATTCCGAGGTTCCTCTTTTTGCCGATAGGGATTAGCGATCGGCTGTGCGGAATGTGGGGCCGCATGCCGCTTGATCTAAGGATTTCATAAGAAATTGCGAACTGTTTAATCGACGTCCTTAGATTTCATGACTCGTCTTCAAGTTTGTCTATTTATTTCCATCTTTGGCGACGGCTGCATTGGGCATACCTTCGTTCATCTGATCAAGGGTTTTTTCCGCTCGCGGCGGGGGGCGGCAGGCGCAAAAGCTGAGGTACCAGGCGGCAGAACTCGGCGCTCAGAACGATTTCGCCTTGCCGAGTTGTCAACAATCCTTATGCATTTCTCGCCAAAGCTTCGCTGTATACCATTGAAAACTGCAGCCGCGCATACTTGGGCGCTTTTGGGGCGCCCCTTTCATGACTAAAAACCACGCCGATCTGGCCTTGTTTCTGGCGACCTCCGGCCACAGCGGAGTCGACCGGGTCATGCGCAATCTGGTTCCGGAATTCGCCCGGTACGGTTTGCGAATTGATCTCCTCAAGGTGGGGGGGCACGGTCCCTATTGGGAGGAGCTGCCGGACAATGCTCGAACGGTCGATTTGGGCGTCTCCCATGTCAGCACCGCTTTGCCGGCCCTAGTCCGTTATCTGCGCCGCAACCGACCCAAGGTTTTGTTGAGCGACAAGGATAAGGTGAACCGCACGGCGTTGATGGCCCGTGCACTGGCTCGTGTCGATACCCGCGTGGCGGTGCGGATAGGCACTACGGTCTCCAAGAATCTCGAACGCCGCGGCTGGTGGGCCCGACACAGCCAGTTGGCCTCGATCCGGCTGCTATACCGCTATGCCGATAGTATCCTGACGCCATCCGAAGGTGCGGCGGGGGATCTGGCCAAGATAGCCGGGTTGCCGATGGCGGCCGTAACCGTAGTACCCAGCCCGGTGCTTACGGACAGGTTCGCGGCTATGGCCGAAGAAACCGTCGATCATCCCTGGTTCGCACCGGGCGAGCCGCCTGTCATCCTCGGCGTGGGCGAATTGTGCGCGCGCAAGGATTTCGCCACCTTGTTGAAGGCTTTTGCGGAACTTCGGCGCGGCGGCCGTCCTTGCCGTCTAATCATCGGCGGCGAAGGCCGGCAGCGCAGCAAACTCCTGCAACTCGCCCGTGATTTGGGCATCTCGGAAGACATCGACCTGCCGGGATTCCTAGCCAACCCTTATGCCTACATGCGCCGGGCCAAAGTCTTCGGTCTTACATCGATCTGCGAAGGCATGCCGGTCGTGCTGATCGAAGCCATGGCCTGCGGCACGCCCGTGGTGTCGACCGATTGCCCGAGCGGCCCCAGGGAAGTGCTCAGGGACGGTCGCTACGGTTCGTTGATCCCCGTCGGAGATTCATCCGCCCTCGCGGGGAAAATCGCCGAAATGCTGGATAATCCGACATCGTCCGAAGCGCTGTCCGAGGCGACGGTGCCCTACACCATAACGAACAGCGCATGGCGATACTTAGATGCTCTTGATTTGCTGAAAGGAGATGTTTAATGGACCGGGCTCGGCGTTTGGCCGTACTGATTTCGTTTTCCGGTGCCGGCGGCGTGGAACGCATGGTGATGAATCTGCTGCCCGCGTTTTTGCAGGCGGGGCTGGCGGTGGACCTCTTGGCCATATTGCGCAAACCCGCACCCGAACTCATCCGATTGAACGGTTCGGGCATGCGGGTTCTGGATTTGGGGGTCACGCACACCGCCTTGGCCGTGCCGGGGCTGGTCCGCTACCTCAAAACCGAACGGCCGTTCGCCCTATTGGCCGCCAAGGACCGGGCCATCCGCGCCGCCGTGCTCGCCAAGCGCTTGAGCCGGGTCGACACCCGGTTGGTAGGGCGTCTGGGAACCCACCTTTCGGCCGCTATGGCGAACAAACCCGCGCTGATCCGCTGGGCGCGCCAATGGCCGATGCGCGATGTGTATTCGGCGGTGGACCGCATCGTCGCCGTGTCCGAAGGGGTTGCGGAGGATACGCGGCGGATCGCGCGATTGCCGCCCGAAAAAATCGCGGTGATCAGAAACCCGGTCATCACGCCGGAAATGTTGGAAAAGAGCCGCATGCCGCCCGATCATCCTTGGTTCGAGTCATCGGACATTCCCGTCATCCTGGGGGCAGGACGGTTGACGCGGCAAAAGGACTTCTCGACCTTGATCCGCGCTTTCGCCCGCGTGCGGGCCGTAATCAATTCGCGGCTGGTGATCCTCGGCGAAGGACGGTTGCGCCCCGGGCTGGAAAAACTGGCCGCCGATCTGGGGATCGCCGACGACATCTCTCTGCCCGGACATGTCGCCAATCCGTATGCCTATATGGCGCGAAGTTCGCTGTTTGCGCTGTCGTCCGCCTGGGAAGGCTCGCCCAATGTGCTGACCGAGGCTTTGGCCTTGGGCACGCCGGTGGTATCCACCGACTGCCCCAGCGGCCCGCGGGAAATTCTGCAAGATGGCCGGTACGGCCCGCTGGTGCCGGTGGGCGATGCGGAGCGATTGGCCGACGCTATGCTGAACACTTTGCAATCACCGCTGGCGAACGGGTTTCTTCGCGAAGCGGCGGCGGAATACACATTGGAGCGGAGTGCGGCGCGCTATCTGGAGATGCTGGGCTTTGCTCCTTCCGGCTCAACTAATATCTTACATATCGCTTGACACAGCTCGATTGAATCCATGTTGCTCTCCCTCAGATACAAGTTTCTATTCGTCCACATCGCCAAAACCGGCGGCACCAGTATCCGCAATGCGCTGTGGCGGCAAAAATGGACCGATCCGTACCGGATTCCCCAGTTTCTTTGCAGCAGACTGAGCGAGATGACCGGCCACAAGATCGGGGCCAAATTCCCGCGTCATGCCAAGATCATCGCTGCTAAGGAAATGCTGCCGCGGGAGGTGTTCGAGGGCTTGTTCAAGTTCGCCTTTGTGCGCAATCCCTGGGATTTGCAGGTGAGTTCCTATCACCACATCCGCCGCGAGCGGCCGCAGCTCATTACTCACGTCGATAGTTTCGAGGCTTTTCTCCGCTGGAAATTCGATCCGGCCCGCCCGCCCCAGTACCACGCCGACATGTCGACGGAGCTGCAAAGCGATTACGTGATCGATTTGCACGGCAACACCATTGTGGATTTTCTCGGGCGTTACGAATTCTTGGTCGAGGACTTCGAAAAAGCTTGCCGGCGGATCGGCATTCAAACGCCGAAGCTGCCGCACAGCCGCAAAGCGACCGACCGCCGGAAAGATTACCGAAGCTATTACGACGACGTGACGGCACAACTGGTGGCTGATCATTACCGGCTCGACATCGAGCGGTTCGGCTATCGGTTCGACGAGCCTTTGGCCTCCAACCTGACCGGTTGAAATGTATCCGTCGCTGCACATCCTCGGCAGCCGCCAATTCGGCGGAGCGGATCAGTTTTACGTGCGCTTGCTGGGCGCCCTGCACGAAGCGGGGCAGCGGGTGATCGCCGTCAACCGGCCCGATAGTCCAGTGGCCGAAGCCCTGAAGCCGAGCGCGATCGAGCAGATGCATCTGCCGCTCGCCAACCAGTGGGATCTCTGGTCGGTTTGGCGGATTCGCGAGCTGGTGGCCCGCCAGCAACCGTGCATCGTCCAGACCTACATGGGGCGTGCGACGCGCTTGGCCCGGTTGCCTTCCAAGGCGAAGGCCGTGCATATCGCCCGCCTGGGCGGTTTCTACAAGATCGACGGTTACTACCGGCATGCCCATGCCTGGGTGGGTAACACCCGGGGCATCTGCGACTACTTGGTCAAATCCGGCCTTCCCGCGGATCGGGTATTTCACATCGGCAATTTCGTGCCGGAGCCCGTCCCACTTTCAAGCCAACAAGTGGAAGCGTTACGCGATGAACACGATATTCCCGGCGACGCCTTCGTGCTGTTCGCCCTGGGGCGCCTGATCGGCAAGAAGGGCTTCGACGATTTATTGCACGCTTTCGCCGCGCTTCCGGCCGAATCGAACGGACGCCCGCTGATCTTGCTCATCGCCGGCGACGGACCTTCGGCCGATATGCTGAAGACGCTGAGCGAGAGCCTGGGATTGACTCGGCGCGTCCGCTGGTTGGGTTGGCGGCAGCCTGCCCCGTTTTACGCCGCAGCCGATTTGTTCGTCTGCCCGTCCCGCCACGAACCCTTGGGCAATGTCATCCTGGAGGCTTGGAATTACCGTTTGCCGGTCGTCAGCACGGCCACCGACGGCGCCCTGGAGCTGATCGACGAGGGGCGAACCGGACTCCTGGCGCCGTGCGGCGATCCGGCGGGATTGGCGGCGCAAATCCGGGCGGCGCTGGCGCTTTCGGACACGGAAAGAAACGCCCTCGGCGAAGCAGGTCATGCATTCCTGCAAAGCCGGTACAGCCGCCAGGCGGTGGTCGGCGCGTACCTGGAATTGTACGAGCGGCTGATGGCGGAAAGGGGCTACTGAGCGATGCCGGAAATCGAGTCTTCGCCGAAGCGCATCCTGATCATCCGGCTCAGCGCCATCGGCGATGTCATCATGGCCTCGGGTCTGATTCCCGCGCTGCGCAAGGCTTATCCGAACGCTCATATTGCTTGGCTGACGGAATCTCCTAACGCCGATCTCCTGCGTCATAACCCCCGTTTGGATCGGGTTTACCTCTGGCCGCGGAGCCGCTGGCGAACCTTGCGCCAGGAGCGACACTACCGCGAATTCGCACGGGAAGCTTACGATTTGATTCATGCGCTTCGGGCCGAACGATTCGACTGGGTACTCGATCTCCAGGGGCTGCTCAAAAGCGGCGTTTGGGCCTGGCTATCGGGCGGGCGTCGGCGTATTGGCCTTGGTTCACGGGAAGGCAGCCAGTTTCTAATGACGGAGATTATCGACCGGAGCGTAGATGACTTCCGCATCGGCAAGGAATACCGGAAGCTCGCCGAGACCTTGACCGGGCAGATCAATACTTTCGCGCTCGATACCGCCGTTTCGGAAGACGATCGAAAAAAGGGGCGCGAGCTGCTGGAATCGGCCGGCGTGACCGGGGAATATGCCGTCATTTGCCCGTTCACCACCCGTCCTCAAAAGCATTGGTTCGACGACCGCTGGATCGATCTGGCCCAGCGTCTTACGTACCGGCACAGATTGCCGGTAGTCCTGCTCGGCGGACCCGGCGACCGAAGCCGGGCGGAGCCTATCGTTCACGGCGTCCGGCACGGGCTATTCGATTTGACCGGGCGAACCACCTTAGGGCAGTGCGCCGCGCTGATCGAAAAAGCGAGACTGCTGATCGGGGTCGATACCGGCTTGACCCATCTCGGCATCGCTTTAGGCGTTCCGACCCTCGCGATCTTCGGCTCCACCCGGCCTTATTTGGACACGGGCCGCGCCACGGCAAGAGTGCTTTACGAACCCCTCGAATGTTCGCCCTGCCGCCGGCGGCCCACGTGCGGAGGGACGTTCGATTGCATGCGTCTTCATACCGTGGACCAGGTGTTCGACGCTGCTAGCGAACTTCTGGAGGGGAGATCATGAAAGTGCTGCACTTGGAAATGGGGCGGCATCTTTACGGCGGCGCCCGGCAAGTGGCCTACCTCCTCAATGGCTTGAGCCGGTTGCCCGGTGAGCATGTCTTGGTGTGCAGCGCGGGGGCCGAGATCATCGAGGCCGTCGGAAATCCGGACGTTAAGATTCGACCGCTTCCGTTCCGCGGCGACGCGGATCTTGGCTTCATCGGCCGGTTGCGGCGCCTGATCCGAGGCGAAAATCCGGATGTGCTGCACGTTCACAGCCGCCGGGGGGATCTCCTTGCCGCTTTGGCCGGACGGCTGGAAAAAATCCCGATGATCCACAGCCGGCGCGTGGACAATCCGCCGCGCTGGGTCGATACCCGCATCAAATTTCCGCTGTTCGAAACCATCGTCACCATATCGGAAGGCATCCGTGAAGTGCTCATCGAAGCGGGCGTGCCGACCGGGCAGGTGGTTTGCGTTCCGAGCGCGGTCGATACCGAGCGTTACCATCCGGAATGTGACGCGGGTTGGTTCCGATCGGAATTCGGTCTTGCAGAGAACCAGATAGCGATCGGCATGATCGCCCAGTTGATCGCCCGCAAAGGGCACGAGGTGTTATTCGACGCCTTGGCGATGGTCTTGGCGCATCATCCTAAAACACGGGTTTTGCTGTTCGGCCAAGGGCCCATGGAGGCCGAACTTCAGAAATCGGTTCGGGCCCGCGGGCTTGAAGATAGCGTGACGTTTGCCGGTTATCGGACCGATATGGCGCGGGTGATGCCCTGTCTCGATCTCGTGGTCCATCCCGCGTGGATGGAGGGCCTTGGCGTTTCGTTGTTGGAAGCCGCGGCCTGCGGCGTTCCGATCGTGGCGACACGGGCCGGCGGCATTCCCGAAGTCGTGAAGGACGGCGTCAACGGCAGGCTGATAGAGCCCGGCGACAGCACCGCATTGGCTTCAGCCATCAAGGATCTGCTGGACGATCCGACGCGGCGTCGCGAGCAGGGCCAGGCTGGGCGGCGTCTGGTTCTTGATCGGTTTTCGGTTGATGCCATGGTGCAGGGCAATCACCGGGTATACCGACAAGTTACGGGATCGACTACCGCGGACGGGTAATCCAGTCTTACCGAGCCAGTCGTGCTCCCGAGATTTCTTCCGTCCGGCTTGTGCGAGACGACAGGGCAATTCCGGGTCGCTCGGCAGCCGCCGTAAAACCACAAGACAAACGCCAAGGCGGCCGTGACGCCGGTATAATCACCGTATTTATGGGCCGGGGGGGCGATTGCTCCGGCGACCATTTAATGACTTCGACACGTTCCAAAAGAGACGATTTTTGCAGAAGGAACGCTTTGAAAATTAGGAGAGCTTTACTTCTCCCGCAGCCTACGACGACCTCATGAGCGAAAAACAATCCGACCGAAAGCCACTCACCGACGGAATGATCATCTATCGGCGGCTACTCAAATACGCTTTGCCCTACTGGAAGATGTTCCTGGCTTCGATAGTGGCCATGATCGCCTATGCCTCGCTGGGGCCCGCTTTCGCCAAGCTGATTCAGCCGCTCATCGACGGCAGTTTCATCGAGAACGATCCGGAAATTCTGCGCCAGGCGCCATTCATATTGTTGGGTTTGTCGATTGCCCGTGGTATTGCCGGGTTTGCCGGAGATTATTGTTCGGGATGGGTCGGACGGCGAGTCATTGCCGATCTTCGCCGGGATTTGTTCGATCAGCTTCTGAATCTTCCCTGTGCCTATTACGACCATTCGTCCTCGGGGCAGTTGCTCGCCAAGCTGCTCTACAACACCGAGCAGGTGGCGAATTCCTTGACCAAAGGCGTTGTCGCGGTGTTCAAGGATGGGCTGACTATCGTCGGCCTGACCGCGCTGATGGTTTACGAAAACGTCCAGTTGTCCTTGGTTTTCATGGTGGTCGGCCCGGTGCTCGGTATCAGCATTCGCCAGGTCAGCAAGCGTTTTCGCAAGATCAGCATGCGTATCCAGGAATCGATGGGTAACGTCGGCCATGTGGCGCAGGAAGTGATCGATGCCCAACGCATCGTCAAGGTGTTCAACGGGAAAGGCTACGAGACCGAAAAATTCGCTAAGGAAAACGAACGCAATCAGCGGCGGCAGATGAAGCTGATCGTCACCGACGCCGTCAGCGGCTCGCTCATACAACTCATCTATGTCAGCGGATTCGCGGCGATTTTGTACGTGGTTTCCCTGGAGTCGGTACGCCACACGATCACGCCCGGCAGCTTGATCGCCTTTATCGCGGCGATGGCGATGATGCTGAGCCCGATCAAGCGCGCCACCCAGGTCGTCAACATCATGCAGAAGGGCATCGCGGCCGGAGACAGCATCTTCGAGCTATTGGACATGGAGCGCGAGCACGATACCGGCACGCAAGAACTTGGCGCGGTAAAAGGGCATATCGAGTTCAGAAAAGTCAGCCTTGCGTATCATAATGGCGGGGATTACGCGCTGAAGACTATCGATGTGGCGGTAACGCCGGGCGAAACCATCGCATTGGTCGGGCAGTCGGGCAGCGGCAAAACCTCGCTGATACGCTTGCTGCCGCGCCTCTACGAGCCTACCCAGGGCGAAATCCGGCTCGACGGGCGGGACATCCGGGAACTTACCTTAAGCAGCCTTCGCCGGCACATCGCTTACGTGGGGCAGGAAGTCACGTTGTTCAACGACAGCGTGGCCAGCAATATCGCCTACGGCTGCCGAGAGTCGGTGACTTTCGAGGAGATTCGGCAGGCGGCCAGGACCGCGCATGCCCTGGAATTCATAGAAAACCTGCCGCAAGGGTTCGACACCGTCGTCGGCCAGCAAGGTATCGTTCTCTCGGGCGGACAACGGCAGCGTATCGCCATCGCCCGCGCCGTCCTCAAGAATGCCCCCATCCTGATACTCGACGAGGCGACTTCCGCGCTGGACGCGGAATCGGAGCGGCACGTCCAGGAGGCTCTGGAGGTGTTGATGAAAAACCGGACCACATTGGTCATCGCCCATCGTCTGTCCACCATCCAGAACGCGGACCGGATCTATGTCATGCGGGATGGCCGTATTATCGAGAGCGGCACCCACGAGCAATTGTTGCGCGGGCAGTCCTATTACGCGGAACTTCATCGATTGCAGTTCGAGCATAGGGCGCTCAAGCCCATGCCCCACGTTCACGCGGTGCCTTAGAACCTCTTTGCAAAACTACTGCGCGACCGTGATCCGGGGTCGGGCGGTGCTCGGCTTCCTCATGTACGCTGTGTACACGCCGGGTCCTCCGCGCCGGCCTCCCCCGCCTGACGCCCGCTCGCTACGTTTTGCAAGCAGATTCTTAAGAAATTGGCGAGTTTCGGGGATCTTTTGCGTAAAGTTTTGACTAAAGTCAATAGAGATATTGCGGTTTGATTCGTTTCGGCCTATGGTGTGTCCGCTCGCGCGTAACCGCAGCGGTGACGCTTGCAAGTCTAAGCTGGCGGTTAGCGAGTCGGTAAAAACTACAAGAAGAGAAAAGAAGGAGAGAGATCATGATGCAATTGCTAGTCGGTCTGACGGTGATCTTTGTCATATTTGTGATCTACGAGGTATTCAAGACCGTATCTCAAACGGATAGCACACCGTCGTCCGCGCCGGCGCTTCAGCCGAAATCCGAGGAGGCCGTCAGCGCACCGGCGGCTGCCGCTGAAACTGCCGAGTCCACCGAGAAGGAAGCGGCGGAAACCGAGCGCGGCGGACAGTTGCGTAATCCGGCCACGGGCGAAGTCTCGCCGGCGCCTACGAATTATCGTTTCGCCAAGAAATGGGTTAAAGAGGCTTTGGTCGCGGAAGGATTGCTGGACCGGGTCTATAAGCCTGCGGAGCTGAACGAGGCGGCTACCCAGAAGATCAAAGACGCTTTGGATAAGCTTAAGACTTTGGATAAATATCGGGCTTAATCGGCTTTCGATACCTTGAGCCACGGGGGAGGCATCTAAGATGCTTTAGGGCGACGGCTGACTTGCCTCCGCTGTATGTCTCGGCCGTCCATCCTCGCCGATTCTCCCGCATTCGTTCAGTCCAGCCCTAGCTTCTTCAGCTTATAGCGCAGGGCCCGGAACGTTATTCCCAGATGTTTCGCCGCTGCCGTCCGGTTCCATCGGGTTTTTTCCAGCGCTTTGATAATCGCCTGCTTCTCAATCTCATCCATATAGCTTTCCAACGACAAGCCGTGTGCCCCCACGGGTCTATCCTCCGGCGTTGCCGGCAAATCTGGCCCGGCCATTTCCGGAAGGTTCAAGTCCTCGACCTGAATTCGACAGCCTTCGCAGAGGGCGACGGCGCGTTCCAGAATATTTTCGAGCTCCCGCACGTTGCCCGGAAACGGATAACTCAGAAGCGCGGTCGAGGCTTCGGGAGTCAACTCGGCCTTGGTGTCCCGGCCGGCTGCCGCGAGCTTGGCGAGTATATGGTCCGCCAGGACGGGAATATCGCTGCGGCGCTCGCGTAAGGGCGGGACATGCATCTCGATGACGTTGATGCGGTAAAAAAGATCCTGTCGGAAATCGCCATTCCGGACCATTTCCGCGAGATTCTTGTGCGTCGCGCTTACGATCCTTACGTCCACCGGAATTTCCCGAGGCTCCCCCAGCGGGCGAATCGATTTTTCCTGAATCGCGCGCAACAGTTTGACCTGTAGCGAGAGGGGCAGGTCGGCGACCTCGTCCAGAAACAGAGTGCCGCCGTGGGCCGCTTGGAATAGCCCCTGCTTGTCCCCGACGGCCCCGGTAAAACTGCCTTTCTTGTGGCCGAAGAATTCGCTTTCCATAAGGTCGTGCGGTATCGCGCCGCAGTTCACGGCAACGAACGGCTTTTCGGCCCGGGGGCCCATGGTGTGAATCAGCCTGGCGACCAATTCCTTGCCCGTGCCCGATTCGCCGCTGATAAAGATAGGCGCTTGGTTGCGCGCCAGCTTGCTGATTTTGGAGCGGATTTCCCGCATCGCCTGAGAATCGCCGAGCAATATATGGCGGGAGCGGCGGTCCCGGTTTTCTTGCTGGCCGAGCTTGAGCGCCGTGTTGATGAGGTTCCGCAGGATTTGCAGATCCAGCGGCTTAGAGACAAAGTCGAAAGCGCCGTTCTTCAAAGCGCGGATAGCCGATTCCATGTTGCCGTGCGCGGTGATAATCGCTACCGGCAATGCCGGATGGTTGAGTTGGATGTACTCCACCAGATCCAACCCATCGCCGTCGGGCAGCCTCATGTCCGTCAGGCAAAGATCGAAGTGCCGATTTTGCAGGAACTCTCTGGCATGTCGTAATTCTCCGGCCGATTGCACTTCGATATCCATGCGCTCGAGCGTGATCTCCAGCAGTTCACGAATGGCGGGTTCGTCGTCGACAACCAGGGCGGACGGTCTGTTCATAATTCGATGGTGGTTTTTTCGGCGTCGGCTAAACGGAGCCGGAAGCAACCGCCGTCTGCGACGGGCTCATATTCCAGTTTAGCTTGATTGAGTTCGGCCAGCTCACGCGCGATATAAAGCCCGAGTCCCGTACCCTTGGTAGATGTGGTGAAAAAAGGTTCGAACATTTGCTGAACCGTTTGGCTATCGATGGGCGATGCGTGATCGATGATCTCGATGCACGGTTCGCCTCTGTCGCGCTTCACGCGGACCAGGATGGCCCCGCGCTGCGGCTCGCCGTATTTCAGCGCATTCGAGCAAAGATTTTCAAGAATCTGTTTGAGGTGGCTGGGATCGACCAAGACCTGCGCACCGATGGTTTCGACGTCGAGCCGAAAGCTTGTTTCGTGCACCCGTTGCTCGATTCGGTAGTCGTGCAGAAATTTTTTCAAATTAGACGCCAAGGGGACGATTTCCCGTTTCGATTGGCCTCGCCTCGAGATCTGAAGCACGTTCTCGATGATGACGTTTACCCGTGCCGTATGGTCGAGGACGATTCGGGTCAGGCGCCGGTCCTCCGGTTGCAGCGACGGGCACTCCGCCAAGAGCTGAGTGGCATGGCTGATGGCGGTCAAGGGGTTGCGAATCTCGTGGGCGATGCTGGCCGTAAGACGTCCCAGGGATGCCAGCTTGCTTTGCTGCACCCGCTGATTGTACAAGGCGTTGTCTTCCAGGAATGCCATGTAGATCGGAGGCCAGGTGCGGCCGAGGCGGGTGAAGCGAATCTGAATAGGTTGGCCTCCGCCGGAGCGAAGGCCAGCCGTGTTATGGGTCGGATCGTCCAACCAATCCCAAAACAGCTCGGCGATTTCAGGGCAAGCGGCATCCAGGGACTGAGGATGCGAGGGTATGGCGAGGAGTCGGGCGGCGGAGTCGTTCATCATCCGTATGCGGTGCTGTTCATCGATGACGAGGATGCCCGACTGCAGGTGACGGATGATGAATTCGTTGAGCTGCTGAAGATTGGCCAGATCCACGCTCCGTTGCACGGCGATTGCTTCGCTTTGTTCAGCGCGTTTGGCCAGGACCAAGGCGAGAATTGCGATGCCGAAGAACGAGGCTCCGAGCATGCCCGCATAGGTATAGGAAGTATTGAAAGCGCCGGAGAGATCGGCGTAAACCTCTTCTATCAGCACCGCTACGCTAGCCAGCGCGGCCAGCAGCAAAGCACAGCGTCCGCCGGTCAAAATGCCGCCGGCCGCCACGGATAAGGCCAATAACACGCCGACGCCGGCCTCCACACCTCCCGATGCGTGCATGATGATGGGAATCATGACGATATCGGTTAGCACGTGCAGCTGAGCTTGAAAAGAGAAAGCGGGGCGGCGCAGGAGCAGCGGAATGGCCGAGAAAAAGATCGATCCCAGATAGACGCTGCTGGCTACCGCGTAGAGCCCGGGGTCGTGTTTGCCCAGTGAAGAAGGCAGCGCACCGAGAAAAAACAGGAAGACCAGAACGCTTCCCAGCGTCAGCCGGTACAGTAGATAGACGGTCAGCGACTGCCAGGCTTGGTTTTCGGGGATGCTGTAATGTTTGGAGAACGGACAGGGCGTTATGTGCTTGTTGTCGAAGGCCATTGTCCGTTGAAACCGTTAAAAGCCGCAGAGCCCGATGTTCGACCGATCATCCCGCGCCGCGAACCCGTGCAACCGGTTGGACGCGCTGCCGGCTCATTCGTCTCGGCAGGCGCGGAGACGTCCGCGGATCTGAGGTTGGTGCATGGTGGATCGGCATGGCTTCAGTGCGGTTTCTGAGCAGGTCTATTAGAATAGCGGGACACGTTAAGAGTAGCATCGATTTGACGATTGATGCCCAGCGCGAGTCCCAGACGGAGTATCCAATGAACCTACATGAGTATCAGGCGAAGCATTTGCTCTCGTCTTACGGACTGCCGGTCCCGCGCGGAACGCCGGTGTTTTCGGAGAGAGAGGCCATCGAAGCGGCGACGGCTCTGGGAGGCGATCGGTGGGTGGTAAAGGCCCAAGTCCATGCCGGCGGGCGGGGCAAGGCGGGCGGTGTCAAGCTGGTCGACAGCGTTAATGCCGTCGGGGCCGCGGCCGGACAATTGCTAGGTTCACGCTTGGCGACGGCCCAGACGGGCAGCGCCGGATTGCCCGTAAATGCCGTGCTGGTCGAGGAAGTCCGTCCAATAGCGCGGGAACTTTATTTGAGTGCGGTGGTGGATAGAACCAGCGCCAGGGTGCTGTTTTTGGCGTCCAGTGCCGGCGGAATGGATATCGAGGAAGTGGCCGCGCAGCATCCCGAAAAAATCCTGAGCTTGACAGTCGATCCGGCGGCGAGCCTTCAGCCCTATCAGTGCCGCGAAATCGGCTTCGCCCTCGGGCTTCAGGGCGATCAGATCGGCGCTTTGACCAAAATCATGAACGGCATGTACCGGCTGTTCCTGGACAAGGACTTGAACCAAATCGAGATCAATCCGCTGGTGGTGACGGAAGACGGTGCGCTGCTGGTACTGGATGCCAAAATCAATGTCGACGACAACGCTTTATTCGCTCATATGGATTTGGCGGAACTCCGCGACCCGACCCAGGAGGACGCCAAGGAGTCCGCCGCCCGCCAGCACGGTTTGAGCTATGTCACGCTGGACGGCAATATCGGCTGCATGGTGAACGGCGCGGGACTGGCTATGGCGACGCTGGACGTCATCAAGCTTTATGGCGGCGAGCCGGCCAACTTCCTGGACGTGGGCGGCGGGACCACGGCGGAGAAAGTCGCCGAAGCGTTCAAGTTGATTTTGTCCGATGAGAAGGTCAAAGCCGTTTTGGTGAATATCTTCGGCGGTATCGTACGCTGCAACCTGATTGCCGAAGGCATCATTTCGGCGGTCAAGGAGGTGCACGTTCAGGTGCCGGTGGTCGTTCGGCTCGAAGGAACCAATGCCGAGGAGGGCCGGCGCTTGCTCGAGCAATCCGGCTTGGCGCTGATTACCGCGTCGGATTTGGACGAGGCGGCGAAGAAGGCTGTGGAGGCTGCGTAATGAGCATACTCGTCGACAAGAACACCAAAGTCATTTGCCAGGGATTCACCGGCAAACAAGCTACTTTCCATTCTCAGCAGTGCCTGGAATACGGTACCCGGCTGGTCGGCGGCGTGACGCCGGGGCGCGGCGGGCAAACCCATCTGAATTTGCCGGTGTTCGACACGGTCAAGCAATCGGTACGCGAGACGGGTGCTACGGCCAGCATGATTTACGTTCCCCCGCCGTTTGCGGCGGACGCCATTTTGGAAGCGGCCGACGCGGGGATAGAAGTGATCGTCTGCATAACCGAGGGCATTCCCGTGCTGCATATGCTACGGGTCAAGGCGGCCCTGGCTCATTACGACACTGCCCTGATCGGCCCCAACTGCCCCGGCGTGATCACGCCCGGCGAATGCAAGATCGGCATCATGCCCGGCTTTATTCATCAAAAGGGTTCGGTGGGCATCGTGTCCCGATCCGGCACGCTGACCTACGAGGCGGTGCATCAAACCACCAAGGCCGGGCTCGGTCAGAGCACCTGTGTCGGCATCGGCGGAGATCCCATCAAGGGCCTCGACTTTATCGATCTTTTGGCTTTGTTCCAGAACGACGATCAAACCCAAGGCATCATTCTGGTGGGCGAAATCGGCGGCAGCGCTGAGGAAGAAGCGGCCGAATACATCAAGGCTCATGTTACGAAACCGGTCGTCGGATATATCGCCGGACTCACGGCGCCGCCCGGAAAACGCATGGGCCACGCGGGTGCGATCATTACCGGCGGCAAAGGGACCGGAACGAGCAAGGTGGCCGCGTTGAGGGCGGCGGGCGTGGAGGTTGTCGATACCCCGACGGATATGGGGCAGCGAATGAGCGCGCTGTTGAGTTGACGTCGAGCGACGATATTCGGCCCGGGGCAGGGATGCGCTTAGAGCGGCATCGAAGTGTCTGAGTTGACGTGTTTCGACGCCGCTTCGCGGAGTTCATCCTGAGCGCAGTCGAAGGGCTCAAACACGAAGGGGGTGTAAAAAGAACTGTGTAATTGGTTTGTATAATCTGACAAAAAGGAGAATAAGAATGACCAGTGACACAGCCAAACAAGACGCCCTGTTAGACGAGTTGCTCAAAGGCTATTCGGATCCCAAGGACATTTTGGGTGAGCACGGCTTGCTCAAACAGCTGACCCAACGCCTGGTGGAACGGGCGTTGGAAGCCG